>OLSX01003811.1_pt1 | contig 11824 bp, 6 predicted proteins | sample 1673141 | NCBI WGS metagenome assembly OLSX01 (sample SAMEA3136759, study PRJEB25190) | human gut metagenome | biome: human gut; feature: human-associated habitat; material: faeces | place: Austria | collected 2013
CCGGTCTTACCTCGATCGGTACCTGATAGGTAGCACCACCGATACGTCTTGCCTTAACTTCGAGAACAGGCATGATGTTATTCATAGCCTCTTCGAATACTTCAAGAGCCGGCTTGCCGGATTTCTCTTCAACGGTTTCAAAAGCACCATATACAATCTTCTGTGCTACACCCTTCTTACCATCTAACATAATGTTATTGATAAGCTTGGTAACCACTTTGTTATTGTATAAAGGATCTGCTAATACGTCTCTTTTCTGAATATGTCCTTTACGTGGCACGGTTCTTCCCTCCTTATTAAAATGAAATAATAAATCATCGGTACTCACAGTGTGTCGTTCTAATTTCACAATTGTGTACGTGCGGGTAGTCCTCATTACAATGAACTGACAAGCAATTCTATATTGTAACAGAATTCCAACACTAAATTAGTTCTGTTTGTGGGTCCAATATGTTCCAAATTACTTGCCTGCTTTCGGTCTCTTAGCACCATATTTGGAACGGGCCTGCTTTCTGTTGGCAACTCCCGCAGTATCAAGTGTACCACGAATAATATGGTATCTTGTACCAGGTAAGTCCTTTACTCTACCACCTCTGATCAGAACAACGCTGTGTTCCTGAAGGTTATGTCCTTCACCGGGGATGTAGCTTGTTACTTCGATTCCGTTGGAAAGACGAACTCTGGCGATCTTACGCAGAGCTGAGTTAGGCTTCTTAGGGGTTGCTGTCTTAACAGCTGTACAAACACCTCTCTTCTGAGGAGCGGAAGTATCTGTAGCCTTCTTGTGAAGAGAGTTCCATCCCTTCTGCAATGCAGGTGCAGTTGACTTCTTTACGGATGTCTGACGACCTTTTCTGACTAACTGGTTAAATGTTGGCATTCTGTTTCACCTCCTGTATATAAAATATGTTATAGTAACTATTCAGCACCCCATTCGTAAAACCGTTGCTAACGCAACGTAGTTTACCTCATGTGATTACTTCGCCATATAAATTATGCCAAATGTCCTTACGAATGCGAGCATTCGACGTCCATATTGTCATAATTTGCATGGCTCTGAATAGTTACATGTTATATTATATGGCAATTCCTGGCAGCCTATACAATACGTATACTTTGCCTGGAAATGCACACTAAATTAGTATAAACAATGGAATTTCCCTTGTCAATATCTTACTCCTAAAAAGATTGACAAAAAATCCGGAAGATCCTATGGATTTTTGAACATTATTCAGTTTTCCGACAAAAAGGGAGCCATCCCCCTCTCCTGTTTCCAGAAGCTTCAGGCAATGGCTCCCTGTATTTCATGAAAGACCGGCTTTCATATCATTATTCTTCTACAGATACGGTATCCTCAGCATCCTCTGTATCCATATCTTCTGCAGTTTCATCAATATCATCAATGATTTCATCTGTCTCATCTACCTGAATCTCTTCGGGATCTTCTGCAGGAGCTTCGTCCTTTTCAAAGTCCGTGTTGAGATAGGTGTTGCGGTAACGCTTCATACCGGTACCTGCCGGAATCAGCTTACCAATGATAACATTTTCTTTCAGACCAATCAGAGGATCGACCTTACCCTTGATTGCTGCTTCTGTCAGAACCTTCGTTGTTTCCTGGAAGGATGCAGCAGACAGGAAGGAGTTTGTTGCAAGTGCCGCCTTGGTAATACCAAGCATTACCTGCTTGCCTTCCGCGGGTTCTCTGCCTTCAGCAATCAGCTTCTCATTCATATCTTCATAATCAAGCACATCAACAAGTGTTCCCGGAAGGAATTCGGTATCGCCGTTATTCTCGATACGAACCTTCTTTAACATCTGACGGACGATGACTTCGATATGCTTATCGGAAATATCAACACCCTGCAGACGGTAAACTCTCTGTACTTCACGGATCATGTAATCCTGTACGGCACGGATACCCTTGATCTTCAGAAGGTCATGAGGATTTACACTACCTTCGGTAAGTTCATCACCGGCCTCCAGTACAGCTCCGTCTGTGATCTTGATACGGGATCCGTAAGGGATCAGGTAAGTCTTGGACTCTCCATTTTCGGGATCGGTAATGATGATTTCACGCTTCTTCTTGGTATCCTTAATCGCAGCTACGCCGCCAAATTCTGCAATAATTGCAAGTCCCTTCGGCTTACGTGCCTCAAAAAGCTCCTCGACACGGGGAAGACCCTGTGTGATATCATCACCGGCAACACCACCGGTATGGAAGGTACGCATGGTCAGCTGTGTACCGGGTTCACCGATGGACTGTGCTGCAATAATACCAACTGCTTCACCAACCTGAACCGGTTCACCGGTTGCCATATTGGCACCGTAGCATTTTGCACAGATACCATTGTGGGAACGACAGGTAAGAATCGTACGGATCTTCACCTTCTCAATCGGATCACCCAATTCATCCACACCTACAGATAAGATCCTGGAAGCACGGCTCGGTGTAATCATATGATTACGCTTTACAATGATGTTTCCGTCCTTATCTTTAATATCTTCACAGGTAAATCTTCCTGTAATTCTGTCCTTTAATCCTTCGATGGTTTCCTTACCGTCCATGAAAGCCTTTACTTCCATTCCCGGAATCTTATCAGAGCCTTCCATACAGTCCATCTCACGGATAATTAATTCCTGTGATACGTCAACCATACGTCTTGTCAGGTAACCGGAGTCTGCAGTACGGAGTGCGGTATCGGACAATCCCTTACGTGCACCATGTGCGGACATGAAGTATTCCAGTACATCCAGACCTTCACGGAAGTTTGACTTGATCGGAAGTTCGATGGTTCTACCTGTTGTATCGGCCATCAATCCACGCATACCTGCCAACTGCTTGATCTGCTGATTGGAACCACGGGCTCCGGAGTCAGCCATCATGAAGATGTTGTTGTACTTATCAAGTCCCTTTAACAGTACCTCGGTCAATTCCTTATCGGTTTCGTTCCAGGTCTCTACAACAGCACGATAACGCTCTTCTTCGGTGATCAGACCACGCCGGAAGTTCTGTGCAATCTTATCAACGGTTGCCTGTGCGGCATCCAGCATTTCCTGTTTCTGTTCAGGCACGGTCATATCGGAAATGGATACGGTCATTGCTGCTCTGGTAGAATACTTGTAACCGGTAGACTTAATGAGGTCAAGTACTTCTGCAGTAACGGATGCTCCATGTGTATTAATTACTTTTTCAAGGATCTGCTTTAACTGCTTCTTTCCTACGTGGAAATCGACTTCAGGAAGCAGGAAGTTCTCCTGCTTCGTACGGTCTACATAACCAAGATCCTGAGGAAGAATTTCATTAAAGAGGAATCTTCCCAGAGTGGATTCTACGATTCCTGTAACGTCTTCACCCTCTGCATTCTTCTTGGTGATCCGAACCCTGATTCTGGAATGTAAGGTGCAGGCACCATTTTCATAAGCAAGGATTGCTTCGTTTACGTTCTTGAAGAACTTGCCTTCACCCACTGCACCTGGACGCTCCTGGGTCAGATAGTAAATACCAAGTACCATATCCTGGGAAGGAACGGCAACCGGACCACCATCGGAGGGCTTTAACAGGTTGTTCGGAGAGAGCAGAAGGAAACGGCACTCTGCCTGTGCTTCTACGCTTAACGGAAGATGCACTGCCATCTGGTCTCCATCGAAGTCAGCGTTGAACGCGGTACAAACAAGCGGATGAAGCTTGATTGCCTTACCCTCTACAAGGATCGGTTCGAACGCCTGAATACCAAGTCTGTGAAGTGTAGGGGCACGGTTTAACATAACCGGATGCTCTTTAATGACATCCTCGAGCACATCCCATACCTGGGTGTCGAGTCTTTCTACCAGCTTCTTTGCTGCCTTAATATTCTGTGAAGTACCTCTTGATACGAGCTCTTTCATAACAAAAGGCTTGAATAATTCAATTGCCATCTCCTTCGGAAGACCACACTGATAAATCTTCAGCTCCGGTCCAACGACGATAACGGAACGTCCGGAATAGTCAACACGCTTACCTAACAGGTTCTGACGAAAACGTCCGGATTTACCCTTTAGCATATCGGAAAGAGACTTTAATGCACGGTTACCGGGTCCGGTTACCGGTCTTCCTCTTCTACCGTTATCAATCAGGGCATCGACTGCTTCCTGAAGCATTCTCTTCTCGTTGCGGACAATGATGTCCGGTGCACCGAGTTCAAGAAGTCTCTTCAAACGGTTGTTACGGTTGATAATTCTACGATATAAATCATTCAGATCGGAGGTGGCAAAACGTCCACCGTCCAACTGAACCATAGGACGAAGATCCGGAGGAATTACCGGAATCGCATCCATGATCATCCAGGAAGGTTCATTTCCGGATTCACGGAATGCTTCAACGACCTCTAAACGCTTAATAATTCTGGCACGCTTCTGACCGGTAGAATCCTTTAATCCTGCCTTCAATTCTTCTGCGTCCTTCTCAAGATCAATGGCCTCGAGAAGCTCTTTGATTGCTTCTGCACCCATACCAACACGGAACCTGTTGCCCCATGTATCTCTTGCATCCTGATATTCCTTCTCAGACAGAACCTGCTTGTATTCCAGATCGGTTTCACCTGCGTCCAGTACAATATAGGAAGCAAAATATAATACCTTTTCCAGTACTCTGGGTGATAAATCCAGAATCAGTCCCATACGGCTTGGGATTCCTTTAAAATACCAGATGTGGGATACCGGAGCTGCCAGCTCGATGTGCCCCATACGCTCTCTACGAACGCTTGATTTGGTCACTTCAACACCGCATCGGTCGCAGACAACACCCTTATATCTGATCTTCTTATATTTACCACAATGACATTCCCAGTCCTTGCTCGGTCCAAAGATTCTTTCACAGAACAGACCATCTTTTTCAGGCTTCAAGGTTCTGTAATTGATTGTCTCAGGCTTTGTTACCTCGCCTCTGGACCATTCCCTGATCTTATCAGGAGATGCTAAACCAATTCTGATGGCATCAAATGTCATCGGCTGATACACTTCTTGCTTTGTTTCTGACATTTTGGGTACTCCTTCCGGTTTTATTCATCATATGAGTCTGAATCAATGTCCAATGTGAAATCATCATCAAGATCTCCATCTGCATCGTCATCCTCATCTGCACTTACAAGCTCACCGCTGTCTGCATCAAATTCCTGTTTCTGATAACCCATGTCGGAAAGAGAACTCTGATCATAATCATAACCTCTGTTCTCGCCTTCCATCTCTGCACGGTAATCGGTGTCACCGTAATCAATAGTCTCTGTAATCTCAACCTCGGTATTGTCCTCACGCAGAACCTTAACATCAAGACCAAGAGACTGTAATTCCTTAAGTAATACCTTAAAGGATTCCGGAATACCGGGTTCCGGGATATTGTCGCCCTTGATAATGGCTTCATAGGTCTTCACACGGCCAATAACATCATCGGACTTCACAGTCAGGATTTCCTGCAGTGTATAGGATGCACCATAAGCTTCCAGTGCCCATACTTCCATTTCTCCGAAACGCTGTCCACCGAACTGTGCCTTACCACCGAGCGGCTGCTGTGTTACTAAGGAGTAAGGACCGGTTGAACGTGCATGGATCTTATCGTCAACCAGATGATGGAGCTTTAAGTAATGCATGTGGCCAATGGTAACCGGGCTGTCAAAGTACTCACCGGTACGTCCGTCACGAAGTCTCACCTTACCATCTCTGGAAATCGGAACACCCTTCCAAAGTTCTCTGTGGTCACGGTTCTCGGATAAATATTCCATAACCTCAGGAAGAAGTTCTTCTTTGTGTTTCTTCTCAAATTCTTCCCAGCTTAAATTCACATAGTCATTTGCCAGATCGAGAGTATCCATAATGTCTATCTCGTTCGCACCATCAAATACCGGTGTTGCAACGTTAAAGCCAAGTGCCTTGGCTGCAAGGGAAAGATGAATCTCCAACACCTGTCCGATATTCATACGTGAAGGTACGCCCAGAGGATTTAACACGATATCAAGAGGACGACCGTTTGGCAGATATGGCATATCTTCTACCGGAAGCACACGGGAAACAACACCCTTGTTACCGTGACGGCCGGCCATCTTATCACCGACAGAAATCTTTCTCTTCTGTGCAATGTAAATACGTACTGCCTGATTTACACCCGGGGACAGCTCATCGCCGTTCTCTCTGGTAAATACCTTGGCATCTACAACAATACCATACTCTCCGTGAGGAACCTTTAAGGAAGTATCACGTACTTCTCTTGCCTTCTCACCGAAGATGGCACGGAGTAATCTTTCTTCTGCGGTAAGCTCTGTCTCTCCCTTGGGAGTTACCTTACCAACAAGGATATCACCGGCGCGAACCTCTGCACCGATACGGATAATACCGCGATCATCCAGATCCTTTAATGCATCATCACCGACACCCGGAACATCTCTTGTAATCTCTTCGGGTCCCAACTTGGTATCACGTGCTTCTGCTTCATATTCTTCAATGTGTACGGATGTATAAACATCATCCTGTACCAGTCGTTCACTTAATAATACCGCATCCTCGTAGTTATAACCTTCCCAGGTCATGAATCCGATCAGAGGATTCTTGCCGAGTGCAAGCTCACCTTCGGAAGTAGAAGGACCATCTGCAATTACCTGACCGGCTTCTACATGCTCACCCTTTACCACAATCGGTCTCTGGTTATAACAGTTGCTCTGGTTGCTTCGGGCAAACTTGGTCAGGTGGAATTCAACCTTCTCCCCATCGTCGCAGGTCATCTTGATTAAGTTAGAAGCCACATGCGTAATCTCACCGGACTTCTTCGCTACTACACAGACACCTGAGTCAACCGCTGCCTTCGGTTCCATACCGGTACCTACAACAGGCGCTTCGGTTGTTAAAAGCGGCACCGCCTGACGCTGCATGTTGGATCCCATCAGCGCACGGTTTGCATCGTCGTTTTCAAGGAAAGGAATCAGCGCTGTTGCAACAGAGAATACCATCTTCGGGGAAACGTCCATGTAATCGAACATTGCCTTCGGATATTCGGATGTCTCATCCTTATAACGTCCTGATACGGAGTTACGTACGAAATGTCCCTCTGCGTCCAGAGCCTCGTTCGCCTGTGCTACATGGTAGTTATCTTCTTCATCTGCGGTCATGTAAACGACCTCATCGGTTACACGCGGGTTGGCCGGATCGGACTTATCAATCTTACGATAAGGAGCCTCAACGAAACCATATTCATTAATTCTTGCATAGGATGCAAGAGAGTTAATCAGACCAATGTTCGGGCCTTCAGGGGTCTCAATCGGACACATTCTTCCGTAATGGGAGTAATGGACATCCCGGACCTCGAATCCGGCACGATCTCTGGAAAGACCACCTGGACCTAATGCGGAAAGACGCCTCTTATGTGTCAGCTCGCCCAGAGGGTTATTCTGATCCATAAACTGGGACAACTGGGAGGATCCGAAGAATTCCTTCACGGCAGCCTGTACCGGTTTGATGTTGATGAGCGCCTGAGGAGAAATTTCCTCTGCATCATGGGTTGTCATTCTTTCACGGACAACTCTTTCCAGTCTGGAAAGACCGATTCTGTACTGGTTCTGTAACAGTTCACCAACCGCACGGATACGTCTGTTTCCCAGGTGGTCGATATCATCATCATTACCAATACCGTATTCCAGATGAATGTTATAGTTAATGGATGCTAAAATATCATCCTTCGTAATATGCTTCGGAATAAGCTCATGTACATTCTTCTTAAGAGCTTCGCCAAGGGCTTCTGCATCATCACCGTATTCTTCGATAATCTGCTTTAATACCGGATAATATACAAGCTCTGTAATGCCAAAATCCTTCGGATTGCAGTCTACGTAAGCAGTAAGGTCTACCATCATGCTGGAAAGCACCTTCACATTACGTTCCTCAGTCTGGATATAGACATAAGGAATTGCTGCATTCTGAATCTGATCTGCAAGTTCAGCAGTCACCTTCGTTCCGGCTTCTGCAAGAACTTCACCAGTCTGTACATCCACAACATCTTCTGCCAGAATGTGATTCCGGATTCTGTTGCGTAATGCCAGCTTCTTATTGAATTTATATCTACCGACTTTCGCTAAATCATATCTTCTGGGGTCAAAGAACATCGCGTTGATCAGACTTTCTGCACTTTCAACGCTTAAAGGTTCACCGGGACGGATTTTCTTGTACAGCTCTAAAAGGCCGTCCTGATAATTGGTTGCAACGTCCTTGCCAAAGCTTGCTTCAATTTTGGGTTCATCGCCAAACAGCTCCCGGATCTCTTCGTTAGTACCAATACCAAGAGCACGGATCAAAACTGTAATGGGAACCTTTCTGGTTCTGTCAACACGAACATAGAAAATATCGTTTGAGTCTGTTTCATACTCTAACCATGCACCACGGTTAGGAATTACGGTAGAAGAAAACAGTCTCTTACCGATTTTATCATGATCAATTGCGTAATAGATACCGGGAGAACGAACTAACTGGCTGACGATAACACGTTCTGCACCGTTAATTACGAATGTACCGGTCTCTGTCATGATCGGAAGGTCGCCCATAAAGATTTCATGTTCACTGATTTCTTCCTTCTCTTTATTATAAAGACGTACCTTAACCTTCAGGGGAGCTGCATATGTCGCGTCTCTTTCCCTGCACTTTTCAATAGAATATTTCACATCGTCTTCGCAAAGCTCGAAATCTACGAATTCCAGACTTAAGGAACCGCTGTAATCAGCGATTGGAGAGATATCATCAAATACCTCTTTCAAGCCTTCTTCCAGGAACCACTTGTAAGAATCCTTCTGGACTTCAATGAGGTTGGGCATTTCCAGAACCTCTTTCTGTCGTGAATAACTCATACGAATATTCTTACCTGCGGCAATGGGACGTATTCTGTTCTTTTCCATTGACTATTCACCCCGTTCTTCATGATTTAGTGTCGTAAAAAAGCCTACCACACCACAATAGTGCACCATCCATACTACCACAAGAGAATTTGATCGTCAAGAAAAAAGTGAAAAAACATCAAAAAAAGATTTCCGGACAATCTGTCCGGAAATCCTTCTGATCAGAATTCGCAGTAACAATTACTTTAATGTAACCTTTGCTCCAACTTCTTCTAACTTCTTCTTAAGTTCTTCAGCTTCTTCCTTAGTAGCGCCTTCCTTAACCATCTTCGGTGCGGAATCAACTACGTCCTTAGCTTCCTTCAGTCCAAGACCGGTAGCTTCACGAACAACCTTGATAACCTTAACCTTTTCAGCACCTACTTCTGTAAGTTCTACGTCGAAGGAATCCTTCTCTTCTGCTGCTGCGCCAGCATCAGCTGCTGCTGCAACTACAACGCCTGCTGCTGCAGATACGCCGAATTCTTCTTCACAAGCTTTTACAAGATCATTTAATTCTAATACAGTTAACTCTTTGATAGCGTCGATTAATTCCTGAGTGGATAATTTTGCCATTTTCTTTTCCTCCATTTAAATAGTTTTATTCAATAATTAGTTACATCACGTGCAGATCAGATTATTCTGCTGCAGGTGCTTCAGCAGGAGCTTCCTGTGCAGGAGCTTCCTCAGCCGCAGGTGCTTCGCATGCAGATGCGCCACCTTTTTCAGCAAGCTGGTTCATAACACGAGCAAAGTTTGTAATCGGAGACTGAATGCTTCCAAGTAACTTGGACAGTAATTCTTCTCTGGAAGGGATCTTTGCGATGGATTCCATTCCCTTTGCATCGTATGCAATACCCTCTACCACACCAGCCTTGATCTCAAGAGCAGGGGCAGTCTTAGCGAAATTGCTGATTACTCTGGCAGGAGCTGTTGCATCTGTAGTGGAAACTGCGATTGCGCTCGGTCCTTCAAGATAAGGAGCAAGGCTTTCGAAATCAGTTCCCTTGAACGCAAAGTTCATCATTGTGTTCTTGTAAACCTTGTAAGTAATTCCTGCCTCACGAAGCTGCTTACGAAGAGCAGTGTCCTGTTCTACAGTAAGTCCACGATAGTCAACCAATACTACAGACTGCGCATCTTTGATGTTAGCGGAAATCTCGTCTACAACCGGTGTTTTCAGTTCAACTTTTGCCACTTTTCTTACCTCCTATTAGATTTTGGTGCCGAAATGAGCTTAGTGAACATCTGCCTGCTTACAGGCGGTATTATAAAAGCCCTTCCGAAAACGAAAGGGCAGAAAATACATCTCTCATGTAAACTCTTTCCTCGGCAGGTGGCTTACGCTCTTACGCCTCACGGCGCCTGCTGTCTTCGGCATGGTCAAAACGACCTTAGATAGAATAGCACAGATGGAATTCTTTTGTCAATCCCTATTTTGCAAGATATATCTGTCCTATGAACCATTTTGCGAAATATATCCGTCCGAATCAATCTGTACTCCCGGAGAAAGACTTCTTAAATAAGACAGGATCCGTTCCTTTTCGCTGTCATAAACCATCTTCACGCGACAATCCGACTGAATTGCCGGTATAAACTGCAGGGATTTCATCCCATCCTGCCCGATACTGACCTTGAGAATTCCGGTATCAAGGGTTTTGGAATTGAACCAGAAATTACCAAGGCTGTATAGCACCGGTGTGTTTCCGCAATAGGTAATTCCCTGCAGGCAGTGCGGATGATCACCCACAATCAGGTCTGCTCCCGCCTGTGCATACAATGGCGCCTGATCTGTCTGTGCCCAGTCCGGATTACTTTCATTCTCAGTTCCCCAGTGAACGCATACAATCACGAAATCACTCTCTGCCTTAGCCTGTGCGATTACCTCACACAGCTTCTCCGGATTCCAGCACCGGAAAACTCCCGGTGAGGTTTCGGTTGCCTCCTTCGTGTCCGGATTGTCCAGACGTTCAATCTGTGTCGCTGCAATCAGCGCAATTTTCATATCATTTACAATGAAGTAAACCGGTGCTGAGGCCTCCTTAATATTTCTCCCGGCTCCCAGTGCATGAATGGATGCCTGCTCCAGGGTATCCAACGTATCCAGCAGCCCCTGTTCGCCAAAATCATACGTATGATTGTTCGCAACAATTGCCACATCCGCTCCCATGTCCCCCAGATACGATACTGCATCCGTATCTGCCCGGAAGGTAAAGGTCTTTCCCTCTGTTGGTGTTCCCCGGTTTGTATATGGAAATTCATTGTTTACCACAGTAATATCCGATTGTCGCAGAACACGGATGAGATCTTCTGATATTCCTTCGTCCAGACTTCCGCCTCGACTTTTCAGTCTGGACATAATGGCATACTCATCGTCCATAAGGATATCTCCGGTAAAGCACAGGGTCACTTCATCTGTCGAAGAAGCCTCCCACGGATAAATCCGGTTCTGTGCCATATATTCTTCATCTGCAAGAATTTTTCCATAGCGTGGATTCTCCTCAAAGAGCTCCGAGGTCACCTCTGCTTCCCCTCCATTGGAAGAGTCTGTCTGACTTACCGGAATTCGTTCCTGAAAAATACTGCTCTGCACAGATTCATATTTATTTCTCACATCGGTATCAGCCTTCTGAAAGCCAGACACTGCCAAAAGGATGCAAAGCCCTGCCAGCGTGATTCCCCCAAGCGTAAGCAGAAATACCATTACCGGTTTCAGAGTGCCTTTATGTGATGATCTCTTTTTTCTTTTCATTGTTGTATTCATAAGGATAAGGATAGCATACTTTGCCTGCCCGATGCAAGGCAGTAGGATTCGACAGATTTTTATTCGCATCCCTGCGGAGCTTTTTGCTTTATAGGAATTCCGGCAAAATTTTTTAAAATAAAAATATGGAGCGTACCGGAAAGTACGCTCCATAGTCTCATTTCTGTGTCAAATTCAG
>OLSX01003826.1_pt1 | contig 11792 bp, 14 predicted proteins | sample 1673141 | NCBI WGS metagenome assembly OLSX01 (sample SAMEA3136759, study PRJEB25190) | human gut metagenome | biome: human gut; feature: human-associated habitat; material: faeces | place: Austria | collected 2013
GGCTTTTTGTTGTGAAAAGGATATATTTACCCTAACTTCACTTTGTCATTTAAGCATTATAGTAAGACACGATGAGATGAATTAATGATGGAGGATTTGCAATGCTGTTCTATAAGGTTACAGGAATAATGGAAGCCAACGAAGCCACGGAAGAAGATAGACGAGTTAGAAGAGAAAATCAGAGAAAGATTGAAATGAAGAGCGAAGAATTCAACCGTAATCATTCCAGCAATTCATTTTACTTTATTTCCGAGATTGACAACACCGTGGTAACTGCAGGTGTAATTGCTGACAATAAGAATAAAGTTGAATCAGATCTGGCGGAATTTTTCAAATATCTTGATTTAACGATGAAAGATGTAGCGGTAAACGAAATCACTTTCAGTGGTATAGAAAACCTACTTGGGGCAGCAAACTGTAGGGATTACATTGAAGATGACGATGACATCATGGAACGCTTCGGCCTTGACAAAATCACCGGCAGACGCGGACGCGGAATTGCATTTGGGGATAATATTATTGAAGATTGCACCAAGGAAAAGATTTACGAATCGGCGAGGAAGTACCTGTTAAATGAGACTTTCATCCCGGAACTTGATCGCATTTATTCCAAAAAGCCAACTTCAAAAACGTATGGACATCCGGTACATTACATGATCCAGACCGATGATAGGGATACACGGAAAGATGTATATAAGCTTTTGCTTCAGGCTTTATACGGAAACAATCGTTTGAGCAGCAGACGTTATTCCTTTCTGGATTTCAGGCCGGGAGAAAGATTCTCGGAAATGGCTTATGACACTTTATACAAGGTCAGTTCGGGCGGTGCTGTGGTCGTGCGTTATCTCGCAAATGACGATTCAGAAGAAGATGAACGTGCGCTCTGTGATAGTGAAACGATTGAAAGTATCTGTGAGTATGCCAAACGGTATAGGAATCAGGTGCTGACCGTGATTTGCCTTCCGAGAGAATGTGCAAAAGCGAAAAGCATTTTCTACGAAAACCTTGGGACATTATCTATGATTGAACTTCTCGAAGAGTTTGTAGACGGCGAAAGAGCAAAGGCATTCCTTTCCATGCTGGCAAAGAACGCAGGTGTCCGTACAGACAAGAAACTGTTCAACAAACTTGAAGATAATAAAGGCTATCTTGCTCCCGATCTTCATAATCTCTTTGACGATTGGTTCAACAATAAATTGAAAACATCTGTATATCCTCAGTACAAAGATATTGCAGTCGCAAAGAAAGAAGTTATCAAAGCGGCTCCGAAAGGCTCCGCCTACAACGAGCTGCAAGAGATGATCGGCCTGTCGGATGCTAAGCAAGTAATACAGAAGGCATTGAACTATTACAAGATGCAAAAGCTTTACGAAGAGAAGGGCGTAAAGAGAGACAGACCGGCGATGCACATGGTCTTTACCGGAAATCCGGGAACAGCCAAAACCACAGTGGCAAGACTCTTTGCAAGAATTATGAAAGAGAACGGATTGCTTTCTAAAGGTCAGTTGATCGAAGTAGGAAGAGCTGATCTTGTCGGTAAGTATGTCGGTTGGACAGCACCTACGGTCAAATCCAAGTTCAAAGCGGCACTTGGAGGCGTTCTTTTCATTGACGAAGCGTACTCGCTTGTAGAAGACCGTGACGGATTATACGGTGATGAAGCAATCAATACGATAGTTCAGGAAATGGAGAACCATCGTGACGATGTGGTTGTCATATTTGCCGGCTATCCGGATAAGATGGAAGGATTTCTTCAGAAGAATCCCGGCCTGCGTTCGCGTATTGCATTTCATGTGCCTTTTGCAGATTACAGTTCCGAAGAACTGTGCTGTATCGCAAAACTTATCGGAAAGAATAAAGGGTTAAGTTTTTCTGAGGATGCAGTTGTAAAACTGGAAACCATCTTCGATTTAGCCCGTCAGCAGAATGACTTCGGTAATGGAAGATATGTGAGAAATATTCTGGAACAGGCAAGAATGTCTCAAGCAACACGTTTGATGGAAGCAGACTTTGATTCGATTACTACAGAAGATGTTGTAACAATCAAAGCCGAAGACATTGCAGAACCAAAGGCAAAACCTCAAGAAAAGCGTCGCATCGGATTCGTCGCATAAAGCACCATAAACGGTGCATTACATTTGTTACACTATTCTCAGAAATAAAGAAGAGAGGTTACTAATATGAACGCATTTGATAAGATTATCGGCTACTCGGCAATCAAGAAAGAACTCAGACAAATCAGTGATACGCTGAAGAACAAGGATGTCTATGCAGGCCTCGGAGTATCTGCTCCGAATGGTTTGCTGCTCTATGGCGAACCCGGTGTGGGGAAATCGCTGATGGCAAGTGCCATCATTGAGGAAAGCGGAAGAAAGGTATTTACTTGCCGTAAGGACAAACCCAACGGTGACTTTGTTAAGGAAATCAAAGCAACCTTTGATAAAGCAGCTGAGAACGCTCCGTCAATCGTCTATCTTGACGACATGGACAAGTTCACAAACGGCGACGAACGTCATCCTGATGCCGAGGAATATGTTACCGTTCAGTCTTGCATTGATGAGGTTAAAGGCAAACAGGTGTTTGTTCTTGCAACAGCTAACAACATCAGATGTCTTCCCCATTCCTTAAGACGTGCCGGCAGATTTGACCGCAAGATCGAAGTCAGCGCTCCGCGAGGAGAAGACGCAGAGAAGATCATCGCGCATTATCTGAAAGATAAGAAGTTTGTCGACGGTGTGGATGCAAGGACTATTGCAAGAATTATGGACGGAAGATCATGCGCCGAACTTGAGACTGTCATTAACGAAGCCGGTCTGTATGCCGGATTTGAACGCGCAGAAGCAATCACCATGGACCATTTCATGGAAGCTTGCCTGAGAACAATCTTTGATGTTCCTGCCGGCAATAATGACGACTATGATGATGACTATGACGATGATGATTGCGATGAAGAATGTGAGACTACCCAGCAGAATAACTCGCTGGAAGACTCCACAAAATTTCTGTCGCAAATTGTTTATCATGAGGCTGGCCACGCGGTCGTATCAGAGATTCTTTGCCCTGAAAGTATTACCCTTGTTTCTGCTCACAATCGAGGTGGTGAGAGCGGCGGATTTACAGACTATTACAATGACCATAGCTTTGCACCTTTATATTGGAGCAAGAGTCGTATTATAGGTGCTTTGGGTGGAGTCGCAGCCATTGAACAGAAATTCGGTATTTTCGATGCTGGGTGCGATCGAGATCTTGATTTTGCATTTGATAGAACCAGGGATCTTGTTGTAAACAACTGTGTCTGTGGACTCCATCTTCACAATAATCGATACGAGGACTCTCAGCGCCTTTGGTCAGAGCAGGAACAGGCCGTATCTGCTGAAGTTGAGAAATATTATCGGAAAGCTAAAGAAATCATTTCTCTCAATATGGAATTCTTCGAGAAGGTTGCCACTACCCTGGCAAAGAAGAGACTCCTGTCAGCGGTTGATATTAAGAAGATTAAGAGTGAATGCAAGATTACTCTTGTTACCTTGTAACGGGAATAATTCTTACCAGAAACTGCAATGGCAATGACTATCAATCAAATTACTATTGAGAACTTTGGGGGGATTGCTCATCTTGCTGTTTCATTAGATGAGCATATCCACCTGATGGAAACATCCTATGTTGAAGAAATGATCGTAATACTGACCAGACTTTTAAGTGTTGAACCACAACTTCCGGTTTCTGCATCATGGATAAGAGATGGTACCCGAATCACTGCAAACGTGTTTCTTTCTGATAAACAGTATACAGTTTATATTGATGCCGATGAAAAAAAGAGCGAAATGACTTTGAAAGCATTTGACTCTAACGGAAATGACAAATCATCTGAATATTGCTTGAATCTGATGCACTGCGTCGAGGAAGACAATTTGACGGTTTTCAACGGCTGTGATCCTGAAATCACAGAAAGACTGTATCACTATATGGACGAGGAAACATTTTATCCGCAAAAAAGTCTATCCAAACTAACAGACGGTTGTTCCAACACCAATTCGTTCAGATTGTGGCTGCGCAGATATATCAAAGATACTCCTCAGGAAATCCCAAACGATGAAATGCAGTATAGGTTTTTATGCCATTTGAAAGCATTGGAGTTTTGGGACGGATTTGAGGATATACGTAATCTTCATTATGTGCGAAAACCTTTTATCGTGAAAAACTATGGCGAACATTTAGAACATAAAAATGAAATAAGTACCCTATTTGACCGGGCGATGGATACAGGCAGACAAGTAATAGTCTTGTTGCCTGTAAATAAAGAAAGAGAGAAAGCTGGAAGAAAATATGAGCGCAGACAAGCGTCCCGAACATCACAAGCGTGATTTGCTGTTGAGTGATCGGATATCACAAGGTACAGTCAAGGATATTATCAAAGACATTTTTGAAATCAATTTTGATGATGACGAGAAGGAAGAAATATATAAAGATTGGGAGAGAAAACCCATACAACTGTTTATCAATTCGTACGGTGGAAGTGTATATGACGGACTTGCTCTTATAGACGTTATCAAGAGAAGTAAAACGCCGGTACATACTGTATGCATAGGATCATGTATGAGTATGGCATTATGGGTATGGCTGTCCGGAGCAAAACGCTTTGTCGGAGAGTCTGCGACACTTATGTTTCACGATGTCTCTTTATTTGCTTACGACAAAACGGAAGGAATCAAGCAGGAATTGAATGAGATGATCCGTCTTCAGGAAATGTTGGTTTCAGAAATCGTCGAAAAATCCATGATTAAGGAGGAAACACTTCGAGATTATATCAGCAGAAAAGCGGAATGGTATATCCCCGCAACCGAGGCAATCACCTTAAAACTGGCGGACAAATATTATAAATAAGAGAGGCAAAGTATTATGGTTCAGTTGACATCAGCAGAAGCAGCTAAGATTCTCAAAAAACTCAATGAAGAGTTGAGTTCTGTTATGCGTAAAGAAGAACAGAGCAAGGATTTTCTTGCGGCAATGGGCGAGGATCCAGAGACAGTACGACCGAAGTATGATTATGAGGATACAAGCAAGAAGATTGACGAAATCGAAACGAAGATTCGGTTACTAAAGCACTCAATCAATGTATTCAACACAACGACTATGGTTCCGGAAATCAACATGACGGTAGATCAGGCTCTAATCTATATACCCCAGCTGACTAAGAGATGCAGCAAACTTTGGGAAATGATGAACAAACTCCCCAAAGCGCGTGAAACTGTGCTCGGATACGGTCGGAACAATTCCGTCATCGACTATCGGTATGTCAACTATGACATTGAGAAAGTCGAAAACGATTACTATAAATGCAAGAGCGAATTAGACCGTGCTCAGCTCCAGCTCGACCTGGTTAATTCAACTGTTCAGCTTACGGTTGACGAACTGGTAGTTGAGGGATAATATCTTTCCGTCACCTTTAAGGCACTACTCAAAATTTCAGATATAAAATATTGCGTTTATGTTTAAAGATGCTGTTGTCTGTTATTTCATGAGTTATTTGTTATCGTTGTTGTTTATGATTTTTGAAAAAAGGAGTCATTCAACAATGCCTTGAAGTGAAAAAACTTTTCCTGGCAGCCGAAGTACGGTTATAGGCTTGTCATATTGGAAAGGTGGAATTCTCGTGAAATATTATGATACATACTTACCATACATTATCGACGATGATTATGATTGGAGTTATCCGGCACCGGAAATGCAGCTTCTTTGGCGGCTTGACGACCTACAAGATCGCTTAGAAGAACTTATTGCTAAAGACGCACCATACAGAGATGGATATATTTACTCAGAGGATGACATTAGATATGCTCTGCCCGAACATCTTTTTGACATCGGTAAAGTTGAACGAGCGATTGAACTCGCAAAAGATGATCTGGTAAACAAATACGGCTTGCCCGATCCTGACACTCTTATTTTTGATGAGTCGGGGGTTGCCACCGAGGACTGTGTCGGACAGATGACCTTGCTTGATCTTCTTTCTGAAGAGTTACCGAAGGCAGCATAATCTATGAAAACTAATGTAGAAATCATGTCGCGTAAAGCAATGAACGTATTGATTGAATCCGGATTTCCTAAGAATACAGCAGTAATCAGCTTTTATGATCCCAAGGATGGACGCGGGCTGGCAAGGTTAAAAGAATACAAACCCATAAATTACAACGGGATATGCGATTGCGTCTTTGCAGTTGGAATACATGATATTGATATCGAAATACTCGGAGAGTATGGATTGACATACGAGACTTATTTCCCCGAAGTTGAGGAACTGGCTGATTTTATATATATGGCCATTGAGCACGGAATGGACATTATCTGTCAGTGCGAGCACGGTCAAAGTCGTAGTGCTGCCTGTGCTGCAGCAATAAAGGAACATTTTGAAAAATCCGGAATAGAAGTATTTGCTGATTACAGATATTATCCCAATCAGATGATTTTCAACAAATTGCGCGATGCTTTAAGCAGACGGAATCATAAAAAGAAAAAATGAAATGAAAATACTGTTATTATCCAAATATCAAGGCTTCTCGGGGCTTATTAAAGAGCCCTGAGAGGCTTTTTTGTATTACAGCTCCAATAATGTCGCTCAAAGCCGACAATGCGCTGCTGACGAAAGATAACTTGTCTGAAACCTATTGAAATTTTCAAGATAATGGCTATAATAATAAATGCAACGAGCGTTGCGGATAGAACAAAGCGAGGTAATGAGTATGCGTTCAAAAAGTGCTGAACTGAAAACAAAGATATGCGATACCGTAAATGACTGGAAAAGGAATGTGGGCAGAACTCCCTCCTTAAAAGAACTCGGTGACGAACTTGGAGTAAACAAGTCAACCATATATCGCTATCTTGTTGAAATGAACGAGGACGGCCTTCTTGAGTATGATGGCAGCTCGATTGATACTAAAGAACTCAATCGCCGAACCATGAATACTGCTCGTGCTGCTATCGTTGGTAGCATCCCCTGCGGCGAAGCTCAACCTGAAGAAGAGTATGTAGAGGAATATGTTAATCTCCCGACCAATCTTTTCGGAAAAGGAGACTTTTATATCCTCCGCGCTAAAGGTGATTCTATGGAAGATGCCGGTATCTCTGAGGGAGATCTCGTTGTCATCTTGAAACAGCCGACCGCAGAAGTCGGAGATATAGTTGTCGCCCTCGATGATCAGAATCAGAACACGCTGAAAAGATTCGGCGGCTTTGATGATAATCATAGAGTAATACTTGAATATATGAACGAGGATGTTTACCCTGGAAAAACCATATTGGTTAAGGAACTTATGGTTCAGGGTATCGCAAAGCACGTAATAAAGAGCTTGTAAAGAAAGGAGCATGACATAGTTGAACAAGATCCCTGTAGATGTAGAAGTTGAGGTTCACCGAGACGGTGAGCAAATACCAAAAGCCGTCATTTGGAGTGACGGCCGGCGATTCACAATTTCGCGGGTGGTTTATCATGGCATGTCTTCTTCAAATGAGTATGAAGGAATTCGCTACACGGTAATAATCGGTAGTGCGGAAAAATATATTTACCGAGTCAATCACACATGGTATGTGATGGCTTGACAGGAGGTGTGAGCAGTGAAAAAATTCACTACTTATAGCGAGATCGAAAACCTCTGTGAAGCCATGATAAAGGACTTCATGAAGCGCAAACATTATACGAATGCGCACTGTGTGGACATTGAAGCCTTTGTCACGGAATATCTGGGTATTCCTATCGTCTATGAGACATTCGCTGAACCTGATCCGGGAAGAATCGGGTTCTTGTCAGACGGTATTCGCCCACTGTGGGTGGTTCGAGGAAACGAGAAAAAGCAGGTGCTCTTTCCTAAAAATACCGTTGTTCTTGAAAAATACCTGCAAACACAAACTGAAATCGGAAGAAAGCGTTTCACGATTGCTCATGAGGGAGCACATTTTGTCCTCTCCAAACATATTCCGGCTCAAACAGATGCCTATGCAGCTTTTCACAGTGAGTTTGACACGGAAATGGTTTATTCCCCGGAAATGCTCAGAGAAATGCTTTCAATCAATGAGTCATTCGGAAACAGAGCTGCTGCGTGTCTTCTGATGCCAAAGTTCCTCGTGCTGAGATTGCTGAAGCAATACAACGGAGGAAGTAAGGTAATCGCCTACGATGATTATGTTATGTCACAGGAACAGAAGATTATCGTTCAGAGAATGGCTGACGCAATGGGTGTGAATTACTCGCCCCTAATAACAAGGCTGAAAGAACTTGACTTGTTTGATAAGCGTCCTATTGAAGAGTATTTATCTACTTTTCGTTCCGGAGGTGAATTAGCATAATGCAAGCTCAATCAGCAAGACAGTATGATCCCGAACTCTTGAATAAGCTGGCACTTTCTCAGTTAGCCGCAGAAGAGCTTATCAAACGAGAAATAAAGTGTCCGGTATGCGGTTTCTACCTTATGGACGTATATGGCAGAGACCACCATATAACAAGAGTTAAGTGCCGTAAGTGTAAGTTCAACGAGGTCATTGATACCGCACTGTTCAGAACAGTAAGACCGCGTAGGACATACCGCGTAAAAGCCAGTAGCCGGCACAATCCACTTAGATAAAAATTAAATAAAATAAACGACTTTTAATCGCGCAAGCGAAGCAGGACCCGAAAGGGCTGAAAATCTCTCAAGCACCGTACGAAGCCGAATTGAGATAAGGATAATTATATCCTTTTATCTTGGTTCGATTCGACGGTGCTTTTTTTGCGCGTTTAATTGCTTTGTACTGTGTTAAGGGTTCCTTCTCGCAAGCGCGGGAAAGGAACTCCGAATGTTTATATGGTGCTGCTACATAGCTGAATATCCGTAATCTCCGATTTTTTGATTTCGCCAAAATTCAAAAATTAAAAGGAGATTACAAAATATGTGCTGGAATGACGGCTACGAAAGAAAACGCTTTGAAGAAAAGCTAAAAAAACAAAGAGAAGAATATAAAAAACATGGCATGTCTGATGCCAAAATTGAAGAAATTGAGAAAAAGGACTGGGAGATATATAGGAGTGATCGACGCTTCTATTCTCACACGCAGCCACTGGAGATCGATGATGATTTTGAAAACGAGACAAAAAACCCTATGCTATTTCATTTCGTGAGCAACTTTTCTGATTGCTTGACACCAGACTATTCAAACAAATACTGGTGGGTTTCAGAAATCGAGGACGAGAGAATTATCGCACTTCTATCAATTTTGACTGACGAAGAACTCACAATTATTACTTTACTTGTGTTTGAAAAATGCTCTCAAACTGAAATATGCGAAATTTGCGGGTTGTCAAAGTATGCAGTGCATCGGCGTGTAGAGGGATTGCGTCGCAAATTCTCTCGTGCTTTGCAGCGAAAGGTCGGTGACATAAATGACTGAGAATATGTCTATTCGACCCGACCTTGAAGTGTGTCTTTGCTCCAGGTGCGCGAGCATTTATTACGAAAGCAAAAATCATCATATTGTACGCAAGAATCTATATCAAGATATTCTTGAACCCTGCGATATTTGCAAAAATCCTCGCGGATATGACTTCCTGATTTGGGATGTGTCAAGTGTGCAAAATAGAAATTCGCATGTTTGTGGAGGTCGCAGGAAATGAGTAAGATTATTACTGATAAATGCGAAATTACCTTCGCAGCATTAAAACTGGTTGAACAGTTGTATAAGGACAATGAGATTCCAGACTATATGTTCAGAAACATACTGCGTCAATATGCAGGAAAAGAAGATATGAAACACTTTTCCTGTTGTCAATCTAAAACGGAAAGAAAGGTGAAATCATGTACGGAGCCTACGGAATAAACTCTGATTTTCAAAAAAGAGATGTGGCGATTTATGCTCGTGTATCGACCGAACATGAGGCCCAGCTTTCTGCTCTCGAAAATCAAATTGATTGGTATAAACCAATACTTGCTACAAGACCTGACTGGACTCTTGTAAAGCAATATATTGATGAGGGTATTACGGGCACATCAGCAGAAAAAAGACCTCAATTTATGAAAATGATCCGAGATGCAAAAGCACATAAGTTCAATATGATTATTACGCGTGAGGTCTCACGATTCGCGCGAAATACGGTTGATACACTTCAATACACGCGCATGTTAAAGGAACTCGGAGTTGAGGTGTTCTTCATCAATGATAACATCAAAACTTTTGATGGAGATGGTGAGCTTCGATTAACTATTATGGCCACGCTCGCACAGGACGAAAGCCGGAAGACTTCTATAAGGGTTAAAGCTGGGCAACAGACTTCGATGGATAACGGAGTCGTTTATGGAACTGGCAATATTCTTGGGTATGATCGGGTTGGTAAAGACATGGTCATCAATCCAGAACAGGCAAAAACAGTGCGAATGATTTTTGATATGTATTTGGATGGCATGGGATTGAAGAGCATCAAATACGAGCTTGAAAGTCGCGGTAGACTGACAGCTATGGGTAAAACGCAATGGTTTGAGTCTGTCATCTCTAAGGTGTTAAGAAACTCATTTTATTGTGGAATTATGACATACCACAAATATTATTGCCCCGATTACCTAAAGCAAAACAGGGTAAAAAACATGGGTGAGATTGAGATGACATACACCAAAGGAACCCATGAACCGATTGTAACCGAGGAAGAGTTTAATCTTGTTCAAGCAAGAATGGATGCACGAACAAGACAACTCAATAATTGTCCAAAAGGTAAAAGAGTTGCGCCAAAGCGTGAGCCGGCAACAATTTGGGGAAAGCTTATGAAATGCTCTTGCGGATGTAAATTCAATCAGCGCGGTTGGAATCATCATAATGGAGCTGATGAAATGGCATTTCAGTGCTATAGTAAGTTGGCTCACGGTTCTGTAACTGAACGAAAGAAAAGAGGGCTTCCTACAAAAGACACTTGTACTACGCCGATCATTCCGAAATGGAAAATGGAACTCATAGCACATGAGATTTTCACAAAGCACTTTACGGATATTTCTGCTGTTACGGAGCTCGCTTGTAAAATGATTGAGGAACATATAAACGATGTTGAAGACGTCGAAGACAATACTGAAATCATTGCGCAGAAGAATGCCGAAATCGAAAAGCTTGAACGGAAGAAAGTCGGCCTTATTGAGATGCGAGCTGATGGTGACATTGAAAGAGATTACTTTTTGACGCGGAAAGACGAAGTCGAAAAGCAGATAGAACATCTCCAACAAGAGATTCAAGAGCTTACACCAATCGACACAAGGCAGAAAAAGGAGGATCTTGTTGAACGTCTGGAGGCACTAAAGCAGAAGCTGTCCGAATACACTGATTTTGAAAATACTCTGATAATTCCTGATGGCGTTATTGAAGCATTTACCGAACAAATAATTGCAAGCGATAAAGGATTTGACTGGTATTTGAAAGCTGTGCCGGATATGGTGAAATCATTTATGGATGATACTCCTGACGATGAGACCGAAAAAGAATGGCACGAACTGACGCAATTTGATCTGACTATCGAAGATGCTAAAGCGTATGTTTATAGTTTCTCGTCGCGCAGAAGGGTTCATGGGTGGCAAAACATCAAGATAAGGTTATTTGTCTGATAGCATACCGAGGGGATGAACAAAACATTCCCTCGGTTTTGTTTACATTTTGTCCATTGAAAAACCGACTTCATAGTCGTATTATAATAATTGAAGGTGCCTGTTTATTCCGCGACTTAGTAGCCACTACACAGGCTGCTATTAGAAGCGGGGATGAGAAGTAATTTTTACTTCTGCTTCACAATAAACTAC
>OLSX01003837.1_pt1 | contig 11766 bp, 8 predicted proteins | sample 1673141 | NCBI WGS metagenome assembly OLSX01 (sample SAMEA3136759, study PRJEB25190) | human gut metagenome | biome: human gut; feature: human-associated habitat; material: faeces | place: Austria | collected 2013
CAAGATTCCGTATATATCATTATTCGGTTTCCAAATGGTTCCCGTCAGGAACTTTCCGAAACCGATCTCTTTCATAGCAGGAAGCCCATTTGCGAAAAGAAAGATACAAATGAGAGCTACCGCCAGCACCGAAGTGCAGGCGGCAATGAAGAACACTCCCTGCATGAATTTTTCCGTCCATGCTTTTGATTTCATACTAATTTCCTCTTCATTTTATCTGATCTTGCCGAACAGTTCTGTCACACGCCGAGCCTTACTCAGCGATCTCATCCCATGTAAGTACGTCTCCGAGGTAGATGGATTTTACCTGATCAGATGTCATCTCTTCTGTCGGGTTCGCTTTGTTTACGATCACTGCGATACCGTCCATGGCGATCTTCGTTGCGGTAAGTCCTTCCTCTGTCTCGGAATCCTTTAACTCGCGGGAAGCCATACCGATGTCAAGTGTGCCGTCTGCTGCGCCGGTCATACCTGTGGTAGAATCACTTGTCTGAAGCTCGATCTCCACGTTTGCATTGACTGCCTTGTAAGCCTCGATCAGTTTCTCCATTACCGGAGATACGGAAGAGGAACCGCCGACTACGACTTTGCCTTCTGCTCCATTGGACTCGAATGCTGCTGCGGAATCATCTCCGATATAACCGTTGTCGGAGATTACTTTCTGTCCGTCACCGCTCATGATGTAGTTGATGAAATCCTGTGCAGCCTCGCTGACCTCGCCCTTTGTTGCAATGTTGAACGGTCTTGCGATCTTGTAGGTGCCGCTCTTGATGTTCTCTACGGTAGCCTCTGCTCCGTCGATCTTCACTGCCTTTACCGTGTCGTTTAAGGAACCGAGAGATACATAACCGATTGCGTAGGTATCACCTGCTACCGATGTGAGCATAACGTCCGTGCTGTTGGTGATGATCGCTTCCTCTGTGGTATTATCCACTTTCTCACCGCTCTCATCTTTTTCTTCCACACCGAACAGCTCAATGAATGCTCCTCTTGTGCCGGAACCATCCTCACGGGAATATACGGCGATTGCTGATGTATGATCAAAATCTGCATTCTCTGCCGGTGCAGCTTCGCTTGTGGTATCTGCTGCGTCTGCGGTAGCTGCTGCATCTGTGGTTGCTGCTGCGTCTGTGGTGGTGTCTGCTGTCTCACTGCTGCCGCATCCTGCGAACATGCTCGCTGCCATAACACCTGTCAATAACATACACATTACTTTCTTCTTCATTTTGAATCCTCCATTCAATTTTACGGAATCTCTTCTCCGTTTTTTCTTTTACCTCGTTTCTTAGAACATGGTTTACTTTACGGGAGGAATGTAAAATGCAGAAGAGCACTTATGTAAAACCTGTGTAAAAATCCTGTCACATCATTTCAATCTGCCGGCGCAGCTCTAACATCTTATTGTCCACCTTTGCGATCACGTCCGAGTAGCCGCGCGTCTCGCGCTCCACATTGGCGATCTGACCGGCATCCTTCTTATAACACATCTGCGTGTCCAGCTCTGCCCAGTAATCCATCGCAAACGAGCGGATCTGAATCTCCACCCGGATCTCCGTGACTGTGTCATTGTACGTCACCGGAACACCCGCAATCACATGAATACTCTGATAGCCGCTCTTCTTGGGATTTTTCACATAATCCTTTTCTTTGATAATGTGAAAATCCTTCTGCTTCTTGATGACATCCGCAATCCGGTAGATGTCGTCGCAGAAAAAGCACACGACCCGGATGCCGGCGATGTCATTGAGTGTCTGCACCGCCTCCTCAAAGGAGACTTCCCGCCCTTTCTTTTTGAGTTTTTTGATGACGCTGTCCGGCGTCTTGATGCGGCAGGACATATTGCGAATGACCTGGCGGTGGCATTGTTCCGTCAGGTCAGCATTGATCAATCTTAATCGTGCCTGTACGAGATCCATGGCTGCGGCATAGGATAGCTGCACCATCGGCTGTAACAGTTTCTCACTCAACAGGTCCTCATTCGGCAATTTTTGTTCTCCGTTTTGTTTTTCCTTTATTTCTATTCGCTTCTTTTTCTTTTTAGAATCATTCTTTGGCAAAACCCGCTGCGCCTCCCATCGCACCGCTCTGTGACGTCTCCCCCGCCATGCACCGGCGTTGCATCTGAAAGCAGATAAATCCCACAACAAACATGGCGGCGATCGCTGCCACACCGGCTCTTGATGTATCAAACAACTGCGTGGTGATTCCCATCAGCATTGTTCCCATAAAGGAAGCTCCTTTTCCAAAAATATCGAAGATGCCGAAATACTCCGTCGACTTTTCCTTCGGGATGATCTTGGCATAGTAGGAACGGGAGAGCGCCTGGATGGCTCCCTGAAATACGCCGACAAACGTTGCCATCATCCAGAATTTCCACGCCGCATCCAGCCATAGTGCATAGACCGCAACCACAAAGTAGGCACCGATGCATACCGAAATGAGTTTTGAAGATGCAAAGCGCTGGGTCAGTTTTCCGAACAGAATCGCGCACGGGAATGCGACGACCTGCGTGAGCAGCAATGCCATCAGAAGGCTGGTGTCGCTGATTCCGACGTCTTTTCCGTAGGAGGTCGCCATCTCGATGATGGTATACACGCCATCAATATAGAAGAAAAACGCTGCCAGAAACCACAGCACCTTTTTGTCATCCCGGATCTCCGCAAAGACTTTGCCGAGTCTGGAAAAAATCCCGCGCACATCGGTGCCGCCCGCTTCCACATAGTATTTCTGCTGATAGTTCCGCAGCAGCGGGAGTGTCACAACCACCCACCATGCCGCGTTGATAAAAAATGCAATCATCATCGCAACCGTGCCGGAAATGCCGATCGCATCCGCGCCGAGGATCAGACCGAGGCTCGCCACAAACGGCACGCAGCTTCCGATGTATCCCCACGCATAGCCCTGGGAGGACACCTCATCCATCCGCTCATCCGTCGTGACATCCACAAGCATGGAATCATAGAAAATGAGGCTTCCGGAAAATCCGACTTTTGCAATCACAAAAATGGCAAGGAACAGAATCCATGTCCGCGGAATCGCAAGCGCCGCACAGCCGAGCACTCCCATCATCATGAAAAATGTAAACAGCGGCTTCTTGCGGTTCTTATTGTCGGCAACCGCACCGAGCACCGGTCCTAAAACCGCCACAATCAGCGTTGAGATCGAGATGGCGTAGCTTAAATATGCGGTGGAATCCGAGGCGCTGATGCCGTTTGCTGACGCCATGTTTTTGTAGTAGATCGGTATAATCGTCGACACCAGAAGTGTGAACGCCGAATTTCCGACATCATACAGTACCCAGAATTTTTCGAGTCTGCTCATTTTCGTTTTCATAATCTTTTACCTCTTCTTCCTTAATAAAGCGGAATATTTCATCATAATATTTCGTACGCGTCCGCTCATCCGCATTAAAAATCTCATGTCTGGAATCCGGCATAAAGAAAATCTTTGTCCGCTCCGTCTCCTCCGCAAACCGCTTGATCGCACCGTTATCCACCATGTGATCGCGCCCTGCCGCAAAGAGCAGCACCGGCACCTTGATCTTTGCCAGATTCTCACGCCGCATCTGTTCGCGGCTGGCGCGAAGCCCTGCGCGAACCCAGGCATAACTTCCGCCGTAGGTTCGGTAATGTTCCTCTAAGAGCCGCTTTTGAAACATATAGTCATAACGCTCTCTTGAGAGACAGCTGCTCCCCTCAAACTGCGGTGTCTCTGAAAATCCCTGCTGCCCCGCCAGTGTGGCAAAGCATTTTCCTTTTCCGGCCAGACAGCAGAACTCCGCCAGCAGCCGTGCAGCAAACCGCGGATATTTTCCGGTCTGCATGGCGCACATCGGTGCGGAGAGAACTGCCGCCTCAAACAGCTGTGGATAACGTTCCAGTGCAAGGATCGCAATGGCGCCTCCCATCGAATGTGCAAACACGATCCGGTGTTCCTCCCCGGGACTTACGACCGTCTCCACAAACCGCGCGAGATCTGCGGCATAGCAGTCATAACTTTGCACATGCACCAGTTCCGGGTCATCCACCTCGCGCCCGGAATACCCGTGTCCCCGGTGTTCCGGCACATAGACCGAGTATCCCGCCTGCAGAAAACGGTATGCGACTTCGTTATATTTTTCCGCGAATTCGCAAAACCCGTGGGAAATCACAACACATTTCCCCGCATCCGGCAGAAAATAGCGCCGGTAAGCGATCGACATGCCATCTTCCATCTTAAGATAGCCCTTCTCGCCGTGCTCTTTCAGATAAGGTTCTACCGTCTCTGCCATCCAGGCTGCATAAGCAGTCTTCTCCTCTTTCGCACAGCTTTTATCCTCCGGCATCATCCCTGCTTCCCCTGCTTCTTTATCACGCGCACCAGCTCCGGTGTCAGCGTTCCGTCCAGATACTCGGCAGCGATCCGCCTGCCCACGTCCGGATAATTCGTAATCATGGCGTCCACCTGCATCTCGCACACCATGCGCATGTACTGCTCCTCGTTGACCGTCCAGACATGCACACGCTTTCCGTGCTTTTTACAGTCTTCCATGTAATTCGGGTACTGCAGATTGTAGAGCGCCGGATGCATGGCGTCCGCGCCCACGACGAGCGCGCCGTAGCTGACGGGATTGACAATTCCGTCACAGTAGAGCATGCCGGTCTTCGCCTGCGGATTCAGCTCCTTGATGCGCTGCACCGTGTAGTGGTTAAACGACGAGTACCACACGCGCTCCTCCAGTCCCATACGGGCGGTCAGGTCAAGCACGCGCTCTTCGATCTCCGGATAAAAGACCACGCCGGTCTTCAATTCCACATTGATTATAAGTCCCGTCGGCTTTAGCAGCTCATAGACTTCCTCGAGCGTCGGGATCATCGCCCGCTCGTACCCTTCCTTATGCGTCCGGTTGTAATTAAACCTGGAAATTCTCGCGTATGTAAAATCCTTAACCCAGCCGCTGCCATCGCTGGTGCGGTCAACCGTCTCGTCGTGGATGACAACCAGCTCTCCATCCTTTGTGAGCTGCACATCCAGCTCCACGCCGTCTGCGCCCATCTCAACCGCTTTCTGAAATGCTTCCAGTGTATTTTCAGGCGCGTAGCCGCTTGCACCGCGGTGCGCCCATACCAGTGTCTGTTTTTCCATGTATACAAAAACCTCCGATATGATAGCTTCTTATTTCTTCTATCATATCGGAGGTTTGTAAAATTGCCCGGGTATGTTGTGTAAAATTTAAAAGGGAAATGTAAAATGTCTGTAAGATTGTCCTAACTGGGAAAAATGCCGGTCAGCATTTTCCCCGCTTTATCATTCCGCGCAGAATCTGTGCGGCTCCGCCGCCGTTTCCTTTTTTATATTCCTGCCCCCGCAGGTAGAGCTGCTTCACTTTGACGGAAGCCAGTTCCTCCTTCGGGATGTCGTAAGGATTGCGGTCCAGCAACACCATGTCCGCTATTTTCCCCGCTTCCAGACTTCCGCGCTCCCTCTCATCAAAGGTCGTGTAATATCCGTTGTAGGTACACATGCGCAGCGCCTGCTGCACGGAGATGGATTCTGCCGGATTGCTGTGATTGCATGCCTTATACATCCATAAAAGCGGGTCCGGATCTGTGCAGGGTCCGTCCGATCCCGCACTTAAAATCAGTCCGTGTTCGCAGAATGTGCGGATCGGATTCAGCCTGCCCGCACGCTCTCCAAGGATCTGCTCCAGATAGCTGTCCGGCTCCTGCGGCCAGTCAATGAACGCCGTCTGCACTGCCAGATTGATGTGATACCGCTCACAGACCGCAATCTCCTCCGCAGTCGGCAGACATGCATGGATGATCGTATGTCTGTGATCTTCTCTGGGCAGATCGTCAAGCGCCGCCTTGATGGCACGCACCGCCTGCACAAACGCCTTATCGCCGATCGCGTGCATCTCGATCTGCAGACCGGCGCGGTTTGCCGCCTTACAGAATTCCGTCACTTTTTCATCCGAATAGTAGAGTACGCCGCAGTCCGACGTGTTTTCATACGGCGAGAGCAGTGCCGCATCCATGGAACCGAAGCATCCGTCAAGCGCTGTCTCAAAACAGCCCCCGATTCTCGGAAGCTTCCGCTTTACCGCCTTATTCACATCGAGCGTCTGCATAAACACGCGCATCTGCATGCCGTTTGTGATGCCGCGCGCAAAAAAACGCTCCAGATCGACGTCCAGATCTCTCGCAAAGCCGACGCCGCTGACCGTATGGATCATGCCGATGCCGCGCGCAGCCAGATCGTCCAGCGCCTTCTGCATGTGCGCCACCAGCTGCACCGTAGAGAGCGAAGCTGTGATATAATCCGAGACGGCGAAAAATGCCTCCTGGTTCATCTCCCCGGTATCCTCATGAAAACCGCGCAGATGCTGCACCTTGCCGCGCACTTCGTTTAACAGCACCGTGTTGACGACACACGCGTGACCGTCATACTTTACCAGAAAGAGCGGTTTATCGGGACACACCTCATCCAGCTGCACCCTGCGCACCAGATGTCCGTCTGACACGGAATACGGCGATGCGCCAAACCCGATCACCAGCTTTTCCTTCGTTTTCTTCACATGCTTCCGGAGCATCTGAAGAATCTCCTCATTGCTCCGCGCATTCATGACATTGAGCCCGGCATGAAACGTCGCGTAACTTGCGAAATGGATATGACTGTCCACAAACGGCGGAATCAATGCCCCCTCCCCGGTGGACACGCGCTCCGCCGCCACACAGCCGGCCGGCAGCTCGTCCCCGCAGTAAAGGATTTTCCCCTGATCCTCCAACAGATAATGTGCAATCCGGTTCTCTTTGTCACAGGTTAAAATGTTACCCTCATAAAGTCTCATACCGTGCTCCTTTCCAATCCCTTAAATTTTAAAATAAGATCGGAATAATGTAAATGCCAAGTGCTATCACCGTCACAAGGATCGTTCCGGCTTTCCAGATCCGGTACTCCTTGTCCATCTTTGCCTTTTCCTGGGGGGACGGCTCCTCGAGGATACCGATCTCCTCCTCGATGGACGGAATCTTATTCTCATGCTTTCTGGTGAAAAGCGCCCAGTAGACAATCGCCGCCACAGTCACAACCGCCGCCGTCAGAAGCGCTATGCGGTCTGCAAAAATCAGAATAATGGTGTAGGCTACGATCGTGACATAGCATCCGACCGTTCCTGCCGGCGCCCTGTACGGCCGGTTCATATCCGGATAGTGCTTCTTTAAGCCAAGGTAAGCCAGACAGCCGATCATATAACATACCGCGAGTGAGATCAGCGATACCGACGCGATATAATTGATCGACCCGGTTGCAATCAGGATAATATTGATGATGCCGACCACAAGAACCGCCATATACGGCGTCTTATACTTCGGATGTACCTTGCACAAAAACTTCGGCAGGGAACCGTCCTCCGCCATCGTGTAAATGTAGCGCGCCGGTGCGGCAATTCCCGGATTGATGGTGGAGAGATCGCCGCCGAATGCAATGCCGATGCAGAGCAGAATGATCGGAAAGCCCACCAGTCCGGCCGCCCGGAGTCCCTCCGCATACGGTGCGTCTGCCACTGCAAGGATGTGGTAAAACTCGTGTGGCACCAGTCCGACAAGAAACCACTGGAATAACGCGTTGACTGCAAATACAAGGAATACCGATACTTTTAACGCTCTCGGAAGCGTATACTGCGGATATTTCGTCTCCGCCCCCATCGATACACAGGTCTCAAATCCGGTATAACACCACCATACCAGCCCGAAAATGTACATCATTTCCTTAAACGGCGGCAGGGAATCCATGGCAATCCCGCCGAAATAGTCCAGGTGGATGCGCGGTATCATATATAAGAACCATGCCACGGCACAGCCCCAGAAGAAGAAAATGAATCCCGTCTGCGCTTTTCCGGACATCTCAATTCCCCGGAAGTTTAAGATCAGGAAAAACAGGACCAGAACAATCGCAATGATCCGCGAATCCACGCCCTCGATATTGATGCCGAGTTCTCCGAACAGAATTTTAAAATAATTGGAAAATGCCAGTGTCTCGCCCGCGCCGATACCGACCACGGAGATGATGTAATGCCAGCCTGCCAGATTCGCCCAGACCCGGTTGAGTCCGCGCTTCGCATAATTGTAAGTACCTCCGGCACACGGAAGTGCCGCCGACATCTCACCGTAGATCAGACAGGGCCAGATCGAGATGAGCAGGGATAAAAATGTAATTACAATAATCCCCGATCCGACATATCCAATCTGTGAGGAACCACAGGTAAACAGTCCCACTCCTACTACCGTTCCTATCGTCATACTGATCGACTCTTTCAGTCCGAGAGCACGCACCAGCTGACCTCCTTCGTTTTTCTCCATAACGTATCCTCCTTTGTCTGTCTTGCTGCTTCTATAGAAAAAGAGCACAGACGTCCCGCCTGTGCTCCTTCGCAACCATGTCTTTATTCTGCTTTTGAAAATTCTACACCGCTTTTTTTCTTTTCCAGGATCTGTGCGATCAGATCCGCAATATGTGCGGCTGCCTCCACCGGCGGCACACCGTGCCTGCTGATATTCGATACGACCGTATACTCCGACTCAAGCATGTCCGGTCTCGCGTGGTAGGCGATATATGCCGACATGCTCTCTGACGTCAGAAGACCCGGGCGCTCTCCGATGAGCACGCAGGTCACCTCCGCATCCAGGAGCGGTCCGATCGTCCGCGCGGTATTCACTCTGCAATACCGCACGAAAAACGGCGTCCCGACGGTAATTCCCTTATCCTCCAGACCCATTTTTATGGTTGGAAACAGATCCGGAATGTTCGCCCTGATAGACGGCGAGCACAGCCCGTCGCCGAAATAGATCTGTATCTGCGGATGATGAACACAGTTTTCCACAATTTTTTGTCTGGCATCCGGCAAAAACTCCCTGCCCCAGTCCGGGCGGAGGAGCATTTCGTTTTTATTGGCGCATCTTGTCCGCACCTCAAAAACGCCAAGCTCCTTTACCACTTCCTCCGGCACTTCATTGAACACCGCGTCGTTTGCCGCCGCATGTGCCGCCAGAAACCGGAGCTGCGCCTCGGTCGTGTAGCGTGCGCCGCACCGTCCGATCCCGATCCGCGCGGGCGTCGCATGCTTCATCTTCCAGAGTTCCTTTTCATTGTGCGGGTGCTCCACCTGCATATATTCCATAATGTCTGTCTCTGTAATATCGCGGAGGCAGGCGGTCTCTTTTTCACTCATAAATCCCGTTCCTCCTATTTAAAGAATATGGACGGATCTCCGGCGTTCGGGCCGAGATGCCCGTTTTCCCAGATGCCCCGTTTTTCAAGCCATGCCTTAAACTCCGGTATCGGCTCCTTTTTCAGCAGCTGCCGGATACTCGCCACATCGTGATAGCTGGTGGACTGATACATCAGCATAATATCATCCGCCTGCGGCAGTCCCATCACATAGTGAACGCCCGCCGTTCCCAGAAGTGTCAGGATCGTCTCCGAGTCGTTCTGATCGGTCGGCATGTGGTTCGTATAACATACGTCGCAGCCCATCGGCAGTCCGTGCAGATGCCCGCAGAATACGTCCTCAAGCGCCGCCCTTGTGAGCTGCTTGGTGTCGTAGATATACTCCGGCCCCATGAAACCTACCACCGTGTTCACCAGAAACGGATGATAGTGCCGTGCCAGACCGTAACATCTGCATTCCATCGTCTGCTGATCGCTGCCGAACGCCGCCGAGGACGACAGTTCCGAACCCTGCCCGGTCTCAAAATACATGACGTTGGGTCCCTTTGCCGGTCCCTCCTCCCGAAACAGCATCTCCGCCTCCGACAGCATCCCGGTGTTGATGCCAAACGCCGAGAGCGCCTCCTCCGATCCCGCAATCGACTGGAAACACAGATCGGCGCTTCCCTGCCCAGTTCTAAGCGCCTCCATCTGTGTCGTCACATGTGAGAGCACACAGGTCTGTGTCGGAATCTCATATTTATCCCGGATGTCCCCGAGCACTTTCCAGATTGCAAGCGTGCTGTCCACCGTATCAATCGCCGGATTCAGCCCGATGACAGCGTCGCCGATGCCGTAGCTGAGTCCTTCTAAGGTGCTGGCTGCCACGCCTTCCACATCATCCACCGGATGATTGGGCTGCAGTCTCGACGCGAGCACGTTTTCTGTGCCGATCGTGGTATTACAGGTCGCCGTCACCCGGATCTTGCTTCCAGCAAGAATCAGATCCATATTGCTCATGATCTTGGAGATCCCGGCAATCACTTCGCTGGTCATTCCCCGGCTTGCGCGCATCAGCGCCCCGCTGTCTGTGACGTCACAGAGAATCCACTCCCGCATCTCCTGGATCGTTCTATCCTTGATCGTGCCGTAGACCGTTTCATCGATATCATCCTGAATGATCCGCGTCACCGCATCCTCCTCGTAGGGCACCACGGGATGCTCTGTTAAATCCGCCACGGTCAGCTGCGCCAGCACCTCCTTAGCGGCAATCCGCTCTAAGGCGCTCTCCGCTCCCACACCTGCCAGCTCGTCTCCCGATTTTTTCTCGCTCGCCTTTGCCAGCACATCTTTTACATCCTTAAATTCATAGGTCTGCCCCAGCATCCGTGTCTTTAATATCATAAGCTGCTCCTAACCATTAAATATCAATGTCTTTACTATCACGGGAATGACGTTACCCGATGCAACCGGTTCGCCGAGATCAATAAAATCTCCGCTCCCGCAGCTGATTCCATCGATGCAGATGACACTGCACTTCTCTTTCAGTCTGTGATGCAGCGCCTGCCCGATTGCTTTTCCGATATCCTCCTCGAGCACCAGGATCAGATGCCTGCCCATGCCGCACTCCCTGACATACTGATCCGCAATCAGTTCTGCAATTCTTTGTACCTGTGCGAAAGCAGGGCACTTTAACCCCTTCATGGCAAGCGCCACCTGCCGGTCTTTTTCCTGATCCTCCCTATAAAGCAGCAGCGCCCGGTGCATGTTTTCCGGCAGTTTTTCAATCTCTTCCTCACGCTCCAGCAAAAGCTTCACCACCGGAATATTTTTTAACGGAAACGGTTTCGTCGTGTACTCAATCGTACTTCCGGAAATGTTCATGCTGTAGTTTCCCGCGCCGATCACCGTCGCCCGCATGGTTTCCCGCGCATCCGTCACTGCCACCCGGCGAAACGCTTCGTTCTTCCGGATCGCCTGCGCCAAAAGGATTCCGATGTCCCCATAGCGGAACAGATCCTCCTCTTCCCCGAAGCATGCCGCCACCCCACCGGAGAACATCACAATATCGGGCGGCGTGCCATCCGCCAGAAGATGGTTGGTCTGCATGTAGGAAAGCTCTGCTGCCTCCGGCGCCAGATGCACTGCCTCCGCAAGAAGTTCCGCCATCGCAGCGGTGAGTCTGCGCAGCTTTTCCGGTTCTGCCGTCCCGCCCTCCGCAAGATCAATCTCAAGCCTGCCGCACAGCCATTGCAGCTTTGGCGCCATGTAGATCACTCTGCCGTCCTTCACGCGGATCAGTCTGCCGCCGATGTCGAGGCATGCCGTATCAACCATATTTCCGTCCTCAAAGACACAGATATTTGTCGTGCCGCCGCCGATATCCAGATTGACTACCCGCTTCCCCGTCTTTTGGGACAAATCCGCGGCTCCCGCACCTTTTCCTGCCAGAACAGACTCCAGATCCGCTCCCGCTGTCGCCACGACGAACTCTCCCGCTACATCGGCAATCGCCCGTACTACCGACTCGGCATTTCTTTTCCGGGAAGTCTCCCCCGTGATGATGACGGCTCCGGTTGC
>OLSX01003841.1_pt1 | contig 11755 bp, 9 predicted proteins | sample 1673141 | NCBI WGS metagenome assembly OLSX01 (sample SAMEA3136759, study PRJEB25190) | human gut metagenome | biome: human gut; feature: human-associated habitat; material: faeces | place: Austria | collected 2013
TGCGTGGACGAGGACGAGGACTTCGACGACCTGGTGGAAAACGGCGTGCTGAAGCTGGACCTGGTGGCTTACCTTTCCGACCCCGGTTATCACCGGTTCCGGATTCCGTCGCTCGGCAGGGAATGGCGGTTGCGCCTCGCGGAACACCCGGAGAACCACGTCTATCCGCTCCAGACCGCCTTCTCGCTGAAGCTGGTCGAGGACGTGCCTCTCCGTCCCGGCTCGGAAAACTCCCAGGGTTTTGGAAAAAATCGTGGGGATTTTGAAGAAAATCTTGGGAGTTTCGGCGGAAATCCTGGGACTTTTTCCGGCAACTCCATAGGCTTGCCGAAAAGCCGCTACCTTTTGGACGACGTGCCCTTCTCGGACTATGGCGTGGGGATAGACATCTCGCGCTCGGCACTCCTGAAGGCTCCGGCGGCAAAGCTGAACATGAACCGGACGGTCTCCACCGAAGACGGGCAGCTCTACGACGCCGACCACCTCGTGTTCCAGAAGAAAGAGGTAACGTTTAATTGCCATTTTAAAGCCGTTTCAATCGAGGCGTTCTGGCAATGCTACGACGCTTTCTTTGCCGCGCTCATCCAGCCCGGCGAACGCCAGCTCTATGTGGAGGAGATCGGCAAGGCGTACCCCTGCTATTACAAGAACAGTTCCTCGTTCGAGGTGCTGACGCTGGCGGGACCGGTCATCGTGAAGTTTAACCTGACGCTGGTGTTTACCCGTTTTAGATTGGAAGGAGGGACAACGATATGATCATCTACACCCAAACAGGCGACACGCTTCTCGACATTCCGGTCGATGATAACAGTTACCGCTACCGGGCTATCCGGCAGGGCGACAAGGTGTACCTGTACTTTTCGCTCGCCGAGTACGTGGAGATTCCGGTCTATTCCTACATCGAGTATCAGGGGCAGACCTACACGCTCTGGCGGCCGGAGGACTTGACGAAGCACGGGACGCGCAACATCGAGTACGCCGTTACCTTTGGCGGCGCGTGGGAGCTCTTGAACCGCACGAAATACAAGCATCTCTCCGCCATCCCGCACCGGCTGAAGTTCACCCTGACCGGCAAGCCGCGTTTCTTCCTCCAGCTTCTGGTGGATAACCTGAACGTGAACGACAGCGGCTGGTCGGTGGGCACCTGTATCGACGCGACGGAAAAGACGCTTGCCTTCAGCCATGAATATTGCATGGAGGCGTTGAACCGATTTGCCGATGAATGGGACACGGAGTTCGAGTTCGCGGGCAAGACCATCAACTTCGGAAAGGTGGAGTACTTCAAGGAGAACCCTTTGCCGCTCAGCTACGGACGGGGGAACGGTTTCAAGACGGGTGTCGGCCGCCAAAACCAGGGCGACAAGGCGCCGGTCTCCATCCTCTATGTGCAGGGTGGCGAGCGGAATATCGACCCGACCAGCTACGGTTCCTCTACCTTGCTGCTGCCGAAAAGTCAGGAACTGGAGTACGAAGGACGCCGCTACAAGACGGACGAAGACGGGATGTACATCACCCGCGCCGACCGGGAGCTGCCGAATCACAACGAGGACAGCTACGACGCTTCGGATATCTATCCCAGCCGCGTCGGGACGGTGTCGGAGGTGATTGCCGTCGATGCCGCCAATAATCTATACGACATAAAAGACAGCTCGATACCGGACGACCTCGACTACGCCGCCTGCCGCATTCCCGGTGAGAAGGCGACCATCATCTTCCAGAGCGGAGTCCTGACCGGTGAGGAGTTCGACATCGAGCAGACCGACGAAGCCCTGACTGGATACATCCATGCCGAGCGGCGATTCAAGCTCGTACCGGTCGAGAAAGAGGGCGGAACCATCCCGAACGAGAACCGCAAACCTTCTGTCGGCGATACCTACGCGGTGTTCAATATCTCCCTGCCGTCGGCTTACGTCTGCGATAATGCCAGCAAGACGGGAGCCAGTTGGGATATGTTCCGCGAGGCGGTGCGTTACCTCTACGAGAACGAGGAGGAGACCTTCACGTTCAAAGGTGAGTTAGACGGTATCTGGAGTAAATCCCGCTGGCTCGAGGTCGGCGGCTACATGAAGCCGGGCACTTACATCTACTTTAGCGATACGCAATTCCAGCCCGACGGGGTCAATATCCGGATTACGGGAGTGAAAGACTACATCAACCGACCATACAGTCCGGAGGTGGAACTGTCGAACACGCCGGTCTCCGGCTTTGTCTCTTCCGAGCTGGGCAAGATAGACAGCAACGAGGTGAAGGGAGAGGACCGCTACAAGGACGCCATCGGTTTTACCCAAAGACGCTTCCGGGACGCGAAAGAGACGATGAGAATGCTGGAGGATGCCATCGAGGGCTTCTCAGAGGGTATCGACCCGATTTACGTGCAGACCATGTCCCTGCTGATCGGGGCAGAGAGCCTCCAGTTCCGCTTCGTGGACGACAAGGAAAGCCCGGTGGCTATCGACCACCCGTTTACCTATAACCAGCAGACGAAGGTCTTCTCCACGCCTGCCGGTATCGTCCAGCACATGACGCTCGGCATCACGGAGCTATCCTCCGAACACCGGGCATCGGAGTACCGGTTCTGGGACGTGGCGGCCTACGACTCGCCCCCGCTGGATGACAAGAGTGCGATGTACCTTTACGCCAAATGCGACAAGGACGGAGACACCGGTACATTCCTGCTTTCCCTGACCGCCTACAAGCTCGATCCAGGCGACGGATATTATTACCTGTTGGTCGGGACGTTGGGTAGCGAGGTAGATGGCATCCGCAGCTGGACGACGCTCTATGGGTTTACGGAGATCGGTCCCGGATGGATGCGGCTGGACAAGATAATCAGTCCGGATGGGCGTACCTATTTCGACGTGGCGAACGGGCGGTTCGTGGGGGATTTCTCCTTCCGGAGCGCGTCCGGATGGGAGAATATAGAGGGATTGGGTGACGCCATCGGTTCCGCCTCAGAGGACGCTAAGGACTTCGCGGAGGCACTTTTCTCGGATATCGCCGTCGGCGTGGACAACCTCCTGCTCAATACCGGCTTCACGGGAGATTATACCACTGTCGGGCTCTCATCGGGAAGCTCGTTGGCGACCGACACAGAGCTGTTCAGCGAGCCGCTAAAGTATTGGACGGTACCCGGAAGCGCTAACGTGATAGCGGATACCGAAAGCCGCTCCGGTTTTGCCTGTGTCCTCTCCGGTACGCTCAGCCAGCAACCGATCGTACCGGTCGAGGCGGACGAGGATTATACCCTTTCCTTCAGGGCGAAGGGTAGCGGGACGGTAACGGTCGGCGTGGGCGGTATGTCGGAGGGTTTTACGATCACCTCCTCTTACAAGCGGTACGTGGCGAAGTTGCGGGTGAACAGCTCGGCGGGGTTCTTCCTTACGGCATCCGCCAACGCAACGGTATGCGAGATCAAGCTGGAGCGTGGGACGGTAGCGACCGACTGGGAGCCCTCCTCGCGGGATAACGACAAGTCAGAGGCACAGGCGTTGGCTTATAAATATGTATTGGATGCCGTCCGGAACGAGACCAATATCTACGGCGGGCTGGTGTTGACCAACATACTGATGGTGGGCAATTACGTGGACGGCGAGATGACGGAGGTAACGGGTGGCATATCTGGCGTGTACAACGACGGGAGCGACGTGGCGTTCTGGGCAGGCGGCACACTGGACGAGGCGATCCGGGCGGTGAGCAACCCGGCCCTGACAACCGGTGTGGCAAACGCAGTCATTACGCACGGCGGGCTAGCCATCCTGAACAACGCCTATGTACGCGGCACGGTCTATGCCAACGACGGGGTGTTCAGGGGGACGATCTATGCCCGTTCGGGTGTCATGGAGAACGTCATTCTCAGGACAAAAGAGGATGGACAACGGGTGGAGATAAATCCCACTAATCAGGATATCGTTCTTTATAATGCGGACAATAAGAAGGTGGGTATATGGGAGTTTGGCAATTATGGCTCCTCGATTGAACTTGTTGGTGACGAAGGGAACGAGGGTGATTCTGCGTTGTTTCATTCCAGCCTGTTACGAATTCAAGGAGGAAATAGTATGGGGCTACTTACCTCAAACTCGTTTTCCTTGTCCTGCACTGCCGGTACAGAATCGGCGATGTTCTGGGCCTATGCAGGCATTGACCAATACACAAACAAGGCTGTACTGATTATCCAAATGGATGCCCTGCCGACCAGCAAGGGAAACCTGGTTTCCGGTCAGCTTTACAGAGATGGGGATACGTTGAAAATTGTGGAATAATAATTTTGAATGAAATATGACAACAAAGAAAGAGCCAAAAGGCATCCGGGTGAAAGACCCGCAGAAGTATGAGTACGCTTATCTGCTTTACATGCAGCGTGTTCCTCAAAAGGAGATTGCAGAGCGGGTGGGTGTCAGTCAGCAGACGTTGGTCAAATGGAAAGACGACGGAGGCTGGGAATTGAAACGTGTTGCCCGGACTGTGAGCCGCGACCAGATTATCAACAAAACGCTTTTGAAGATTAACGAGCTGTTGGATAGTGAGGAAGATTTCAACGGCGACGAGTTCGCCAAGCTCTCCAGCCAGCTTGAGAAGATTAAGGGCGGCTATACGATGGACGACGTGGCGGACATCCTGACCAAGTTCGGCGACTATATCATTGAGCAAAGCGCATCGGACAAGGCCATCACAACCGAGTTCGTCCAGCTCCTTACCAAGTATCAAGACAAGTACCTTTTAATGCGTATCAACAATGGCTAAAGGACGTATCACCAAAGAGCGATGGAAACAATGGGAAGAGCGCAAGAAGCTCATCCTGTCGGCGGACTTCCGCCTGGCCGATACCGGCGAAACAAGGGAAGCCCGCATCGAAAGGGCTCGGAAAGACTATCAATACTTTGTAGAAACCTACTTTCCGCACCTTTGCACCAATAAGGAGACGGGAGAAATAACACGTTGCGGGAAGTTCCAGTTGGATGCGGCGAAGTATCTGAAGGCGCACCGCCATACCCGTGCCGTATTCGAGTGGGCTCGTGGCCATGCCAAGAGTACCCATATCAGCCTCTTGATTCCTATTTGGCTCATGGTACAGGAAGCGAGGACGATACATGTCATGGTGCTGGTCAGCAAATCGGAAGACAGTGCCGACCGGCTCCTGTCTGACCTTCAATGCGAGCTGCAATACAACACCCTGCTCCGGGCGGACTTCGGTATCGAGATTGATGAGGGTAGTTGGAGCATCGGCGAGTTCAAGACCAAAGACGGGATGCTTTTCATGGCGCTCGGACGGGGTCAGTCGCCGCGCGGCATCAAGAACCGGGGGCAACGTCCGGACTACATCGTGATTGATGACATCGACGATGACGAGATGGTGCGCAACCCCTCCCGCATCTCGACGGCGTTCGACTGGTGTCTTTCCGCCCTGCTCGGTGCGATGGACATGGGACGCGGGCGGTTCGTCCTGGTCGGCAACCGCATCGGCAAGGATAGCATCCTGAGCCGCTTTGCCGAACGCCCGGAAACACACCATACGGTAGTCAATGCCCTCGATGCTTCCGGTGAACCTTCCTGGAAAGAGAAGTACAGCCGTGAGGAAATCCAGCAGCTTCGTACCTACATGGGCGAACGCCGCTTTCAGAAAGAGTACATGAACAACCCGATAAACGAGGGTGCCGTGTTCCTTCGCAAGCATATCCGGTACGGACGGATGCTACCCCTGAAGGAGTACCGCACGCTTATCTGCTATACCGACCCGTCGTTCAAGGCGTCGGCTACGAACGACTTCAAAGCGACGATGTTGGTAGGCAAGACGCGGACGGGGGCTTATCACGTCCTGAAAGCGTACGCCGACCAGACCAGCGTTTCTGCAATGGTCGCCTGGCACTATGAGATAGACCGCTACGTGGCGGGGCGCGTCCCGGTGATGTACTACATGGAGAGCAACTTCATTCAGGATTTGATGCTCGACGAGTTCCGCAAGGTGGGCGACGCCACAGGCCACCAGATTCCCATCCGGGGCGACGGCCGCAAGAAGCCGGATAAGTTCAGCCGCATCGAAGCCATGCAGCCGCTCTTTGAACGGGGGCTTATCCTCCTGAACGAAAAGGAAAAGGATGCGCCAGGTATGATGCAGCTGGTGGAACAGCTCCTGATGTTCGAGAAAGGCAGCAAGGCGCACGATGATGCCCCCGACGCCCTCGAAGGAGCCGTCTATCTGTTGAACCAGCGCAGTATGGCCTGTGCTGGAACGTATCGGATAGGAAGGAGGACAAGTTGGAAGTATTAAAAATAATACCCACAGTAACGAAAAAAATCGTGGGTATCTCCGGCGAAACTGTGGGTATCTCTGACGAAATCTTGGGAGTTTTTCCCGCCGGACAGTAGCATCGGCAAAAAGATGCTACTATGTCGCGATGACGATGCTACTGGATCTCGGTGGCGATGCTATTAGGTCATTTTAAACACAAGCAAACAAAGTAAAACAAGATGGAAAAGATAACAAAGAATTTCAGTATGGAAGAGTTCGTCCGCAGCGAAACGGCCGGCAGGATGGGCATATCCAACGAACCCGATAGCAGGGCGAGGCTCGCTATCATCAACTTATGTACGAAACTCCTGCAACCGCTTCGGGATGCTTACGGCAAGCCAATGGAGATTAACTCCGGCTATCGCTGCCCGGCACTGAATGAGGCGGTGAACGGGGCAAAGGGTAGCCAACACATGAAGGGCGAGGCTGCCGACGTCCGATGCGACCGTCCTGCCGAGCTGGTGCGCTGTCTGATGGACGAAGGCCTGGACTTCGACCAGTGCATCCGGTACAGCACGTTCGTCCACCTCTCTTATAAGCTGGAGGGCGAGAACCGGCGACAGTTCCTGAAAGGGAAATATTAAAAAGGGAATCATTGAGGGGGGGGTAAAAAAGAAAGCCCCCGGCTGTTAGTAAAAGACGCCAATCACCTACTAACAAGCAAATGCGAGTAGCCGCACGACCGGGGGCTGTATGCCTTCCGTTCGCGACTACTCGTTTTGCTTTAATAAGTGATTGGCGTTACAAATATACATCAACTTCGTAAAACCAGAGGAATAAATTATGGACAAAAAGAAGATTTACCAGTCCGCGCCCCTGCCTTTTATGGGGCAAAAGCGGATGTTTGTCAAGGAGTTTAGGAAAGTATTGGGGCAGTTCCCGGACGATGCGGTTTACATCGACCTTTTCGGGGGTTCCGGACTGCTGGCACACGTTACCCGCTGCGAGAAACCGGCGTCGCGGGTTGTCTATAACGATTTTGATAATTACCGGCAGCGGTTGGCGAACGTCGGGCGTACCAACGCACTGCTGGCGGGACTGAGGGAGATGGTCAGGGAGTGCCCTCGCGGGAAGTTACTGTCCAAGGAGCTGCACGAGCGGATTATCCGTCGGCTGGAAGCGGAAGAGGCGGGCGGATTCGTGGATTACATCACGCTCTCCTCGTCGCTGCTCTTCTCGATGAAGTATGCCGTGAGCCTCGCCGCCCTGCGCAAGGAATCGTTCTATAATAATGTGAAGCTGTCGGACTATGCTTGCGAGGGCTATTTGGATGGCCTGGAGGTGGTTTCGATGGATTACCGGGAGCTGGTCAGTCAGTATCAGGGCGTGCCGAACGTGGTCTATCTGGTTGATCCGCCTTACCTCTCGACCGAGGTGGGCACCTACCGGATGCGCTGGCGACTGTCGGATTACCTCGACGTCCTCACCATCCTGCGGGGCAAATCCTACGTCTATTTCACGTCAAACAAGTCCGACATCCTCGAACTTTGCCAGTGGATTGGCGAGAATCATTGGATAGGCAACCCATTCGATGGGGCGACAAAGGCGGAAATGCCCCGCACGCTGAACTATAACGCCACCTATACCGATATTATGTTATACAAAAAAGGAACTCAAATCCCGTTTAAACGATGAATAAATACCATTTAATGTTAGAGAAAATCCTGGCGGAAGGGAAGAAACAAGTCAATAAGAAAGGCAATATCCGCTACCTGTTGGACAAACAACTGAGGCTCACTCCGGCCGACCTCCTCGACATCTTCGAGGGGCACAGCCTGGCGCGAAAGAAACTGCGTACCGAACTGCAACTGTTCATGCAGGGCGAGCGAAACGTGGAGCGGTACCGGGAAGCCGGCATTACCTGGTGGGATTATTGCGGCCAGATATTGGTCAACAGTTACCCGACCTACTTCGAGAAACTGCCGCCACTCGTAGCGAAGATTAACCGCGAACGGCGCAACAGCAAGAACTACGTCCTGTTTCTCGGCTCGACCGATGCGGAAACGAACCAAGCTCCTTGCCTGAGCCTCGTGCAGTTCCAAATCGACGACGGCAAACTGGTTGTGTCTGCCTACCAGCGCAGCAGCGATGCCAATCTGGGACTACCTCCGACATATACCATTTATATCTGATGGCAAAGCAAATCGACCTGCCACTCGAGACAATCACCCTGACATTTGGAAACGTGCATATCTATGAGAACAACATCGAGAACACCAAAAGACTACTCAATGGTGAGGAAGGAATCCGGTTTGAGTTGAATGTTTAAAGAGCAAAACATCCCAACTTAAACCATACAAATGTAGTGAAAAGCCTGGACATACACAAGGATTTCACCATATATTATATAGGTAAAAACGGTGTTTAAACGAGCCATAAAAGACTATTTAAACACCGCTTTTTATGAAAGAACAAAGTTGTACCTTTCGATTGGGAAAGCTGTACTTTTGGTTTTGCCGATTATATTGCACAAACGGAACAAAGAATACAACGAATAAATCGTATGCTTTTCTCAGCAGTTTCCAATCCATGAGAATACTTCCTCACCAGGGAGAGAATATATTCTCATCCGTATGAGAAAAGATTATCATTACGACGAGAAAAGATTCTCATCCTTATGAGAAAAAGCCCCTTATAAGACGAAAATCTTTTCTCGTTGTAGCTTTATGATTATTCGCTGACCATCTTCCGCTTAATGAATACGGCCTTACACTCAGCACAGTCCTTCCGGCAGTTCACTTTGGATACGACAACGGCGGCCGGTCGATCATACGCAAGGTAACCTGCTGCTCAGAGGAGGCCCCGACAAAACCTAAGCCACCCGATACGTTTTGAGGAACGATGACCGGTTCCATAAAGGTTTCGTTATAATCTTCCGAATTCAGACAGTTCATCGCACGCAAATAACGATAATAAGGTTGTGATATGCTCAATAAGCGAACCGTAACATCCAAGTAAAAATGATCTTTTCTATTTGATTCGCTAATATACGGGACAGAGGTGTAGATCTTAAGGGTATACGAACCATTTTCAAAACGGCCATCCGTGAAAACATTGCTAAGATTACGAATAGTCCAATCCAAAATGCCGAATTTGTCATCATCGGCAGTCGTAAGATGCCCATCGGTCAACACAATATCCTCCTGGTTGATAATTTCGGGATAAGAGGAAAAGGGACCGTATTTGATACCTGTTTCCGAAGAAATCCTGTATGTATTTTCTTCGATAATAAGACGGTAATAATTTTTCTCGTTCGGACGGTCATGTATCGTTATCTTGTATCGCATACAATCCATCATACTGGAACCACCCCTCAATTGCGTACGGAGCGTATCTACACGGATAGTTTCCTCGATCGGAAAAGGGATCTCCACCTCGCAGCCAGCCTGGTATTGCCCGTCTTCGGCTGTCGCTTCAAAGCGGATACGGTCACCGGGACGAAAAGATGTTTTCAACGTACAATTAGGATCATCGAAAGAACCATAGACCTTCTCCACCTCTGCCGTCTCGGTCTTTTGGCCGTTGACATATACTACAATGGAACCATTGGAAACACAATCCGCTTGCTGTTTATCGGTATCGATCATACGCAGAGACACTCCGTTTTCTTCCTTTCCGGCTTCAAGAAAAGCATTCATCAGAAGCTGTGGGACCTGCGGCTTGTTCATATATGGAAGCTCATTCTCACAACCCGGGAACAGCATGGAAACCAGTATGAATAATATAAATAAATTCTTTTTCATAATTCTACTCCTCTTTATTAAAACCGGTATGTATAGGTAATCGATGGAACACAAGGCAGAAGCGTTTGCTTTATCAGCCTCGTTTTCCGCTTCCAGGTCGTCTCATGGCTACCATCCGGCTTAATATGCTCTACTCCGATATATTCTTCTTCTTTATAGATAAGATTCGGAGTCATGGCATTATAGGCGTTATAGACCGAAATATTCCAAGTCTGCATGCCGTGGCGCAATTTCTTATGGAAATTGATGCTCAGATTCAACCGGTGGCTGACAGGAAGGCGATAATTGTTTCGACGGGAAATGTAATCAATCAAGTTACCAGATGCCGTCCCTGTACGCTGTTCGGCAACCGTAGCCGTTCCGCCCGTATTAAAAATCCAAGTGATCCCTATATCCGTTTTCTTGCTGAAAGTATGGTTTACACAGAGGTTGATGTTGTGGCGGCGATCGTATTTATAAGGAAAACGTTCGCCGTTGTTGACCGTCCCATCCTTGAACTGGCGATCACTCTTGGCGATCGTATACCCCAACCATCCTGTCGTTTTACCGATCGTCTTCTGGGCTAAAATCTCCAAGCCGAAAGAGCGGCCACGTCCCATCTCCACCTTCTCCTGCCATCCGCCGGATGATCCGAAAAAGGTAGCGCCATCCTGGTATTCCAATACATTATGCATATCTTTATAATAGCTTTCTAGAGAGAACTCCCATCCTTCCACACCGGTATAATAACCACCGACAGCATACTGGTAGGAGCGCATCGGACGGATGTTTTTAGTAACCGGAACCCATAAATCGGTCGGCAGCGAAATCGGCGAGGATGACAGCAGGTGTACATACTGTTCCATTTGTGTAAAAGAAGCCTTTGCCGCAAAACCGTCATGAAAGCGATAACGCGCAGAAAGACGAGGCTGTGCCGACAGATAGCCTTTCCCTTGTGTGGAAAACAAGGAGAGATGAATGCCGGCATTCAAGCTCAGACGGTCGCCAATATCGGCATTGTCTTCGGTATAAAACGAAAACTCGTGCCCGTGCAAATAGCTGTTCGAGGAATCGTTGTAGACGGTATCCTGTGCCGTCTGCCCGTCTGCAGCTTCTTTCACACGCGAGGTCGTCACCTCCGGTCGGAAGGTATGATACAGATAAGAAACACCGAACTTGACATGATGGTCAGGGACGGGCATATAATCGAAGTTCGTATGAAAACTCCAATCGTGTATACCGGAACGGTAATCGGAATTATAGACATACGATTCGTTTTTATCCGTTATCAGATTGCCGTTTTTATCCGTCTCGATGATGTCTTTCCGATAAGCGTCCGCCATGCTCATCTGATAGTGGTTGTATGCCACGGTCGTATTGCTGAATAATTTACTGTTGAAGACATAATTCCACCGTCCGGCGGCAATTGTGTTCCCCCAGTTGAAATCGATCTGACTGTTGTAGAAGTACATACTCGCTCCATAGTTATTCGAATAGCCGTCATATTCCTTATCCTGTTTGTAGTCGTAATGGTCTTTTCCTTTGTAGAAACTGAGAAACAGACGACTGCGATCGGAAAATTTATGGTTCACCTTGGCATTGATATCATAGAAATAGTAATTGTATTTTTTGTCCTCCGGAAGGAATGGCCTTGCTACCAGGTCAAGATAGGTGCGACGGCCGGTCAGACAAAAGGATGTTTTATCTTTCAAGATCGGACCTTCGAAGTGTAGCTTACTGGTCAACA
>OLSX01003848.1_pt1 | contig 11738 bp, 13 predicted proteins | sample 1673141 | NCBI WGS metagenome assembly OLSX01 (sample SAMEA3136759, study PRJEB25190) | human gut metagenome | biome: human gut; feature: human-associated habitat; material: faeces | place: Austria | collected 2013
AGAAATGTTAATAAAAACAAAAAGCAAAAAAATAAAAGCCAGATCTATAAAAAAGGCTGATATTGAGGGAATTTATGAAGATCCTTGTTATTGAAGATGAAGAAGCTATTGCTGATGCTCTTATTCATATGTTGATAAAAAATAAATATCTTGCTGATGCATGCTATGATGGCGAAAGTGGTCTGGACAATGCGTTAACAGGTATTTATGATTTGATAATTTTAGATATAATGCTTCCTAAAATAAATGGATTGGATGTTTTAAAGCAAATACGAAATCAACATATTAACTGTCCTGTTATATTATTGACAGCAAAAGATGAAATTTCAGATAAAGTTACCGGATTGGATTACGGTGCTGACGATTACATAACTAAACCTTTTGCTATTGATGAATTACTGGCTCGAATAAGAAGTATACAAAGAAGAATGAATAATAATATTACAAATGAAAATATTATTAAATTTTCTGATATTTCACTTGATCTTCAAACGTATACGTTATCTTGTAATTCAGATTCTCTTCACCTTGGTCTTAAAGAATTTTGTATTATGGAAGTTTTCATAAATAATCCAAATAAGGTTATAAGTAAAGAACTGCTTATTGAAAAAATTTGGGGATATGAAAGCGATGCTGAATATTCTTCGGTAGCGAACAACGTCTTACACCTCATGAAGTGCAACAAGTCCTCAACGACCTTTGCACCCTCGGCCACAAAGAGTCCACTTTCATCGCGGTACTTTTTCAAGTTCAGCGAATGTATGTCCTTGATCATCTGTTTTGTTACCACTACCGTTTATATTATATGGCCATAGCCATCGGTTTGAAAAGTCTAATTTAACCGCAAAGCTACAAAGTTATTTCTAAATACAGACATATCTTAATTAAAAATACGCATTGAAGAACTTAAAGTGCACCTACAAACACACCCACACGCCAGCCCGCGCACCAGTCAGCCCACCCGTTCGTTTATCCATATAACGCGGGACGCGTCACCCCCATTAGTGCTTGCGTTTGGTGGTAACGCTACCTTTATCATACTACGAAAACTTTACTTGCCGAGTATCTTACATCTTACACTAACACGTTACAACTCGCTGACTATCAATACTTTACTTAGTGTAAGATACTATCATTGCCACCTACACGCAACCTACACAACCCACACGGCACAAGCACGGGAGGAAGATATTACGACATAGGGGAACAGAAATGTCTGTTGTTCCGACAGATTTCTTTACGTCCCTGTGACGTGTTATCTACTGCATACGTCCATGTTGACTGCGAGACAGCGAGGTTAGGTGTGTAAGATGTATGCATAGGAGTGTAAGATACTTTGAAATCATCTTACACTCTTGAAACCTCTGTATATCAACTTGTTACGCACAAAAAGTGTAAGATGGCAGTAAAAACACACGCACTCTTTTACATGTAGGCAGACGGGGAGGGAACAAATATTTGTGTACAAATTGTACACTTTTTTTGTTGGGTGCAATGCCTTGGTGTTACCTTTGCAGCACTTTACTTTTATATCAAACCAAATTGTATTGACTACCATGAAACAAATGCTTAACAGAATGCTGCGCTATGCCGATGCCATTGTGAAACGTGGTGTTGACAAACTGATCGATGCTATCGGACATAGCCCGGAACCACAAACTAAAAACACTGAAACACCCCAGCAAAAAAGCATGGGCAATGATACTAATTGCGCACCGCAAGCGACAGCCAGCACCACAAACAGCAGTCTGACCGAACAGGCCATCACCCTTATGGACGAACGGTACGACATTCGCTATAATGTGCTTGATCGCACGCCCGAAGTGCAACGGCGCAACCAGGCGGACAAAGGGTTTGTGCCCGTGAGCAAACTGGTGCGCAACACGATGGTGATTGACCTGCACAAACGGGGCTGCATGGTGTGGAACAATGATGTGGACCGCATTGTGGAGTCGGCTTACATGCCGCAGTATCACCCCTTCAGCGCTTATTTGCAATCCCTGCCCCAATGGGACGGCACCGACCGCGTGGGTCCACTGGCCAAACGGGTGAGCACCGATGCGCTGTGGCGCATGGTGTTCGGGCGCTGGCTGCGCTGCATGGTGGCCGGTTGGGTGCAGGCTACAGGGGGCGGCGCAAGCACCTGCGGCAATGCCATTGCGGCTATGGTGAAAACGTCTCCAACTGCAGCGACCTATTCCACTTGTTTCTGTTATGCCCCTATCGAGGTAACAAGAACGTTTACCATTAGCTCTAAAGTTTCGTAATCCTAACGATGACCAAATGACAGGACCTGTCTCAACAACAAAGAAGAAGGCAATGGTTATTGACTTTTTATTCGATTCAAAGTCTGTCTTAGGCACAAAATGACTGAAAAATAAGTCGTTTGCTTTGTCATTAAATAAAAAGTTACTACCTTTGCACCCCGTAAGCGGATAGTATGTCCGTTGACTGGTCAATGTAAGAAAAACCACCCCAAGATTACGCAACAACAAAATTCTGAAACCCAGTCATAGGAGAATAAATACCGAAAACCGCTACACTTCTAATCAAACAACAAAGAAACAAAGCGAAAGCAATGTCTAAGATTTGTCAAATTACAGGAAAGAAAGCCATGATTGGCAACAACGTTTCTCACTCGAAGCGTCGCACAAAGCGCTCGTTTGATGTAAACTTGTTCACTAAGAAGTTCTACTACGTTGAACAGGACTGCTGGATCACACTCCGCATCAGCGCTGCTGGTCTGCGCCTCATCAACAAGGTCGGCTTGGACGCCGCTCTCAACAGCGCCGTGGCCAAGGGATATTGCGATTGGAAAAATATTAAAGTAATCGGCTAAAATTGTAGAATAAAATGGCTGGAAAGAAAGCTAAAGGCAACCGCGTTCAGGTTATCCTCGAATGCACTGAAATGAAAGAAAGCGGCCTTCCTGGAACATCACGTTACATCACAACGAAGAACCGCAAAAACACTCCCGAACGTTTGGAGTTGAAGAAGTATAACCCCATTCTTCGCAGAATGACCATCCACAAAGAAATCAAATAAACCACAGTAAACCATGGCAAAGAAAACAGTCGCTACACTTCAAGAAGGTAAGACCGATGGACGCTCTTACACCAAGGTAATCAAGATGGTAAAGAGCCCCAAGACTGGTGCTTATATCTTTGACGAACAGATGGTTCCTAACGAAGCTGTTAAGGACTTCTTCAAGAACTAATCTGAAGTTCAGCAATAATTAATTGATTCTTGCGATGCCTACACAAAGGCCATCGTAAATCATACACAAGGCTGCGTACCTCTAATAGGTATGCGGCCTTTTTTGTTGGCCACGCGCTTTTCTCTTTACAAAACATAGTGTAACTTTGCAAAAGAACAATATATCAGCAGATGCTCATAACCATGATGGCATCATTACAACATGCACATCATTGTTTTGAATATCTGCTCAACTACAAAAGCACATTTCTATGAGAAAAAGAGTCCTATTCATTGCCTCATGCGCGATGCTTGCAATGTCTACTTTCTGCCAAGCGCAAAACACTTTCCTGAAACCATACCAAGTGGCCAATAGCCTTGAACTGCTTCCACCCCCACCCCAACCCGGTAGTGCACAGTTCAATTACGACGAAGCGCAATACAAGTGGGGAAAGATGCAACGTATCACTCCACGCGGCAAACAGGCTGCCGAAGACGCCAATTTGGGCGGTGTCGGATTGTCAAACGCCTTTTCTGATGCTTTCGGCATCAAAATATCTAAAGAAGAAACGCCCGAAATATATACACTCATAAGCCGTATGCAGGAGGACGCAGGCAATTTATCTACACGAAGCGCAAAGAACTACTATATGCGCATGCGCCCATTCATGCTATTTGGCGAACAATCACTAACCCCCGATGCCGAAAAGTGGCTCGCCACAAATGGCTCTTACCCATCAGGCCATACCGCCATTGGCTGGGCAACTGCCTTGGTGCTTGCCGAAATTAACATTGACCGCCAGAACGAAATACTGAAACGTGGATTTGAGTTCGGCCAAAGTCGTGTTATCTGCGGTGTTCACTATCAAAGCGATGTTGATGCAGGCCGAGTGGTGGCCAGCGGACTCGTGGCACGCCTGCATGCAGACGAAGGTTTTTGCACACAATTAGCCAAAGCCAAAAAAGAATTTGCGAAGTTGAAGAAAGCCGGCAAGGTGAAGTAAACAGACTGCAAGACGCCTACTGATGCAAAAAGGACGTGGCCTCAAAGCAAGATTTCAGAAATAGAAATCTGCCTTGGGGCCACGCCTTTTCTATATTATATCAACAGGCCATATTGCATTGCGTGCTACAACAACCATGCACGCGCATCACCTGCACCTCATCATTTCTGTTCATCGTCACATTCACCCAAACGATGCGAAATGCGCATGGCACAGAAGTTTGGACCGCACATGGTGCAGAACTCTCCGTTTTCGAAATGTGCGTCTTTGTAATACTTTGTAGCCAAGTCCGGGTCAAGACTCAAGTTGAACTGGTCCTTCCATCGGAATTCGTAGCGCGCTTTTGACAACGCATTGTCGCGTACCTGAGCACCAGGATGCCCCTTTGCCAGGTCTGCCGCATGCGCAGCTATCTTGTATGTCACCACGCCCGTGCGTACATCGTCGCGGTTGGGCAAAGCCAAATGTTCCTTGGGGGTAACATAGCAAAGCATCGCAGTGCCAAGTGCACCTATTATTGATGCGCCTATGGCTGATGTAATATGGTCGTACCCTGGAGCAATGTCCGTTACAAGCGGGCCAAGCGTATAGAAAGGTGCATTATGACACTTTTCAATCTGGCGCTGCATGTTCTCAGGAATTTTATGCATTGGCACATGACCCGGTCCCTCAATAAAGGCCTGCACGCCCTTAGCCCAAGCACGGGTAACCAGTTCGCCCATGGTGTCGAGTTCGGCAAATTGCGCGCGGTCGTTGGCATCGTAAATTGAGCCCGGACGCAAGCCATCGCCAAGAGATATGGCTACATCGTACTGCGCACAAATATCGCAAATGTCATCAAAGTGTTCATACAAGAAACTTTCCTTGTCATTTTGCAAGCACCATTCTGAAATAATGCTGCCGCCACGGCTCACCATGCCTGTCATGCGCCCCTGAGAGAGGTGAATGTTTTTGCGACGTATACCACAGTGAATGGTGAAATAGTCTACGCCCTGCTCACACTGTTCGATGAGTGTGTCACGATAGAGCTCCCAAGTCAAATCCTTGGCCTTGCCATGCACCTTCTCCATAGCCTGATACATGGGCACAGTGCCTACGGGCACGGGGCTGTTACGCACTATCCACTCACGGGTTTCGTGAATATTGGCACCAGTTGAAAGATCCATAATAGTATCGCCTCCCCATTTGCAACTCCAAATAGCCTTTTCCACCTCTTCGTCTATCGATGAGGTAGTGGCAGAGTTGCCAAGGTTGGTATTGATCTTTACCAAGAAGTTGCGACCAATAATCATTGGTTCGGCCTCGGGGTGATTGATGTTGGCGGGAATGACGGCACGACCAGCTGCCACCTCATCGCGCACGAACTCTGGCGTAATGTGGGTTTCAATGCCAAGTTCTTTACAATTCATGTTTTCGCGTATGGCCACGTATTCCATCTCAGGCGTTACAATGCCCTGTTTGGCCAAAGCCATTTGTGTGACAGGTTGGCCGGGCAAAGCACGTAACGGCAAATGATGGTGGTTAAAGCGCAAAACATCAAGCGATTTATCTGCCAAACGCTCACGGCAGTAAGACGACGAAAATTCGCTCAATCGTTCTACACCGCCACGCTTCAATATCCACTCTTCACGCAAACGCGGAAGTCCTTCTTTTAAGTTGGGAGTATAATCAGGGTCGGAATACGGACCGCTGGTGTCGTATATCATCACAGGTGCATTCTCTTTGTAATGCTTTTTACCCTCAGCATCTTTAGTAACGGTTGGAGTCAATTCCACCTGACGCATAGCCACCCGCAGTTCGGGGTAACGCTCGCCATGCAAATATATCTTCTTGCTATTAGGATAATGTATTTTCATATCGAACTATTTATTTAGTAGGTGTTCAAAATTATTTTATACAATCAGCAGGTGTCATTTTCACTTTGAAAGCACGTTTCAGATAAAGAGTATTTTGAACACCTGTCTATCTGTCGGCATTCAAAAAACTCTGCATCATTTGCACAGGGTCGTCAGCACGCAGAATGGCACCACTCACAGCTATGCCATGTACCCCCGTTTCGAGAATAGGCATCACATCATCAAGTTCAATTCCGCCTATGGCACATATTGGTATGCGCAATGCCTCGTGCTCAACCTGCTGCATGATTTGTTTGTAACCGTCCAGACCTATCACCGGTGACAATTTCTCTTTAGTCGTCGTAAATCTGAACGGGCCGCAACCAACATAATCAGCACTAAGGCGTTTGAGTTGTCTGATATCGTCTATGGTGTTAGCAGTGCCTCCAATAATGAAATCGTGCCCCAACACCTCGCGCGCCTCATCTACAGGCATATCATGCTTGCCCAAATGCACGCCATCAGCCTTTATTTTTTTACAGAGTTCCACCCTGTCGTCCAATATGAATGTGGCCTGATTTTTACGACACTGCTCGAGCAAACGCACTGCAATGGGCTCAACCTCATCGTCCGACGCATTTTTCATGCGCAGCTGAATCCATTTGCAACCACCCTGCAGAACCAACATAGCTGAGTCTTCATAGCCTATGGTGGCTGTGGTGTGGGTAATAAATTGTACTGGAACCATATAAATATAATATACGATTATTTTATGAGCTTTTCCTTCGCCAGCATGACCTGGTGCAGGTTCCGAGGGTATAATCTCAGCACGCCCAAATAGGCGTACACCCCTTAGCTCTTTTGAATTGCGCACAAAAGTACGAATAAAAACAAGGGCGACAAAAAAAGCCACTAATAATTTGCACCATTGGAGGATAAGTCATACTTTTGTAAGCAGATTTATATTAGGCGTAAAGTGTAATCTTGCAAATTGACACTGCCACGCCATCATAATTTCAACAACATATGAAACAGCATATACTACTTACTATCATAAGTTTACTTGTATTCTCAGCCCCGGCTGCAGCCATGGCATCGCCCGTCGACCCTTCGGCGCCACTTGCTGAATCAACCGAGATGCAAGGTATTAACGACGAAGCGAACCATGTGGACGTTTCGGTAAGCGGCACCAACATTCAAGTGCACGCTGTCAACTGTCAAGGAGCCACCCTGAAGGTGTACGACATTGTGGGAAAACTGAAATATGTAGCACACATTGACAGCAACGACAAAACGGTACGTTTCTCGTTGGGAAAGGGTGTATACTTACTCAACATCAACAAAACCACGCGACGCATCAGCGTAGCGGGCTAAAACGGCATGGCGCTGCAACATGATAGTGGCATATAGCATTGACACCCTGCGCAACCCCGACACACGGACTCAGGCCTTTGCGGCCATGGTGCGTGACACGACCCCAAAATTGTACACGCAAATCCGACGTATTGTACAATACCATGATGATGCCGACGACGTGTTGCAAAACACCTATATGAAAGCGTGGCAGGCATTGGACTCCTTTAGGGGTGACTGCCAAATATCCACATGGCTATACCGCATCGCCATGAACGAGGCTTTGTCTCTCCTGCAAAGGCAACATACTACAGACAGTTTGGACGCTGAGGACGATGCCAACATGCGGTCGCTCGAAAGTGACCCTTATTTTGATGGCGACGAAACAGAATTGATGCTGCAACAAGCTATAGCCACCCTGCCTGAAAAACAACGCATCGTGTTTAACCTTAAATACTTCGACGAAATGAAATACGAGGATATGAGCACTATGCTTGAAACGAGCGTGGGAGCGCTCAAAGCATCGTATCATTTGGCAGTGAAGAAAATTGAGGAGTATTTTAACGCACACGATTAAACTTTTATGCGTTTTATGTGTCATAGAGATAAAGACATATTATCGTGATATGACCAAATAACTGTAACGCAATGAGCACATTCGATACAAATATTTCAAAAAAGCACAATCCATTTGTCGTACCCGAAAACTATTTGGCAAGTTTTCCGGAGTTGATGATGCAGCGCATCGCAGCATCGGCACAATGTGTGCAAAAGGCGCACAACATGTTCATTGTGCGCTGGATACCATGGCTTGGCGCTGCTTGCGTGGCAGCACTGCTTGTACTGTTCTCGCAAATACAACAGAGCCAAATGTCTGATGTGGATACACATATTTCAGCACAGTCCAGCAACGGCGATTCGCATGCCGATGCGGCCTACGACTATTTGATGATGGCAAATGCCAATAATATTGAAGCCTACGACTATGATTACTAAAATACTTTGTTTGCTTGCCACCTTGTGCAGCTTGACATTGAACACGCCTGAAGCACACGCCGCTTCATGCCAAACAATGCAACCACAGCCTCCTGATGCACCAAACAACCGGCCGCCAAGAAAATTCAACCCTGAGCAATTCCGACGCGACCTTACCGAACACATCACCAAAGCTGCAGGATTTACACCTGCCGAGGCCCGGACTTTCTTCCCCTTATTCTTCGAAATGAGGGAAAAGCAACGCAACCTTGAGCATCAAAAGGGACGTGCACTGCGTCGGGCGGCCGAGCATAATATGAACGAATATGACTGTCAACGTGTGTTGGCAGAGGTGGCCGAACTGCAAAAGAAATCGTTGCGCATAGAGCAGCAATACTGCACACGCCTGCGCAAAATAGTCGGTGCATGCAAACTTGTGAAGGCCATCAGTGCCGAGAGAGCGTTCGGACGCAAGGCATTTAAGAGAATGACAAAATAACAAATAGACACATTGTCAATGGATAACCCGCAAATCGAGTTAGCTCGAAAGATTATAGAAACGACAGACACCAGTCTGTTCCTTACAGGTAAAGCCGGCACAGGAAAGACAACTTTCCTGCGTCGGCTTCGTTCTGAGTCGCCCAAACGCATGGTGGTACTTGCCCCAACCGGCATTGCGGCCATTAACGCTGGCGGAACAACCATACACTCATTTTTCCAATTATCATTTGCCCCCTTTGTGCCTGGCGCCACCTATACAGAAAAACAGCGCACATACGGCATGAACAAGCAAAAAATAAAACTGTTGCGTACCCTCGACTTACTCGTTATTGACGAAATAAGCATGGTGCGCGCCGACCTGCTCGATGCCGTAGACGACACGCTGAAACGCTACCGCCACAGCAGCCTTCCGTTTGGCGGAGTGCAACTGCTGCTAATTGGCGATTTGCAACAATTGGCACCGGTTGTAAAGGACGAGGAGTGGGATATGCTCAAACAGTTCTACGCCACGCCTTACTTTTTCAGCAGCCTGGCCTTGCAAAAGACCAATTACGCTACCGTCGAGCTTGAAACAGTTTACCGCCAAAGCGACCCTGAGTTTTTGTCATTGCTCAACCACATACGCATTGGCAATGTCAGCCAACAAGTGCTTGACAAATTAAACAGTCGGTATATCCCAGGATTTCGTCCCGAAAAGAAAGACGGCTATATTCAATTAGTCACCCACAACTACCAGGCACACAACATCAACTCTCATGAAATGGAGATGCTTGATGCACAGCCCTACACATACGATGCCACCATTAAAGGCAATTTTCCTGAATACGCCTACCCCACCGACCTGAATTTGACCCTCAAATGCGGCGCACAAGTAATGTTTGTAAAGAATGACACAGACAAGCGCTACTTTAATGGCATGATTGGTGAGGTTGTCAAAATAAGCAACGACGGTTTTACAGTAAGTCCCAAATCCGATCCCGAACAACTTATCGAGGTACACAAAGACGTTTGGGAAAACACACGCTACGTCCTTGACGAAAAGACTAAGGAAATAAAAGAGAAAGTTGACGGCACTTTTGAACAATACCCTGTAAAATTGGCATGGGCCATCACCATTCACAAGAGCCAGGGGCTTACCTTCAACCATGTGATGATTGACGCCTCGAGTGCCTTTGCACACGGCCAAACTTACGTAGCCCTTAGCCGCTGCCGCACACTCGAAGGCATTGTGCTGACATCGCGCATCAGCCAATCGGCCATTATTGCCGACAAGCACATTGACGCATACAACAACGAAATGGCAAAGCGCCGCGTAGACAATGACAAACTGACACTGATGCGTCACAACTACAGTCTACACTTGGTGGCCGAGCTATTCAATTTTGAAAAGGAGCGCATCGGACTGGCAAGCATGACACGCATATTCCAAGAGTTTTTGTCATCAACATACGCAAGCACCACGAGGGTGTATGAAGATATGCTGCGCATCTTCGACATGCAAGTAATGAACGTGTCAGGCACATTTCACCAACAATACACGCAAATGCTGCATAACTTAAATGGCGATGTTGAAAACGAGGCACTACAAGTGCGCATCAGAAAAGGCGCAGAATACTTTGCCGACAAATTGTACGATGTGCGCGAATTGATAGAAAACACGCAAATCGACATTGACAATGCGGCAACCAAAAAACGCATAACAACAACACGTTCCGACCTGTTGCTACAAGTGCGCCTGCACATCAAGCTCCTTGAGATTGCTGCCGACGAAGGATTTACAACAAGCAGTTATCTGCAAAATCGTGCCAAGATATTGTTGCAGATCGAAGAAAACAGCAACACGAAGAGCAGCACAAGCCAGAAAAATGCTACAACCAAGAGCGCAGACAAGGAGAGTATACCGACTGAGATCAAAAACGGTGACCTGTACTACCGGCTCAAAGCATGGCGTGCCAAACGTGCCACTGCCGATGGCGTACCGGCCTACATGGTGCTTAATACCAAAGCGCTGATTGCCATGGCCAATTATGTGCCCACCGAAACGAAGTATCTGATCAGAATGCCCCACTTTGGCAACAAGAGCATGGAAAAATATGGCGCAGAATTGTTGGAGCTCATTAAAGCCTATGCACAAGAACACAATCTTAAGCCAGCCATGCCCGACAGTGTTTTGCAACAGCCAGCCGAACAGCAGCCCGAGGAACCCAAGGAACCCAAAGAAAAGACCTACGAAAAGACCTTGCGCTTGTACCTCGAAGGCAAAAAGCCTCAAGCTATTGCCGATGAGCGCGAGTTGGCACTGAGCACCATCATATCACACCTTGCACGATACATCAGCTCCGGCGAGGTTCATTTTGACGACTTGGTGTCGCCCGCCAACTTCGAGCGTACCAAAGCCTACTTCGCCACCCACCCCTACTCCAAAGAGCTGCGTCTGACTGACATACGCAATAGCATGGGCGACGACATCAGCTTTAACGACATCAAACTGTCTATGCTCAAACTGGGATACATTAAGTAGGTATTCAAAATTATTTTATACAATCAGCAGGTGTCATTTTCACATTGAAAGCACGTTCTCGAGACGCATCTGTTTCCTTCGTCTTCGGTTACATAGCCCGCTATGCTCCCTCACACGAAGAAAACATCTGCGCCCCGATAACGTACTTTCAATGTAAAAATAATTATGAACACCTACTTAAAGATTATAACTAACACTTTGACATGAAGAGTTTATTGATAAAAGACACAACAACTGAGGAGCGCATTGAAATCGTAAAAAATGCGCTGAACTTTGGCGGTGCCGACTGCGAAGGCATTGACATGGACGACATGTACGACGACTACATCTTCGGATTGAGGGAGTTGGCAGAAA
>OLSX01003851.1_pt1 | contig 11733 bp, 8 predicted proteins | sample 1673141 | NCBI WGS metagenome assembly OLSX01 (sample SAMEA3136759, study PRJEB25190) | human gut metagenome | biome: human gut; feature: human-associated habitat; material: faeces | place: Austria | collected 2013
AAGAGAAGTATGTTAATGTTTTGAAAGTTACATTGTATCGTGTAATCGGTCAAGGAACCATTCTTAACTACCGTATCATGGTGGATAAGACAACTGGTGGTACGGTTGATTATCCGGCGGAGAATGCTTCCACCGCTGTAAAGAAAGTTACTCCCAAGGACGCTAACAAGGCTCCGAATCCATTTATGACGACTGCTCCGCAGGATTTGGACCCTCAGTTGAACCCGAAGTATAATTTTGATAATTATTTCGAGGGTACGAGCAATAAGCTGGTTCGTACGGCGGGTGAGGCTGTTGCCCAGAATCCGGGAAAGACTACGTTTAACCCGTTGTTTATTTTTGGTCCGTCAGGAGTGGGTAAAACTCACTTATGCCATGCGATCGGAACCCGTATCCGGGAGTTGCATCCGGAAAAGAAAGTGTTATATGTATCTTCGCATTTGTTCCGGGTACAGTTTACAGATGCTATCCGTAAGAATACGACTAATGACTTCTTGAATTTCTATCAAAATATCGATGTGCTGCTGTTGGATGATATACAGGAGTTGATCGGTATGGATAAGACTCAAAATACATTCTTCCATATTTTCAACCACCTGCACCAGTTAGGTAAGCAGCTTATCTTGACTTCTGATAAACCTCCTGTGGATTTGCAAGGGATGGAAGAGCGCTTGATCACCCGTTTAAAATGGGGATTGACGGCTGAGTTGAGCCGTCCGGATCTGGATCTACGTAAAAAGATACTGAAGAATAAGATCAACCATGACGGAATCATGATTCCGGATGAGGTCTTTAACTTTATCGCTAATAATGTGACGGAGAATGTCCGTGACTTGGAAGGTATTCTCGTCTCTTTAATGGCTAATGCGGTTATCAATAATCGTGAGATCGATCTGCCGTTGACGAAACGTGTGGTTAGCCAAGCGGTTCGGTTGGAGAAGAAACAGATCTCCGTACAGATGATTCAGGAGATCGTTTGCAAGTATTTCAACTTGGAGCAATCGGTTATCCAGACTAATTCCCGTAAACGTGAGATCGTGCAAGCCCGTCAGATCACGATGTATTTGGCGAAGAAATATACGGACTCCTCTTTTTCCCATATTGGAAAGATCGTAGGAAAGAAAGACCATGCGACGGTCTTGCATGCTTGTAAGACGATCAAAGACCAGATTGAGACTAGTAAGTCTTTCCGGTCTTCCGTAGAGGAAATCGAGGTCTTGCTCAAGAACTAAATTAAGAATCCCTATATAGTAGGATAAGGACGTCTCTCTAAAGAGGCGTCCTTCTTTGTTTTGGAAGATCCGTATAAGTGTTAAGTTTTCTTTTTGGAAAACTATTTGATGCTTAGTTTTGTTTAAGTAGTTGAAAATGTGGAGTTGCAAGTTTTGTTTTGGAAAACTTTTCAATAAGTATTCTTTTTAACGTAGGGTAATTTGGATAACTGGTAAAGTATGCGTAAACTTGCAGTCGCAAAATAAATATAATAATTGTGGATCGTAAAACTTACACTTTTGACGAAGCGTTTAAGGCTTCATTGGATTACTTTACCGGTGACGAGCTCGCCGCTAAAGTATGGGTAAATAAATATGCCTTGAAGGATGCGTTTGGAAATATCTATGAGGAATCTCCGAATGATATGCATCATCGCTTGGCAAGTGAGATTGCCCGTGTGGAAAAAAAGTATCCGAATCCGTTGTCGGAACAAGAACTTTTCGACCTGTTTGATCATTTCCGCTACATCGTTCCGCAAGGAAGTCCGATGACGGGAATTGGCAATGATTATCAAATTGCCTCACTCTCTAATTGTTTTGTTATCGGATTGGACGGGCAAGCGGATTCGTATGGTGCGATTATTCGTATTGACGAAGAACAGGTACAATTAATGAAGCGCCGTGGTGGTGTAGGCCATGATCTTTCGCATATTCGCCCGAAAGGTTCTCCGGTTAAGAATTCTGCGTTGACTTCTACCGGGTTGGTTCCGTTTATGGAACGTTATTCGAATTCCACCCGCGAGGTGGCCCAAGATGGCCGTCGTGGAGCTTTGATGCTGAGCGTTTCTATTAAACATCCGGACTCGGAGGCGTTTATCGACGCTAAGATGACGGAAGGTAAGGTTACAGGTGCAAATTTATCTGTGAAGATTGATGATGATTTCATGAATGCCGCGGTTAATGGCGGTACCTATAAGCAACAATATCCAATTGATTCGGATTCTCCCGTTTATGTGAAGGATATCGATGCTTCTGGCTTATGGAAAAAAATTATTCATAACGCTTGGAAATCCGCTGAACCGGGTGTGCTATTCTGGGACACGATCTTACGTGAGTCTGTACCAGACTGCTATGCGGATCTGGGGTTCCGTACGGTTTCCACGAATCCTTGTGGCGAGATACCTCTTTGTCCGTATGATAGTTGCCGTTTGTTAGCGATCAATTTATATTCATATGTGGTAAATCCGTTCACTCCGGACGCTTATTTCGATTATGATTTGTTCAAGAAGCATGTAGGTTTGGCCCAGCGGATTATGGATGATATTATTGATTTGGAGTCGGAGAAGATCGAGATGATCTTGGCTAAGATCGACTCGGATCCGGAATCCATGGAGGTAAGACAAACAGAGCGTCATTTGTGGGAAAAGATCCAACGAAAGACTTTGCAAGGACGCCGTACAGGTGTGGGCATTACGGCGGAAGGCGATATGATTGCCGCTTTAGGTTTGCGTTATGGAACAGAAGAAGCAACCGATTGTGCGGAACTTATACAAAAGACATTAGCTTTGGCCGCTTATCGTTCATCCGTAATGTTGGCGAAAGAACGTGGTGCCTTTGAGATATTCGATGCGAAGCGTGAGGAAAAAAATCCGTTCATCAACCGTTTGCGTGAGGCTGATCCTGCTTTATATGAGGATATGTTGAAATACGGCCGTCGTAATATCGCTTGCTTAACAATCGCTCCGACAGGAACGACTAGCTTGATGACACAAACCACTTCCGGTATAGAGCCGGTATTCTTGCCGGTATATAAGCGCCGCCGCAAAGTAAACCCGAACGATTCCGAGGCTCGTGTGGATTTCGTGGATGAGACAGGCGACGCTTTCGAGGAGTATATCGTATTCCATCATAAGTTTGTAACGTGGATGCAAGCGAATGGTTATTCGGCAAGTAAGAAATATACACAAGAAGAAGTGGAGGAGCTAGTTGCTAAGTCTCCTTATTATAAAGCGACTTCCAATGATGTCGATTGGTTACAAAAAGTCCGTATGCAAGGACGCATTCAGAAATGGGTGGACCATTCTATCAGCGTAACGATCAATTTGCCGAACGATGTAAGTGAGGAGTTGGTAGATTCTTTGTATGTTGAGGCATGGAGATGCGGATGTAAAGGATGTACTGTTTATCGAGATGGTTCTCGTTCCGGTGTCTTGATTGCGACAGATAAAAAGAAGAAAAAAGAGGATTGCAACTGCATGCAACCACCGGTTATCGTATCTACCCGTCCTCGTGAATTGGATGCGGATGTGGTAAAATTCCAGAATAACCGTGAGAAATGGATCGCTTTCGTCGGCTTGTTAAATGGCCGTCCGTATGAGATCTTTACCGGTTTGGCCGATGATGACGAGGGTATCATGTTACCTAAAAACGTTTCTAAAGGTACGATCATCAAGAGCTATGATGAGGATGGTAATAAGCATTACGACTTCCAGTTCAAGAATAAACGCGGTTATAAAATGACAATCGAAGGCTTGGATGGCAAGTTTAATCCGGAATATTGGAACTATGCTAAATTGATTTCCGGTGTGCTCCGTTACGGAATGCCTATCGATCAGGTTATAAAACTGGTACAGGGTATGGAGTTGAATAGCGAGTCTATCAATACTTGGAAGAATGGCGTGGAACGGGCCTTGAAGAAATATTTACCGAACGGCATGGAAGCGAAAGGGCAGAAATGTCCGAACTGTGGGTTGGAGACCTTGATTTATCAAGAAGGTTGTTTGATCTGCACGAATTGCGGAGCCTCTAAATGCGGTTAAATAATTGACTAAATCTATATACCATGAAAGTCACTTTTAATATAAACTTCCATACCGTTTGGGGACAGAAGTTATGTGTAGTGGGCTCCATACCGGAATTAGGCTCTTGGGAACCTGCTTTGGCTAAGGAGATGAATTACTCTGGGGATGGAAACTGGAAACTGGAACTGGATCTTCCACCCGATATAAAAGATATAGAATATAGATATTTCTTAAGTGTTAATGATAAGCAGATCTTTGAGGAGTGGGAGAAGAATCACCGGATTGTATTGGATGGACAATCTGATTCTTACATCCTTTATGATTATTGGCAAATCCGTCCGGATAATCTAGCCTTTTATTCTTCGGCTTTCACCAAAAGTTTATTCGCTCATCCCTGCAATACACATGAGAGGGTCGTTAGAAGTGGAAGAAAATTGGTGATAAAGATATCCGCTCCCCGGGTGGAAAAGAATCAGTGTGTAGCCATTACTGGAAATCAAGAATGCTTAGGTAACTGGCATCCGGACAAGGCTTTATTGCTGAGTTGCGATACTTTCCCGGAATGGCATATTGATTTAGACGCTGCGGAGATACGGTATCCTTTAGAATATAAATTTTTGGTTTGGGATAATGATTCCCGTCAACCTTTGTATTGGGAGAGTGATGAGAATCGTATTCTAAGTCTTGTTCCCCAGAAACAGGGTGAGACCGTTGTTATATCTGGTCTTTACTTCCGGGATAGCTTACCGTTATGGCGTTGTGCCGGCTCGGTTATCCCCGTCTTTTCCTTGCGCTCGGAAAAGAGCTTTGGAGTAGGTGATTTGGGAGATTTACACATGTTGGTGGATTGGGCTAGAAAGACGCACCAACGTATCATTCAAGTATTACCTATGAATGATACGACAATGACCCATACTTGGGTGGATTCCTATCCGTATAGCGCTATTTCTATTTATGCCCTTCATCCCATGTATGTGGATTTATCGGCTTTGGGGACCTTGAAAGATCCGGAGAGAGCAGCTTTTTATGCAGGGAAGCAAAAAGAATTAAACGCAAAAGATACGGTTGATTACGAGGAAGTACTGAAATATAAATTGGGTTATTGTCAAGAATATTTCGCAGGGGAGGGTAAGGCCGTATTAGATACGCCGGAGTTTAAAGAGTTCTTGGCGCAAAATGAGTCATGGTTGATGCCTTACGCTACTTATTGTTTCTTGCGGGAAAGTTATGGGACATCGGATTTCTCTCAATGGCAAGGTAATTCTACTTACAATAAGACACGTGTTCGCGCCCTATGCCGGGAAGATAGTGACGCATGGCCGGAGATCTCGTTCTCTTATTTCTTGCAATATGTATTGCACAACCAGTTCAAGTCGGTATCGGATTATGCCCGTAAGAATGGAGTTGTATTGAAAGGTGATTTACCCATTGGCGTGAGCCGCACTAGTGTAGAGGCTTGGACGGAACCGAAATATTTTAATATGAATGGTCAAGCGGGTGCTCCCCCCGATGACTTTTCCATGAACGGTCAGAACTGGCTGTTCCCGACTTATAACTGGGATGCGATGGAGAAAGATAATTTCTCTTGGTGGAAAAAACGCTTCGCTAAGTTAAGTGATTATTTCGATTGTTTCCGTATAGATCACATCTTGGGATTTTTCCGAATATGGGAGGTTCCTTGTGAATATGTGCAAGGGCTTTGTGGTCATTTCAATCCAGCGTTGCCGTTCTCGAGAGAAGAGATCGAGCAGTATGGATTGAATTTTAACGAATCTCGTTTCACGACCCCACATATCAATCGACAATTTTTATCGGAATTGTTTGAGGAAAATACAGAAGAGGTGATAGGTGCTTATTTGGCACAATCCTCCTCCCGGCATTATGTGTTAAAACCGTTCTGTGATACGCAAAGGAAGATTGAGGCGTTGTTTGCGGATAAGGCGGATCCAGTTTCCCTACGGATCAAGAATGGCCTGTTTACGATTGCGAATGAGGTATTATTTCTTCGTGACCCAAGAGAGACCGATAAGTTCCATCCCCGGATCTCGGCGAATCAATCCTATATCTATCGGGAATTGAGTGGTTCCGACCGTTATGCGTTCGATCAGTTATACTGGCATTTCTTCTATCATCGCCATAATGATTTTTGGAAGGCGCAAGCGTTTAAGCGTTTGACACCGTTGGTCGCGTCCACGGAGATGTTGGTTTGTGGAGAGGATCTAGGTATGATCCCCGCCTCTGTTCCCGAGGTTATGAATAAGTTGCAAATACTAAGCCTTGAGATTGAGCGTATGCCGAAGAGTCCGCAGCGGGAATTTTCCGATATGTTTAATTTGCCTTATCATTCCGTTTGTACGACTTCTACACATGATATGACTCCTCTTCGTAATTGGTGGAAAGAAGATCCGGAGAAGACACAGCGTTATTACAACCATGTATTGCAACGGATCGGTGAGGCCCCGGATGAATGTACGGCTGAAATCGTTGCCCAGATTATTTCTAATCATTTGAAGACTCGTTCCATGCTGACGATTATTCCGTTGCAGGTTTGGTTTGCTATGGATGATTCTATCAAGCGAAAGGATATAGAATCCGAGCGTATTAACGTTCCTGCGAATTCAACGCATTATTGGCGCTACCGGATGCATATTACGTTGGAACAGCTTTTGCAGGCTGATAACCTGAATAATAAGATAGTCTCGTTGATAAAAGAGGCTGGACGAAAATAAGAAAGACTAAGGGCCGTATCGAAAAGTGCGGCCCTCAGTCTATTTGTCCGCTTTCTTTTTCTCGGAACACATCGAGCAGGCTCCGTTGAACCGTGCGTTTGGTTCGATCTCTAGGGATTGGGTATATATATCTCCCTTGATAATTGCTGTTGATTTTAGAATAAGCTTTGCGCTTACTTTTACGGAGCCATCTACCTCACCGAGAATCTCAGCATTCTCGGATACGATATTGCCTGTTACGCTACCTTTGGGGCCGATAACGATCTTGCCGTTGCAACTGATGTCCCCTTCTACTTTTCCATCCAAGCGAAAGTCTGTCTCTGTGATAATATTACCCTTTATCGTTGTCCCCGCAGCCAAGGCGTTGTGTAATCCGCCTGCGGAATTTTCATCTTTTTGTTTTATTCCCATCATAATGTGTTGTTACTTGGTTGACAAATATAAGACTATTTTTTTGCAGGAAGGTTTACTTTCTATACATTTACAGATAAATTAAAAGATTATGACAACAAAGATTGAATTACGAAGGATGACATTCTATGCCTATCATGGCGTGGCACCCCAAGAGACCCGGGTTGGGAATACTTTTATCGTAGATTTGATACTGACAGCTCCGTTGGAGAATGCGGTATGGAGCGACGATTTAAGCGATACGATCAATTATGCCACAGTATATGAAACCGTGAAAGCAGAAATGGCTATCCCCTCGAGACTTCTTGAGCATGCGGCGGGGCGTATCTTGAAGGCTTTGAAAGAGAGATTTCCACAGATCACGGAGGTGGAACTTGTCTTGTCTAAATTAAATCCTCCGTTTGGCGGAGATATTCATAGTGCTTCGATAATTCTTAAAGAAAGCTTTCTTTCTGTTTAGAAACTTTTATTTACCTTCGCGTTTGTAAAGAAGTGATGCGATATACGATATACTAAAAGCACAAATACGATAACATTATGGCATTTACCAACAACGTAATGATTGTTCGTCACGGATTGCTGGCGAAGTTAGTAAAGCTCTGGAAAGAAAACCGTCTTCTAGAAGAAATAGATCGCTTACCGATCGAGTTGAGTCCCCGAAAATCGAAAGTGAGGGGCCGTTGCTGTGTACATAAGGAACGTGCCGTCTGGAAATACAAGACCTTGCCTTTGCTTGGTTTTGATATGCAGGACGAGGAAGATGAGTTGACACCGCTTTCAGAGTATGCGAAGCGTGCCTTGTTCCGCTCGGAGAATAAGAAGGAAAATATCATGTGTGTAGTGGATGAGGCGTGTTCCTCTTGTGTCTCCGTGAATTATGAGATCACGAATCTTTGCCGGGGTTGCGTGGCTCGTAGTTGTTATATGAACTGCCCGAAGGACGCTATCCGATTCAAGAAAAACGGTCAGGCCGAGATTGATCATGAAACTTGTATCAGCTGTGGTAAATGCCACCAAAGCTGTCCGTACCATGCCATCGTTTATATCCCGATCCCTTGCGAGGAAGTTTGTCCGGTTAAGGCGATCAGCAAGGACGAGTATGGGGTGGAGCATATCGACGAGTCTAAATGTATATATTGCGGTAAATGTGTGAATGCTTGTCCGTTCGGTGCTATCTTCGAGATCTCGCAAGTATTCGATATCTTGCAACGCTTGCGGAATAAGGAACAGATGGTAGCGATTGTCGCTCCGTCTATCTTAGCTCAGTTTAGCGCTCCGAAGGAAAAAGTGTATGGCGCTATCAAGTCCTTGGGATTCGAGGAAGGGGTTGAGGTGGCGCAAGGCGCTATGGAAACCACCCGTCATGAGGCGGAAGAATTGATCGAGAAATTGAAAGAAGGACAACCGTTCATGACCACTAGTTGCTGTCCGTCTTACGTGCAATTGGCCGAGAAACATATCCCGGATTTAAAGAAATACATCTCTTCTACTGGATCTCCGATGTATTATACGGCCCGTATCGTGAAGGAAAAATATCCGGATGCGAAGATCGTGTTTGTTGGCCCGTGCGTGGCGAAACGAAAAGAGGTGAAACTAGATCCGTGCGTGGATTTTACACTTACGTTTGAGGAAGTAGGTTCCGTATTGGAGGGATTGGGTATCAAGATCGAGGAGGCCCAGCCTTTCTCTGTATTATTTAACGCTGTCCGTGAGGCGCATGGCTTCGCCCAAAGTGGTGGTGTGATCAACGCCGCTAAGGTTTATTTGAAGGACGAGAACGTAAATGCCGTGCAGGTAGCCAACCTGACAAAGAAAAATGTGGCATTATTACGTGCTTATGCTAAAACCGGAAAGGCTCCCGCGCAGTTTATAGAAGTGATGGCTTGCGAGGGCGGTTGTGTGACCGGTCCTTGTACGCACGCCGATAAGACTGCCGGACAAAAGCAGCTTATTAAGGAGCTTACTAAATTCTAGACAAAATGATTAAAAAATTGGTTTTATTTGTCTCCTTGACGGGAGTTTTTCTATGTACCGCTTCTTGCGGACATAAAGAATTACCGTCAATGGGAGATTATTCCGTACAGGTATTTAATGAAACCCACGTACGTTTCGCTCCGGATGTATATCCCGCCGCTTTTAACGCTCCGGGACCGGACAGTATCTATCATTTGGTGAATGGCCGTATTATCTTGAAGAAGGTAACATTGCCGGAATATAAGCGAAACGTTTCCGTCAAACTCCGGGTTACGGTAGCTTCGAATGGAGATCGCTGGGATAAATCCGGCTCTTGTTTTGTATTGCCAAATGCCTCGGGCATTAATTTGTTGAATATCGCTAAAGGCGAGAAGGAGTTTCCTGCGGTGGATAGCGTGAAACTGGAGAAGATGATCGGTATCATCCCCGGGACGGATTATCAACCTACCGTGGAATTGATGCGTTTCATGACTCCGTTCGGAGTAGGGCATTACAGTAGTCCCGAGGATAGCTTGACGAAACATCGTAAACCTGTGTATGTCGACCATTGGGAGGATAGCGTAAGCTGGGAGCAAGACATAACCGATTTGTATCCTCTTCTGGAAGGTGGCGCTTATGTTGGGATCTTTATCGATACATGGACACTGGAAGGATACGTCGCTAGCATGACGATCGATGTGGACGAGTCCGATCTGACTTGCGACGCTTTGCCGAAGAAACATGTAGAGCCGTTGATGAATACGGTTTATTATATCGGGCAGGAATATCCGGATATATTCGCCCGGAAGGACGTGTCATTGGATTTTGATATTCCTCAAGGCGCACGTGATGTCCGTCTGAAATATATCGTTACGGGACATGGCGGTCATTCCGGTGGTGATGAGTTCGTGGAGAAACAGAATATTGTATCTGTTGATGGAGTTCCTGTCTTGGATTTTGTTCCTTGGCGTACGGACTGCGCTTCTTTCCGTCGTTTTAATCCGGCTACCGGGGTTTGGTTGAGAAAGCGTCTGGCTGCCTATATCACCGAGAAGGGTTATTCGGAGAAAGAAGTAGAGGAACCCTTGGCGTCTTCGGATCTTTCCCGCTCTAATTGGTGTCCCGGATCGGACGTGATACCGGAAGAGGTGGAGCTGAAGGATATCCAACCCGGCCATCATACGCTGACGGTGAGTATTCCGGAAGCGGCAGAAGTGGATGGGAATAAGCTGAATCATTGGTTGGTCTCAGCCTATTTGGTCTGGGATGAGTAAATAATGTGATAATATGTTATGTACCAATGTGCCAATCATGCTCTCTTCAACTAATTGGCATATTGGCACATTAGCCAATTAAAAAATTATTGATATGGAAGACTTGTTACCTTTCGCCCTATTATGTTTCACTTCGTTTTTTACGTTGACCAATCCACTCGGTACGATGCCGGTTTTCTTGACCATGACCAATGGTATGAATGACCATGAGCGGAAAGCGATTGTCCGAAGGGCCACGATCGTGTCGTTCATCACCTTGATGGTTTTTACTTTCTCCGGTCAGTTCCTGTTTAAGTTCTTTGGTATCTCCTCGAACGGCTTTCGCATAGCTGGCGGCTTTATTATCTTCAAGATTGGGTTTGATATGCTTCAAGCACGCTACTCGAACGCGAAGTTGAAAGAGGAAGAGGTGAAAACCTATGCGGATGATATATCCATTACTCCTCTGGCAATCCCGATGTTGTGCGGTCCGGGAGCGATCGCCAACGCAATCATGCTTATGGATGACGCCTCGACACTCAGCTTAAAGGGTACGTTGATTGGTATTATCGCATTGGTTTATTTTATCACGTTCTTGATCTTACAAGCTTCTACCCGTTTGGTACGGATATTGGGAGAGACTGGAAATAACGTGATGATGCGTTTGATGGGATTGATACTGATGGTGATCGCCGTGGAATGTTTCGTAAGCGGATTGAAGCCTATCTTGATCGATATCTTGCGTGAGGCGATGGGCTAACAAATTACCAGACCAGCTTCTTTCTGCGATGGGCGCTAAATATTGGAATAACCTTTTTTATCCTCATCGCAATCGGAGATATTTGCTTTCCAGATAAGTAGCTCTGCTTGGAACGGGAGATACGATATGATATCATGGGTGTGTGTTGTTCCGTTTGAGATCGTGATCTTCTTGGATTTAGCATACAGGTTCATATCCTTCATTTTTTGCTGTCCTTCAGGTGTCGTATCATGAACTTCTTGTGTGAAATGAAGTCTGTTTATTTTTAACATGGCTAGGTGATCGATTAATTCTTTGAGATTATCCTTCGAGATGAGAGTGAAAGGTGTGTGTATTGCCACGGTCCGATTGCTGTATCGGGGGCCATCTAGTATGGTCATTCCCGGTACGTTCCATTGAATATCTCTACCTGAGTTGGGCTGTTTATTGCTGGAGGAAGCAGAAAACGTAAGGTTTGCGTTGCGTAAAAGAAACCTTTTTGTCCGGATGCTTTTATTAGAATACAAGAGGGGGCTATATTCAGTTTATAATGTTCGGCCGCTAGTTCTCTGTCTGTGCGGAATATGATATTGGCTCGTTTGTCTTGTATTTTTTTTTCCGGGGGGAATCCGGCGG
>OLSX01003853.1_pt1 | contig 11731 bp, 8 predicted proteins | sample 1673141 | NCBI WGS metagenome assembly OLSX01 (sample SAMEA3136759, study PRJEB25190) | human gut metagenome | biome: human gut; feature: human-associated habitat; material: faeces | place: Austria | collected 2013
CGGAATGTGTTTTCCGTTGTTCCTCGCTCCAAAGTAAAATTAGTGGCTAAGATGCTCAAGGCGATCCACGCCCAGGAAAGCAAGAAGGCTGTCCGCGAAAAGGCCAAAGCTGTGGTGGCCCAGCTGAGGGAAATGAAGCTGAAGGAGGCTGCCAAAAAGGTGGAGGACAGTTTTGAGGAAACTCTGACTTACTGTGATTTTCCCTATGAGCACTGGACCAGGATCCGTACCAACAATGTGATTGAGAGGCTGAACCGGGAGATCCGCCGCCGTACCCGCGTGGTGGGGACCTTCCCGGACGGCAACTCTGCCCTCATGCTGGTCTGTGCCAGACTGCGCCATGTGGTCGACACCCAGTGGGGCAACAAGAAATACATGAATATGAAGCACTTAGAGACGTCTCTGGAAGACTTCTCTATTGCCGGCTCACCTCATTCAGCCAGAGCCTGCAAACCAATTTGCGCATAAATGTTGACAGTACCCTCGAAATCGCATTAAGAACACCTTTTGCCGCTCAAGTTGGTCTATTATAGCCTTCCGGAGCGGCTTTTTGCGTTCTTTTCCCTGATAATCTCGCCGTTTTCACTTTGTTTTCAATTGAATAGGAAGCTGGGATAGAGACATTTTTTCAGAAAAAAAGGGGCGGCGCACCGCCGCCCACTGTTTTAATGCAGTTTACTTTATCTCCAGCCTGCCAGAGACTATTCGTCTGCCGGACTTGCGGTCGAAGAGCATTATATCGCTGCCGGTAAAGCTGAACTTGTTCTTTGTACCTATGGCAAAAAGCGAGCTGCCGAAGGCTACGCTGGTAAGCAGGAACTCGCCTACCCTGATCTTCAGGGTGCACTCCATGCCGGTGGGCATTACTCCGTATATCTCGCCGTCTATGCCGCTCTCGCCGGACATGGAGATGAACTCGGGCCTTACACCCAGCACGAAATCGCCATCCGCTATCTCGGGCTCCTCCGTAAGGGCGTCGTCATTCTCCTCTACCTTTGCAATATGGGGACGGAACGCCTCGTCCTTATTGCTCTTTTCCACGTAGCCCTTGGCCTTTGCCCGCTCGGCATTGGCGGCGGCTGCCACCTCCGCATCGGCGTCCCGCTTGACATACCAGGCTGCAAGGTCCAGCTTTTCGTTGGGGATGAACCTGGCTTCCGCCCAGCCCAGCATTGTAAGCCGTATATTTTCGCCCTCCTGATCGCCGTGGGCGTTTATAAAGTTTATGGAGGGATTGCCGACGAAGTCGGCCACAAAGAGATTGTCCGGGCTGTTGTATACCTTGAGCGGCGGATCGTACTGCTGCAATACTCCGTTGTTTATGAGGCATATCCTGGTGGCGAGGGTCATTGCCTCCATCTGGTCATGGGTGACGTATACGAAGGTACTGCCCGTCTCAAGGTGCAGGCGCTGCAATTCATAGCGCATCTCCAAACGCAGCTTTGCATCCAGGTTGGAAAGGGGTTCGTCCATAAACAGCACGGAGGGCTCGGGCGCAAGGGTTCTTGCTATTGCCACGCGCTGCTGCTGCCCCCCGGAAAGCTCCGCCGGGTATCTGTCCATAAACATGCTTATCTTGACTATTCTGGATACCCTGCGCACGGACAGGTCTATCTCTTCCCTGGTGAGCTTGCGCTCCTCCATGACGGTCTTGCCGTCCCTGGTGAACTCGCAGGCGGCATTGAGCTCCATGCCCTTGGCCTTTGCAGCGGCCTTCCTGCCATCTACAACGGCAGCCAGCTTGGCCGTTATATCGGCAGCGAGCTTCGCAGGATCCTTTGACGACTGAAGGTCATACTTATACAGCTCCTTGGCGGTAAACATGGAGATGGTGTACGCATCTATGAGCTTTATGTAGGCCTTTTTTTGGTCGAGGGAGCCCTTCTTGTTGCGGCAGTCCTCTATCTGCCTTACTACGTCGGCAGGGTTACTGAGTATATCGATAAGCTTTGCTGCGTTGCGGGCCTCAAAGTCCACCTTTGCCATCTCGCCCTTTATGTTGCTCAGGCCGAAGGCTATGTTGTCGTATACAGTCATATTGGGCCAGAGGGCATAGTTCTGGAACAGGAAGCCCACCTTGCGCTTGTTTGGCGGTATGTTTATGCCGAGATCGCTGTCGAACACCACCGTGTCGCCTATCTCTATGCGGCCGCTGGTGGGAGTTTCCAAGCCGGCTATCATACGCAATGTAGTGGTCTTGCCGCAGCCGGAAGGGCCGAGCAGCGTGACGAAGGAGGCATCGTCAATGGAAAGGTTCAGGTTTTCCACTGCGTAAAAGCCGCCCCATCTCTTTGTAACGTTTTTCAGTTCAATTTTAGGCATTGCCTTAACCTCCTATACCTTTATCAAGGCTTGCACCGGTTGCTTTGTTTACCAGCGCATTGCAGATGAGTATGGTCACTATAAGTATGAGATTTATGCCGCTTGAGAAGGCGTAAAGACCCATCTCGTCAAAGTAGTCCAGCGTGGTGGAAAGTATGAAGCCCTGCACGCAAAGAAGTATGAACAGCGACAGCTCGCGGAGGCAGGTCATAAAGGGCAGTAAATAGCCGCTTATGATGGACGTCTTCTGAATGGGTATGATTATACGGGTCATTCGCTTTGTCCAGGGTATATCCTGAATTATTGCGGCCTCCTCTATCTCGCCGCTCAGTTGAAGCATGGAGTTAAGGCTGCTTCTGCTGGCAAAAGGTATGTACTTTACCGTACCCACTATGATGAGCAGGGCGTAGGTGTTGAACAGGTTCACATACTTATTTGAGAACAGTATGAAGAAGGCCACGCCAACCGCTATGGAAGGCATAAGGTATGGCAGAAACGCCATGCTGTTCACGTAGTTCGCCCACCTGCTGCGGCGGTTCTTGGATACCGCATAGCCTATCAGCGTGCCTATTGTGCCGGCAGTCAGCGCGCAGCATACGGATACCATTATGGTTCCCTTGTAGGCATGCCATATCATGTCGTTGTAAAGTATGCCCTGTTGGCCGTACATGCCGTTCTCAGTTATGTTCTCGTTGGTGACCCACCACTTTGTGGTCAGGTTGTCCGGGTCGCCGGTGTACAGGAAGCTGTAGTCGCCGGGATTTGGCAGGAAGGTCTCAAAGGCGAAGGACACTATGGGGAATATGCTTGTAAAAAAGGTTATTATTATAAGTATTATAGCTATGATGTACTTGCCGGATCTGCCCAGGTTGAATTTGGATATCTGGCCTGACTTGCCGGTGACCGTGGTATAGCTCTTTCTGCTTTTTACGCTTATCTGGTTCAGAAGCAGTATCGCCACGCCGAATATCATCATCAGTATGGCTAAAATGCTGGCCTCGCCCGTGTATTTGGAGTTCAGCGACACGTACTTTGTGGAGAGCGTCGCAAGGCCAAGGTAATGCGGCACGGGATAGCTGCCCATTGCGCTGCCGAATACCAGAAGTATGGTGGAGAGTATTGCGGGCTTTATCATGGGAAGCGTCACACGGAACATGGTCTTCCAGCGGGGGGTGTCGAGTATGGTTGCCGCCTCTTCTAAGTTGGCGTCCATGTTGCGGAATATGCCGCCTATGAGTATGTATGCGAAGGGCGCGTAATGCAGGCCCAGCACCACGGCGCTGGGGAAAAGACCCTTGCACCACCATATTGGCATGGTGATATTGAATACAGAAGCAAGCAGGCCGTTTGATGTGCCCGTTATAAGGTTGCTGTTAAAGAGGTTCTGCCATACTACCGCCAGGGTCCACTGGGGCATTATGTATGGGAATATAAATATGGAGCTCAGGTATTTTCTGAATTTCATGTTTGTCCTTGTGATAAGGAAAGCAAACACGCCGCCGAATAGTATTGATATAACGCAGGACATAACTGAAAGCAGCACCGTGTTCAGGAGCGGCGTCCAAAGGTTGGCCTTGGCCAGCCTGCTTGTGAACAGGTCTACATAGTTAATGGCGGAATAACCGGAGGACATTCCGGTAAGATGCTCGTCTATGGTTCCGGGGTGGATAACGAAGGTATCCCTTACTATTGCCACTATGGGCGCCACCGTGGTTATGGTGAGCACTATGCCCATTAGCAGCAGCACGACATTCTGCGGCTTGGAAAAATAGGTCTTGAACTTATTGAGGCGTATCTGCCACGCTCCGGCCTTATGTTGCGGGTTTTGCTGCATATAGTTACCTCCGATGGCGATAAGGGCGTCTTAGATAAGTAAGACGCCCTTGCCGTTTACTCAGTTTACAGTACTAACCTTCGGTGTACTTGGTCAGCATCTCAATCCAGCTGCCTACGGTGAAGGCGACGGAAGCGCAGTACTCGGGGTCTTCAATGACAAGCTCGCCGTTGTTCTTCCACCAGTCGAAGCCGCGGTCGTTCTTGCAGTCGAATACGTTTACGCCGTCCTCATAGCCGCCCTGGCTGTGATGATAGGTGGCCTCGACCTCCTCTGCGACCTTGGGGTTGGAGGAGTAACCGCCCATGTCCTTGCCCCAGGCACTGAAGCCATCAGCGGTGCAGGTCATGTAAGCGATAAAGGCGCAGGCGGTCCAGGGCAGGGGACTGTTCTCGGTTACAAACAGATAATGGCAGTAGCCGTAGCCGCCGATGCCGGTGTAGTCGTCCTGATAAGCGGCGACGGTGATGTTGTTCTTGGATACGCCGGCGGATTCCTCAACGGAACGGAGCTTGGAGTATACCAGAAGGCCGAACTGATCGGTTGCGGACTTGGACACCAGGGTGTTGCAGATAGGTCCGTCATCGGTCTGAGCATTGTAGCTCTCTACCCACAGTTTGATCCAAGCAAGGGCGTATGCGCCGTCAGCGCCGAGGCCCAAGTCGGCCGCATCGACAGCCATCTCGTCGATAACGGGCTTGAAGTAAGCCTGCTTTTCGGCATCGAGGGCGTCAAAGGCAGCCTTCAGATACGCGGCATAGGTATCCTCGGTGAGCATATAGAGGAAGTTCTTGCCCACGATTTCGGAATCGATATCCATATAGAGGCCATGCTCGCCTTCGGCTACAAAGTCCCAGCAGTTCTTGTAGGTCTTGCTGCCGGTGTTGTTGAACATGAATACCTTGTTCAGGGTCTGGAGGGGCAGATAGCCCTTGTACTCGTCGGGGGTGGTGCCGTTGGCGGCAGCCCAGTCAAGGGGTATGAAGGTATCCAGGATGCCGGTGCGTACCATCTTGCTCTCGATCTGGTTGCCGTCCTGAATGAGGGTCATGGCATAGGTGCCTACGTCCTTGAGGGAGTCGGCGGTGAGCTGATCGAAGATCTTGTTGTTCTTGGGCTGCTGCCAGTCGAACTCCATGGTGTAATTGGGGTCGATGGTCTGCAAGTACTCAATGAACAGAGGCAGTGCAGACTTGCCGCGGCTGGAGTTGCCAACGCCGTAGAAGGTAGCGCCGTTGGATTCTTCTATTGCCTTCTTGGCCAGTTCTTCCAGGGTCATGCCTTCGGCTTCCTTGATGATCTTCTGGGTATCGGTAAGCTCAGCCTCAGGCTCGGCGGAAGCCGCCGCTTCTTCGGTGCCTTCGGCTTCGGGAGCTTCCTGTACTGCAGGTGCCGCAGGGGCAGCGCAGGCAGCAAGGCTAAGCGCCATGCAGAGTACCAGCATGATAGCAATCAATTTTTTCACTGTTCTTTCCTCCTGTTGATTTTGATGTGTTATGAACCGAGCGGTTTCTTGATATGGCTTGTTGAATAAGATACCGCCTCATGTTTTTATTTTACAGGCATTCTATTCGTTTATTACAGGGGATAATCCTGTCATTATTATCAAAATTCTGATATGTTTTGCTTTAATAGTTATTTTTTGATATACTTTATATTGGATAAGAATAATAACAAAAAATGTAAATTATCATTGATGGCAGGATATACATTATTATGAAATGCAGCGATGCAGCATTGTTTTCAGACCTCGACGGAACGCTTTTTAACTGCCGCGGGGAAGTTTCTATCAATAACAGGAATGCGATAGAGGACTTTATAGCTCAGGGCGGCATGTTCGGTATTGCCACCGGCCGCGCCTCGCAAAACGCCTTGCAGCACCTCCCGGGCATAAGCATCAACGCACCATCTATAGTATTCAATGGGGCTGCGGTATACGACTATGTAAATAAGCGCTACATCTTGGCAAACTATCTCGACGCCGAATCTCTCCCCCTTATAAAGGAGCTTGCGGAGTGCGGTAAAAGGCTGGATATACAGCTGTACACAGAATACGGCATATTCTACGTAACGCCGGAGAAACGCTCATATAAGCCGTTCGTGGATATACACCGCCCCTGCACCTTCTGTAAGGTTGATGACATAGCGGACAGGCCATGGCTCAAGACGCTTTTTCTGGGTGCGGAGGAGGATCTCGACTATGCCAGGGAGCTCATAGCAAAACACGGCCTCGAGGATAAATTCGACATAGTGCCCGGAACAACCGACATACTGCCGGACGCCAAATACATAGAGCTTTTGCCCCACGGCACAAACAAGGGCAGCGGAGTGGAAGCCCTGCGCACACTTTCCTCCCTTTCCGGGCGCAGTATAATATGCGTGGGGGACTATTGGAACGACCTTGAGATGCTGCAAAGGGCGGACGTGGCATGCGTCCCACTGAACGGCGCGGAAGAAGTAAAGGCCTTGGCCCATTACATAACCCCGGACAATAATCACGACGCAATAGCCTATATAATAGAAAAAATCATACCCGGGCTGTAATCCTTTGCAAAGGAGGGTACCGCAATGAAGCGAAACACAAGGGTTGTATGGATCTTATGCGTGTGCCTTTGGGCGTTGTCCTGCTTAGGCTGCGCCCGGAACGGAAATGCCCTTGCACAGTACGCCCCCGATGAAGCTGACAGGCTTACCGTATATACCTCCCACAAGCAGGAGGTATATGAGCCCATAATCACTGAATTCGAGAACCGCACCGGGATCTGGGTCACCGTTGAGACGGGCGGCACCAACGAGCTTCTTGAGCGCATAGCGAGTGAAACCGGATCCCCCGTATGCGACATAATGTTCGGCGGCGGCGTAGACAGCCTGGAATCGTATAAGGGCTACTTCAGCCCGTATCAAAGCCCCGAAGAGGCGGGCATAGACCCGGCTTTTCTTTCTGAGGATCACATGTGGGCGCCCTTCTCAATCCTTCCCACAGTAATAATCTACAATCAAAAGCTGGTTCCCGCCCATACCGTCACAGGCTGGCGGGACCTCATAGACCCCCGCTGGAAGGGCAAGATAGCCTTTGCCGACCCCTCCGCCTCAGGCTCCAGCTATACCGCCCTCGCCACGCTGTGCCAGATAATACCCAAGGATACCGAGTCGGTGCTGCGGCAGTTTGCAAAAAACCTGGGCGGCAGCCAGTTCGGCGGCTCCGGCGACGTGGTAAAGGCGGTTGCCGATGGCACCTGCTTTTTAGGAATCACCCTCGAAGAAACAGCCATGAAGCGCATAGCTGAAGGGTACGACATAAAGCTTCTGTACCCCGCCGAGGGCACCAGCGCCGTACCCGACGGCAGCGCCCTGATAAAAGGCGCACCACACGAGGACAACGCCAAGCTGTTTCTCGACTTTGTGCTGAGCCGCGGCGCTCAGGAAAGGCTTGCCCAACAGTTTTACAGGCGGCCCGTGTGCAGCGACATACAGCGGCAGAAGGAGCTTTCTCCCCTTGAAGACATAGCCCTGATAGACTACAGCGTATCCTGGGCAAGCGAAAACCACGACCATATGCTGGAGCGCTGGTCCGCCCTGATGGAACAGGAGGCGGGCAGATGAAGCTTATATTTACCCGCGGAACATTCAGGGAAAAGCTGTTTTCTTCAATGCTTTTCACCACCCTCACCACGCTCATGCTGTGCAGCTCGCTGCTGCTCATAGTATTCAGCTCCCGCATGGAGGACAGCGCACGGCAGGAGGCGGATACGCTTATATCCGTAGTATCCTCTTCCATCAGCGACCTGCGAGATTCCACCGAAAAGATAGGCTCAAAGCTCAACCGCAATTCTCTCGTGATAAACGCCATGTCAGGCGGCGGGGCGTTCCCACAGCAGACATACTACGAGCTGTACAACGCCACAAGCGGCCTTCGGGACTATGTGCAATTTTACCTTTACGACACCAACGGCGCTTTGCAATACTCTACCTCCAGCGCAGGGCACTCACGCACCCTGCCTACAAACTGGGGCATACTCCTTGCGGCGGCAAGTCACCACGGGGAGCTTGTGTTCCGGGGGGCAGACGCATTCAGCTACCCAGACCGGGATGCGGTGCTGTACGCCGCCAGGAGCATCGTGAACAACTCGGGCGATGCGGTTGGCTACTTCGTTGCGAACCTTTCCGAAGACAATCTGCAGGAGCTTTTGGAGGGCAAGTTCGGCAGCCGCAACACCCTCTACATTACCGACGCCTTCATGCGCACCATATACTGCTCCCGTCCGGCGGAAACTGATTCCCCCGTGCCAGCGCTGCGTTCCGCAATGCTCAGCAACACCCCCGTATCCTCCGACGAGTACAACTACTATATGCGCCACGAGCCCACAAGCGGCCTGTATATAATACTTCGCCAGCCAAAGGCATTCACCCGGGACACAACGAGACTTCTGAGGACAGTGGCCTCATTTCTCGTCCTCGGCAGCATAGCCCTCTGCGTGTTCGTCTCCTTCAACCTGAGCAGACAGCTTTCAGACCCCATAGGCAAGATAACCTCCGCCATGGCGGAGGTGGAAAAGGGCAGCCTGGATACCCGCGTAAACCTTCACCGCAGCGACGAATTGGGGCAGCTCGCGGACAACTTCGACAACATGGTAGAGCGCCTCAAAACCTACATGGATAAACTCATACAGGGTCAGCGGGACCTGGATGAGGCTCAGATACGCATGATGCAGGCACAGCTGAACCCTCACTTCCTCTGCAACACGCTGGACACGATGAAGTGGATAGGCAAGATGAACGGTGTGCCCGAAATATCCAACATATCCATGGATCTTGCGGACATACTGCGGGCCTGCATATCTACAGATGAATTCGTTCTACTTGGGGACGAGTTGGAGCTTCTGAACCGCTACATACGCATACAACGCATACGCTTCCCCGGACGCTTTACCTATGCCGCAAGGGGCCATGAGAAATACATTGACTGTATAGTCCCAAAGCTCATACTCCAGCCCCTTGTGGAAAACGCCATACTTCACGGCCTTGCCGACCGGGACAACGGCAGCATAGTACTCTCCGTATCGGAGCAGCCCGGCAGCCTGCTCAGGATAGCCGTATCCGACGACGGCAGCGGCATACCCGACGAGGTGATACGGCGCTTTGCACAGGATGGCCCTGCCCGCGAGGGGCGGCTTGGCCTGTACAACGTAAACCTTATACTCAAGAAATACTACGGGACCGATTTCGGGCTTCACCTCAGGAATAATCCGGAGGGCGGCGCTACAGTCTACGCGCTGCTGCCCATCACAAGGAGGGAAACAGATGCTTAAAGTTCTCGTTGTGGAAGATGAGCCATATGTGCGCCGGGGCATTGTGCTGTCGGTAGACTGGACGGCGCTGGACTGCTTCGTGGTAGGCGAGGCGGCCAACGGCGAGGAGGGCTACGACGCGGCGCTGAAATTCCAGCCCAACATCATCATAACCGACATACGCATGCCTAAGATGGACGGCATCGAGATGCTCAAGCGGCTTAGGGAGGCCGGCTGCAAGTCCGAGGTGATAATACTCACTGCCTACAGCGACTTTGAGTACGCCCAAAACGCGCTGCATTACGGCGCGGCGGACTACCTTCTCAAGCCCTTCCACGATGGCGAACTGGAGCAGGTGATAGTCTCCATACATTCCCGCCTCATGGCCCGGCAGGGCAACGCCGCGGAATCTCTACCCGCCCTTCAGCTCAAGAAAGGCGACAAGAGCAAGTACGTAATGGAGTCCCTCGCCTACATTGCGGGTCACTACAACGACCCGGACATAGGCGTTGGCTCCATAGCCGCAAACGCAGGCATAAGCGAGGGCTACCTTTGCCATATATTCAAAAAAGAGACAAACTACACCCTGATGGAGTATCTATCCCAGTACCGCATGCACGTAGCCATGCAGCTCCTCCGGGACTGCCGGGTAAAAATATACGAGGTGGCCGAACAGGTGGGGTACAGGGATATCGCCTATTTTTCCAGCATGTTCCGCAAGATAGTCGGCGTCACTCCCTCAGAGTATCAGGACAGGTGCAAATAATCCGGCGCAAGATAAGCTTTAACATGAGCATGGCATATATCCAATATAATTGGAGGATCAAGAGTCTCTTCGTTATCGTCAGAATGTTCCGTGTGCGCTTCGCCATACAGCCGGCTTTCTTTCGGAGAAAGCCGGCTGTATGGCCTGTTATATCTGAGGTTAAATAGCAATCGCTGCTTTTCTTTTACACAATGCCCGGATTATCTTTTACATACGCCATCGTTACTCCCATACCTTTCCTCCAGAACGGCTACGCCCTGGGAGAGTATCTCACGGGTGAGGCTGACGGCCTGCTGCTCGTCCTTGGCCTTTATGGCGGCAAGCAGCCTGCGGTGCAGGCGCGCAGATTCCTGCACGTCCCCCGCCTTAACGCTGTAATACTGTTTTATGAGCGCCCGTATCACCGGCTCAAACGCGCGGAAAAACATACTGTATATGCCGTTGCCCGAGGCCTGGGTCAGCCGGTAATGGAACTGGTACACCTGCTCCTCCGGGTCGCCGCCCTGCTCAAGTGCGTCAATGCAACCCTCCATCTCGGCATACGTGCTGTCGTATATATTCTCGCAGGCAAGCCTTGCGCATTCCATCTCCACCAGCCGGCGGAAGTCCATCATATCAGAAAATATGGAATGATCCAGCTCTATATCGCTGAGCGGATACGTGCAGCAGGGGTGTATCCAGCCAAATTTCTTGTCCGCCTCCCTGCGCCCGTCCGCCTCGTCGGGGATAAACACCTCGCCTGAAACAAGCATGGAATGGCACCAGCCGCACTGACCGCTGCGGCAGCGGGAGGGAGCCTTTATGCCCGCCTGCTCCATGGCTGAGAGCAGCGTCTGGTTTGCCCGTCAGCTTTTCAAAGTGGGTCACGCATTCCTCCGCTATTCTGTCCTTTAGCTTGAAGTACTCCTCTTCGGTTACGTTTGCGAATGCGTCCTCCGTGTAGAATTTTGCGAACTGCACCATGCAGGTGCCCTCCGGCGTGCAGTCTGGTATTGCCTCGTTGATTATGGTCACGCAGTAATCCTTGTGCCCCTCTATGGTCGCCGCGCTTTCGTACTGCGAAAGGGTATCGCCGGTAGAGCGGACGAATGTATCGTATGCCTTGAAGCCAAGCTGCTCATAGGGTATATCCAATCCCAAATATACTGTAAAGGCGCTCTGTGCCAGCTTTCTCGCGTTCATCAGCTTGCGCCCACGCTCCGGCACCTCGCTCTTGTCTATCATCCTGTCGAATACCACCGTGGGCATCAGGTTGGATATTACCCGCTCGCAGGGTATATATGTGCCGTCCGCCAGCTCTACGCCGCGTACCGCGCCGTTTTTAACGTCTATCTTTGTTACCTCGGTGTTGTACCATATATCGCCGCCCATGTCCCTTATGGCCTTATCAAATGCCAGCGATATTTCATGGCTGCGGAAGCGTGCCATCCAGGGCTTCTGTGTAAGATATGTATATGTCATGAAGGTACCATCAGTTGACAAGAGCACACAAGCCCGAAAGGCTTGTTTTGGTACGCTCCT
>OLSX01003862.1_pt1 | contig 11705 bp, 9 predicted proteins | sample 1673141 | NCBI WGS metagenome assembly OLSX01 (sample SAMEA3136759, study PRJEB25190) | human gut metagenome | biome: human gut; feature: human-associated habitat; material: faeces | place: Austria | collected 2013
TGCCGAGCATGCCGGTGGACGTGACGTCTACCTGATTTTCGAACCTATGGCTGCCGCTATCGGTATCGGTATCGATGTGGAAGCTCCGGAAGGAAACATGATTGTAGATATAGGTGGTGGTTCTACGGAAATTGCCGTTATCTCCTTGGGTGGTATCGTAGCCAACAATTCCATCCGCATAGCGGGTGATGACTTTACTGCGGACATTCAGGAGTATATGAGCCGTCAGCACAATGTGAAGGTCAGTGAGCGTATGGCCGAACGTATTAAGATCAATGCGGGTGCCGCTCTGACCGAACTTGGTGAAGACGCCCCCGAAGATTATATCGTTCACGGACCGAACCGTATCACGGCTCTGCCTATGGAAGTGCCTGTATGCTATCAGGAAGTAGCGCACTGTCTGGAGAAATCAATCTCGAAGATTGAAACCGCTATCTTGAACGCGTTGGAAAATACACCTCCCGAACTGTATGCCGATATCGTGCACAATGGTATTTATCTGGCAGGTGGTGGTGCATTGCTCCGCGGACTCGATAAGCGTTTGACTGATAAGATTAACATTCCGTTCCATATTGCTGAGGATCCCCTGCATGCTGTTGCCAAAGGTACGGGTGTGGCGCTGAAGAATGTGGATCGTTTCTCATTCCTGATGAGATGATAAAGCCATATGCGAAATTTACTGAACTTTCTTATTAAATACAACTACTGGTTCCTCTTTCTACTGTTAGAGGCAGCCAGTTTTGTTTTATTGTTTCGTTTCAACTACTATCAGCAGAGTGTGTTCTTCACATCTGCCAACAGTGTGGCGGGGAAAGTTTACGATGTTTCGGGAACTATTACTTCTTATTTCCATCTGAAATCTGTCAATGAAGACTTGCTCGACCGTAATATGTGGTTGGAGCAGCGGGTGGCTTTTCTGGAGAAAACGCTGAAAAATAAAGGAATGGACTCTGTTCGGTTGTATAGCCTGGAACGGCTCGAACCGGACGAATACCATATTTTCAAAGCGAATGTCATCAAGAATAGTCTGAACCGGGTGGATAACTATATCACCCTTGATGAAGGAACCTCTGCGGGTATCCGTCCGGAAATGGGAGTGGTAGATGCCAACGGAGTAGTGGGCATTGTCTATAAGACTTCTCCGCATTACTCTACCGTTATTCCATTGCTGAACAGTAAATCGAGCATCAGTTGCAAGATTGTGGGCAGTGAATATTTCGGTTATTTGAAGTGGGAATATGGAGACTCTCGTTATGCTTATTTGAAAGATTTACCTCGTCATGCAGAGTTTAATCTGGGTGATACGGTGGTGACAAGTGGATATTCTACAGTATTTCCTGCGGGTATCATGGTGGGAACGGTGGATGATATGTCTGATTCTCACGACGGTCTCTCTTATCTGTTGAAGATAAAACTGGCCACGGATTTCGGAAAGGTGAGCAACGTTCGGGTGATTGCCCGTACCGGACAAGAAGAGCAGCAGACATTGGAGAAGGAAGAAGGGAAATGATGGGAGTGATAAGTGTTAGAGTATTTAGTGATAAGCAATTAATGGGGTAACCTTAATTGTCAATTGTCAATTATCAATTGTTAATTAAATAAGAGGTGGTCATCAATTATCTGCATAAAATAGGTTGGTTTATCGGTTTGGTACTATTGCAGGTACTGATACTGAATAATGTGCATATTGCCGGATATGCCACTCCTTTTCTATATATTTATCTCATACTGAAATTTGAGTCGGAAACACCACGGAATACTTTGATGTTGTGGGCGTTTTTTCTGGGACTGACGGTGGATATCTTTTCGGATACGCCGGGTATGAATGCTGCAGCTACGGTGGCACTGGCTTTTTTGCGTCCTACATTCCTACGCCTGTTTGTGCCGCGGGATGCGTTTGAGAATATAGTTCCTTCGATAAAATCGATGGGAATTGTACCTTTCCTGAAGTATTTGGTTGTTAGCGTTTTTATTCATCATGCAATATTACTTACCATAGAATTCTTTTCGTTCGCCCATATCGGAACGTTGCTGCTGAGAATTGTGGCAAGTGCGTTGCTGACTATAACCTGTATCATGGCTATAGAAGGAGTGAAGAAGAAGTAAGATGGCAAAAGATTATACACTCGAAAAGCGGAAATTTGTGATAGGTGGGGTAGCAATTGTGATTGTTATCATTTATATCATGCGTCTTTTTGTGTTGCAGATCATGACTGATACTTACAAGAAGAATGCAGATAGTAACGCTTTCCTTAATAAAATCCAGTATCCTTCGCGCGGTGCTATTTATGACCGCAATGGAAAATTACTGGTGTTCAATCAACCTGCGTATGATATCACATTCGTGCCGCGAGAGGTGACGGAACTGGATACTCTCGATTTTTGCCGCACACTGAATATTACGAAAGAACAGCTGCTGAAGCGGATGAAAGATGTGAAGAACCGCTGGATGAATCCCGGTTATTCCAGATATACGCATCAGGTGTTTATGACGCAGCTCTCGGCGGAAGAGTGCGGTGTATTCCAGGAAAAACTCTTTAAATTCCCGGGTTTTTATATTCAGAGACGTACTATCCGGCAATACACTTATAATTCTGCCGGACATGCTTTGGGAGATATTGGTGAGGTTTCAATGAGAGATATTGAGGCTGACGACTATTACATTCGCGGTGATTATGTGGGTAAGCAAGGTATAGAAAAGTCATACGAGAAATACCTGCGTGGCGAAAAAGGAGTAGAGGTTTTGCTTCGTGATGCGCACGGACGTATTCAGGGCCACTATATGGATGGGAAACTAGACCGCCCATCCATACCGGGTAAGAACCTGAAATTAGGGTTGGATATTGATTTGCAGATGTTAGGTGAGCGTCTGATGAAAAATAAAATCGGTGCAATTGTGGCTATTGAGCCGGAAACGGGGGAGATCCTTTGTCTGGTGTCTGCTCCGAACTTTGATCCGCACTTGATGATTGGCCGCCAACGTGGTAAAAATCATAATATGCTGCAGAGAGATAAGCAGAAACCTTTGCTGAATCGTGCTATTATGGGTGTCTATCCTCCGGGGTCTACTTTCAAAACAGCGCAGGCGCTGACATTCTTACAGGAAGGTATTATACAGCCATCCACATCGTTTCCTTGTTCTCACGGATTCATTTATGGAGGTCTGCGTGTGGGATGCCACGGGCATGGATCACCTCTTCCGCTGATACCTGCTATTGCCACTTCGTGTAATGCTTATTTTTGTTGGGGGCTTTATCGCATGTTTGGTGATAAGAAATACGGTTCACCACAGAATGCGCTTACTGTATGGAAAGATCACATGGTTTCTCAAGGATTTGGTTATAAGCTGGGAACGGATTTGCCAGGTGAGAAACGTGGATTTATTCCTAATGCAGGTGTTTATGATAAGGCCTATCGTGGATCATGGAATGGATTGACGGTAATCAGTATTTCTATCGGTCAGGGTGAAGTTTTAAGTACACCTTTGCAAATGGCAAACTTAGCGGCTACCATTGCCAATCGTGGTTATTTTGTGACTCCGCATATTGTGAAGGATATTCAAGATGCAGAATTGGATAGTACCTATCGGGAGCGTCGTTACACTTCTATTGATCGTTCTTATTATGAAGAAATTGTAGAAGGTATGCGGGCGGCTGTTACGGGAGTTACCGGAAGTGCTACTTGCCGTATAGCCGGAACCATACTGCCGGGTGTAGAAGTCTGTGGAAAGACGGGTACGGCACAGAATCGCGGACATGACCATTCTGCATTTATAGGTTTTGCCCCGATGGACAAGCCGAAGATCGCTATTGCCGTTTATGTCGAGAATGGTGGTTGGGGTGCAACCTATGGAGTACCTTATGGTGCTTTAATGATGGAACAGTATTTGAATGGAAAACTTTCGCCTGCCAGCGAAGAAAGAGCGGAAGAAATGAGTAATCGTGTGATAATGTATGGTGACGAGGAGAGATAGTATATGGAAATCACTGGATTGGGTAACGATCTGTGTTTACTTGATTCTGATTGCATTCGGTTGGTTCAGCGTTTGCGGGGCAAGCTATGATTATGGCGACCGTGACTTCTGGGATTTCTCCACTCGTGCAGGTAAGCAACTGGTTTGGATCATTTGCTCTTTCGGATTGGGATTTGTGTTGTTGATGCTTGAAGACAGCGTTTATGATATGTTTGCCTATCTGATTTATATAGCACTTGCCATATTGCTTGTGGTCACTATCTTTATAGCTCCTGATACGAAGGGCTCGAGGTCGTGGCTGGTCATGGGACCGGTAAGTTTGCAGCCGGCGGAATTTGCCAAGTTTGCTACGGCACTGGCGCTTGCCAAGTATATGAATTCCTATTCGTTCACCATGAAGAACTGGAAGAATATCCTGATGATGGTTTTTCTTATTCTGTTCCCGATGATACTTATTATCTTGCAGCGGGAGACGGGTTCAGCGTTGGTATATACTGCTTTCTTTTTGGTTCTGTATCGGGAGGGGATGCCGGGTGTAGTTCTGTTTTCCGGGTTGTGCGCGGTAGTTTACTTTGTGGTAGGTATTCGTTTTGATCAGGTGTTTATTGCCGATACGCCGACGCCGATAGGGGAGTTTGCTGTGCTCTCGATGGTCTTGCTGTCTGCGGCAGGAATGGTGTGGGTTTATAAGAAGAAATGGGAACCGGTACGCAATATATTGTTAGTTACCATTGGAGTGTTGTTAATCGCTTATTTTATATCGGAATATGTGACTCCGTTTAATTTGGTTTGGGTGCAATGGGGACTGTGTGTGCTGGTAGTTGGATACCTTATTTTCCTTTCGTTAAGTGAGCGTCATCTTAGTTATTTCCTGATAGGTATGTTTGCTATCGGTTCTATCGGTTTCTTATATTCCAGTGATTACTTCTTTAATAAAGTATTGGAGCCTCACCAGCAGATACGTATCAAGGTGGTATTAGGCATGGAAGAAGATCTGGCTGGTGCCGGATACAATGTCAACCAGTCGAAGATAGCTATCGGTTCCGGTGGCCTGACAGGAAAGGGATTCCTAAACGGTACTCAGACTAAGCTGAAATATGTACCCGAACAAGATACGGACTTTATTTTCTGTACGGTAGGTGAAGAAGAAGGATTTATAGGTTCTACTGCCGTGCTACTCTTATTTCTTATATTAATACTCCGTCTGATTGCTGTGGCGGAGCGGCAACCGTCTACTTTTGGTCGAGTCTATGGGTACTCGGTCGTTAGTATATTCCTGTTCCACTTATTTATTAATGTAGGCATGGTGCTGGGATTGACACCTGTGATTGGTATTCCGTTGCCATTCTTTAGTTATGGCGGTTCTTCGCTTTGGGGATTCACCATCTTGCTGTTCATCTTCCTGCGGATTGATGCAGGACGTAAAAAGAGACTGTCAGCGTTTTAATTTGATTCCTACATCATTGATACCGGGAAGAACTTCGTCCGGTAGAAGGTGTATAATTTTGAAGCGGTATTCCCCGGCTTTTCCAATACGGATGAAGCCTGCTGGGAGAGTTGATTGATATAACCCACCCCAGCCATCTCCTAACCAAATACCTGCATTGTCAGCAAGTCGCAGCTCCAATGTATCCCGCTTGATATTTGGGACTTCCGGACTGTCATAGTAGATGAGTAAGGGCAAATTCTGATATGGATAATTGTTCCGGTTTCTTACTTCTACGGATACATTGTAGAGTGTAGCGGAGTCTGCAACCGAAACATTGAAGAATAGTGTGTCATTCCGTTGCCAGCCTTCCGTTGGCAGGGATTGAAAAGAATGATATACAGTCTGTTCATCGCAGGCTGTGTAGAAGCTTGCGATGAACAGCAGTATTAAACTCTTCAGGAGAGATGTTTTATTCTTGGGCTGGTTTTTCATTTCCGGCTGGTTTCTCTCCTTGTGGTCTGGGTGGATTGTTGGGTCTGGGACCTCTATCAACACGTTGTCCATCTCCTCGTTCACGATTTTTTTGCTTGTTGCGTCTGACCTGATCGCCTTGTAGTCTGGGTTGGTTCCCCTGTTGCCTTGGTTGCTCGCCTTGTGGTCTGGGAGTACCTTGTGGTCTGGGAGTACCTTGTGGGCGTGGTTCACCTTGTGGGCGTGGTCTGGATTGTTGATCTCCAGGTTGATTCGGATTTCCTTTTTTCTTTTTCTTGCGGTTGTTATTACCGCTGTTTCCATTCCCGCCACCGTTATTTTCTCCGCCATTTTTACCTTTACGACTACGGTCGAAGCGGGTTAAGCTTTCCTGTTCCAACAAATCTATCGGCTTCTTGGGTTCCACTTGGCGTGCTTCTTCTACAAGACTTTCTGGCTTAGTACCCCGTTTGTTCATACCGATGATTTCAAATGCACGCTTACCACTGATTGTTACCAGATTGGCAGGAATGTTCTTGTCGGTAGAGTAGGTTATCTGATTGCTTAGAATATCTGCCTTGAAGAAATAGAAAGTACCGTCTTTGGTTTCCAACTCGATCTCCCTGGAAGGAAGACGTTTCTGAGCTTCCACATAGCAGTCCACTTCATAGTTGAGACAGCATTTCAGTTTGGCACATTGTCCTGCCAGTTTTTGCGGATTGAGAGAAATATCCTGATAACGGGCGGCGCTTGTGGATACTGACACGAAAGAAGTCATCCAGGTGGCACAGCAGAGCTCGCGTCCACAAGGACCAATACCACCGATTCGTCCGGCCTCTTGGCGTGCACCAATCTGCTTCATTTCAATGCGGACATGGAAAGCATCTGCCAATACCTTGATCAGCTGGCGGAAGTCTACACGCTCATCGGCAATATAATAGAAAATAGCCTTGTTGCCGTCTCCCTGATATTCCACATCACCGATTTTCATGTTGAGATTCAGGTTGAGGGCAATCTGTCGGGCGCGTATCATGGTGTTATGTTCGCGTCCTTTGGCTTCATTGTATTTGTCCATATCTACCTGTTTGGCTTTACGGTAGATGCGTTTGATATCAGCCTCAGATTTGATGTTAGCTTTTCGCATTTGTAGCGGAACAAGGCGTCCGGTTAGGGTCACCACACCGATGTCATGTCCCGGTGTTGCTTCTACGGCCACGATGTCGCCCTTTTCAAGAGGTATATGGTTGCTATTGCGGAAATATCCTTTGCGGGTATTCTTGAACTGAACTTCTACCAGATCGCTTTCTTCTCCGTTTCCGGGAATGTCGGCCAGCCAGTCGTAGGTGTTCAGTTGCTTGTCTTGCCTGCCGCAACTTTTGCAGCAGAGACTTCCGCTTCCGTTATGTAGTTTAAAATCCATTTTTTTATTTATGATTGAGATTACTACTATATATCTGATTTCTACTGTTTCAGTAGAACTATCATTTTCAATGAAAAATCAAAAAAGACCATCCTTGCATTTACATTTTGCTCAATATGTATCTGCGCTTCGCTCAATTCATCCATCATTCCCATTACATTCCGTTCGTTGATAAAAGGGGCGAAGCGGGTGGCAAAGTTTTGTTCGGGCAGAGTCATGTAACTCATCTCTTTGCAATGCAGGTTATAGATAAAATTCTCGCGTATCATACGCTGGGCGTATGTCAGGAAGTTTTTCTGCCGTTCGCGTCCCATGCCTGCCAGTTGCTCACTCCATTGCTTCATTTCACGTATCTTCCGTTGATAGGAAAGACGCATGAGGCTGACAAAGAGTTCAAAGAACAGTTCATTTTCTTCGTTTAGGTGGATGGTTTCCAATGCTTTGATAAAGTCACCGTTGGCAAGATGCGCCAAGGTGAAACTATCATTAGGACGTACGCCGTATTTCTGTTGCAAGGCGTTGGCAATATCCGTTTCTTCTATTTTACGGATGTTGAAACGTTGCGTACGGCTCAGGATTGTCGGCAGTATCATGTCCGGAGTTTCGGATATCAATAGGAATACTGTCTTTTCGGGAGGCTCTTCCAGAAGTTTCAATAACTTATTGGCACAAACTACGTGCATTTTCTCCGGTAGCCAGACGATAGTAACCTTGTAGCCACCTTCGCTTGATTTCAGACTGAGCTTGCGCACTATCTCGTCACTCTCCTTTGCATAGATGATGGCTTGCCCGTTTTCAGCATCCATCTCATTTAGCCAGTGGTTTAGACTGAAATAAGGGCTGTTCAGCACCAGATGGCGCCAGTCAGCTATGTAATCGTCGCATACTTCTTTTTTTCCTTTTTTTACGATGGGAAAGACGAAGTGTACATCCGGATGTACCAGCTTATTCCACTTTACGCAGGAGGGACAAGTGCCACAGGCATCTGTATCTGTACGGTTCGGGCAACAGATGTAACGGGCATAAGCCATTGCCAACGGAAGTTTTCCCACTCCCGATGGACCGCAGAAGAGCTGAGCATGAGGAATACGCCCCTCTTGCACTTCCTGCCGGAGCCGCTGTTTGGCTGCTTCTTGTCCTATTACCTCTTTGAAAAACACGATATTCTTTATAATTTAATTATCAATTACTAATTACCAATTAGATCACTCCAACTCTCAACTTTCCTTAGTATACCAGCTTTGCAACTTCTTTTATACTGTCCACTGCACCGATGGAGTAGAAGTGAATACTGGGTACTCCATGTTCCACTAATTCCTTACATTGCTTAACACACCATTCGATGCCTACTTGTTTGGCTTCTTCATCCGTTTTGCATTTCATCGCTTCGCATGTCAGTTCTTCGGGCAAGTCCACTTTGAACGTCTTGGGTATCATGCTGATTTGAGATATTTTCTTGAACGGTTTGATACCTGGAATGATGGGAATGGTAACTCCGGCTTTTCGGGCACGTTCTACGAAGTCGAAGTATTTCTGGTTATCATAGAAAAGCTGTGTGACTGCATATTCTGCACCGGCTTCCATTTTCTTTTTCAGCCAGTAGATATCAGTGTCAATATTGGGAGCTTCTTCGTGTTTTTCGGGATAACACGCTACGCCATAGGAAAATGGTGTATTGGTCACTTTCATTTCCGAGCCATCTACGAAAATACCTTTATTGAAGTTATTGATCTGTTCTTGCAATTCAGTGGCATGATGGTAGCCATCGCCTTCGGGAGTGAAGACGGACTCATGTTTTGCTTTATCCCCACGTAGCACCAGTAAGTCGGTAATACCCAGGAATTGCAGATCGAGCAGTACATATTCCGTCTCTTCGCGGGTGAAACCACTACAAAGAAGATGCGGAACTACAGTAATATTATATCTGTTTTGGATAGCGGCAGCTACGGCAACAGTTCCGGGACGGCGGCGCAAGCGATTGCGCTGAAATAAACCGTTTCCCAAATCTTTGTACACATATTCGCTGCGATGTGTGGTGATATTGATGTATTTCGGGTCAAATTCCCGCAAAGTATCTATGGTGTCGTACAGCTTTTCGATGCCTGTGCCTTTCAGCGGTGGCAGTATTTCAAAAGAGAAAGCTGTCTTCTCATTGCTGTGTATCAGGTCGATAATTCTCATTTCTTTTTCGTTGTCTTTGTTCGGTGAACAAAACTTATTTGTACATTGGGAACAAAAATACGAAAAAGAAATGAGATATGCTTTTATTGTTGGGCTATTCTTTTATACAACGTATAGGAACAGCTATATAATAATCTTTATCTTTCACTTTATTACTGCCAGTGTCGTTAATATCGTTTGATGTACTTTTCATGAAAATAACGGTTTCTGTCAATCCATTCACGTCATCTCCTATCCAATAGAAAGCTGCGGCAGACTCATTTATCAAAGTTGTTTTATTTCCACTTTCTGTATACACTCCGTAAGGATAAAAACTTAATCCAGTCTCATTAGTGGCAGGGGATACGATATCTCCCGTCTTAAATGGTATCCAATCTCCTGTTTTTAAAACAGAAATATCATTCTTGATATACTGCCTTAGTGAATCCCAATTTCCGTTATTAGGTATTTTCCATCCTTCTGGAGCTAAGTTACCAGCTAATATAGCTTCTCCATTATAGAAGTATATTTCATCTTTTTCGGGTTTAAAATAACCCGCTCCCTTGCCTAATTCTACTTGTTTAGTAAGAGGAGTGCCATTTCTGTATGTAGTTGCGCACAAGTCTTTCTGCATCCAATATTGTATGCCTATTTTTACTATAGGATATTCTTTTAAAGTTCCATTCCTGATATCTCTAATCGTATGTCGTATAACATTTATATCCAAAGGCTTTTCGGGTTTTATTAATGTGATTATTCCTGATTCATTCAGGTAGAATTTATCAATTTTTCCAGAAGTACCTGTAGTATATGTAAACGAATTATCTTCTGTATTCCAACTTATTTTTCCTCCATTGATCTCTCTTTCATCATCTAATAGTTGTAGTACAGTTCCATTAGTAAGGTCGCTTTGTTCATCGGCTCCGATAGGATAAATAGTGATTGCTTGTGAACTAATATTATCTGACCTAAGATACTCTTTGCAAATTTCTACAATAGGTTTACCGCTACTATATACTTTATAAACATTTGATTGGGTAAAAGATAATGCGGCAATATGTATTGCTGTAGTTTTGCCGCTATTATCTGTTTCCTTACCTTCAACAGATGTCCAGTCTTCTATGTTGCCGGTTATTCCTGTCAATATATGACTGGTAGTCTGCATGGCTGCTATGTCCAGGTCACATTGTGTATTTTCTGTTATTGTTAATTCCGGCATTGGGCATGTGTATAGTTGTCCGTTCCAGTCCATGACGAATGATTGTATATCGGATTTTATGTCTTGAGGAATAATGATAATCTCTTTTCCTATGAGTTTCCCGTTTTTTATACTCCATGTTCCGTAAGGAATAATATCTGTTTCTTCTTTATGATTTGTAAATTCCCCTGTGGTCAAATTATAGTCGGCTTTATTATAGAATCCGGTAGCAATGATTCGTGGATTAGCACTTAGTAAACTTTCAACAGTTTCATCTCCTTTGGGGGTAAGTGTTATGTTGAATTTGACTAATTTATGATAGAACTTCAGTTCAACAGCTTTTTCACTACTTGCCACTTTTGACTGTGTTGCGATTAGAAAATCTGATTGTGAACGTTTAATAGGATTGCTTTGATCTGACTGTATAGAGATTGGAATAATGGAAGAATTGGCAGATATCTCTGTTGGTAGGTAAGGGGAATAACTGATAAAGTCAAGAGTTGCATCTCCTACCGGATAGAAAACTGTTTTTTGGGGGATAAGCGTACTACTTCCTGTACATTCTAACTGCAAATTGTTGATATACCTTTCTTCTGCAATAGAAGTGGAGGATAGCATTGCGTATAATCCCACTTTATCTCCTTTCTCGAAGGTTGTATTTGTCACTCGTGTACTCGTTTTATTGATCTTTGTTGAAAATGTGATAGGGGTAGTTCCTGGAGAAGTCTCTGAATCTAACTTATTGACACAAGAAGAAATAGGTAGAAAAAGAGAACATAATAAAACAGAAATCAATCTGTTACTTTTAATAGTTGTTTTGCTCATTTGTTGCTATTTTATGAAATACAACTGTTGTATTTCTAGTTAGTACGTAGCTCTATCTGTTAATTAAAGCATCGGAATATCTGAGGTGGGTAAGGACCATAATTGGTATAAGAAAGTCTGTGGCTTTGAGATGCTAATTAATTGAATTCACGCTTGGATTCCAGTTCTATTCCATCTTAATGTTTTTCAATGTTCATTAACTCTGTTGGTTGACAAAGGTAAAATAATA
>OLSX01003865.1_pt1 | contig 11700 bp, 11 predicted proteins | sample 1673141 | NCBI WGS metagenome assembly OLSX01 (sample SAMEA3136759, study PRJEB25190) | human gut metagenome | biome: human gut; feature: human-associated habitat; material: faeces | place: Austria | collected 2013
TGAACATACTTCCGACCAGCAAATTGATCTGCTGATCGTTGTCGATCAGATGCTGACTGGTTTTGACTCCAAATGGATCAACACGCTATATTTGGATAAGATTTTGGTTTACGAAAAGTTGATTCAGGCATTCTCACGTACCAATCGTCTCTATGGTCCGGAGAAGCCCTTTGGCACGATCCGTTATTATCGCAAGCCGTATACCATGCAGAGGAACATTGAAGAAGCGTTCAAGCTGTATTCCGGTGATAGACCTCTTGGCCTATTTGCCGACAAGCTGGAACACAACCTCGAAAAAATGAATGCGTTGTACGATGATATTGGGAGCATCTTCCGTTCTGCTGGAATTGAGAACTTCGAAAAACTTCCGGTTGATCATACGGAGCGCGGACAATTCGCGAAATTATTCAAGCAGCTTAACAGCTATCTCGAGGCCGCTAAGATACAGGGCTTCACTTGGGATAAGCTGTCCTATGAATTTAAGAACGCTGGCAGAAAAGTGATCGTAAATCTGCGCTTCGATGAAACCACCTACTTGATTCTTGCTTTACGCTATAAGGAACTGTTCTCTGGCGGCAGCGGGGGAGACGGTGCTCATCCGCTCCCACGGCGAGAGCCGGGAGGTGCTGGAGGAGCTGCAGGCACGCGGCGCGGAGATCGTCAGCGCGACGTGCCCGAACGTGCGGCACATCCAAATACTTGTCACTGAGGCCGAGGCCGCGGGGCGGCAGGTCGTCATCATCGGCGAGCACGACCATCCCGAGGTGCAGGGCATCGCAAGCTGGTGCAGGGACGCAAGGATCTTCGGAAACGCCGAAGAAGTTGCGAAATGGGCGGAGGAAACGGCGGAAATTGCCGATTTGCCCATAACGATGGTCGCGCAGACCACCTGTATTCGTGCGCTTTGGGAAAGTTGCGTGAAATTTCTAAAAAAAGAGTGTACAAATCTGAAAATTGATGATACAATATGCAATGCTACGCAAAAGCGTCAATCGGAGGCGGCGGAGATCGCTTCTTCGGCGGACGTGATGGTGGTGGTCGGAGACCGGAAAAGCGCTAACGCCAGACATTTGACGGAAATCTGCAAAGAGAACTGCACGCGCGTCTATCAGATCGAGGACGCCGACGAGCTCTCGCCGGACATGTTTCATGGCTGTACTGTTGCGGGCCTGACGGCTGGTGCCTCCACTCCTGCGGGCATCATTAAGGAGGTATATGCAACCATGACGGAAGAAATCAAGACCATTGAAGGTAACGAGACCTTCGAAGAAATGCTCGACAAATCTTTTAAGACTTTAAATACAGGAGATAAGGTGACCGGTATCGTCACGGCCATCGGTACGACCGAGATTCAGGTCGACCTGGGCTGCAAGCAGGCGGGCTACATTCCCGTCAGCGAGCTTTCCAGCGATCCCGATGCCAAGGTCGAGGACATCGTCCATGTCGGCGACGAGATTGAGACCTACATCGTCCGCGTCAACGACGTGGAGGGCTATGCCACCCTTTCCAAGAAGCGCCTCGACGCGGTCAAGGTCTGGGAGGACATCGAGAATGCCGTTGAGAACAAGACCGTTCTCGAGGGCATCGTCACCGAAGAAAACAAGGGCGGCATCGTCGTTTCCGTCAAGGGCGTGCGTGTGTTCGTTCCCGCGTCCCAGAGCGGTCTGCCCAAGGACAGCGATCTGAGCCAGCTCATCAAGCAGCGCGTTCAGCTCCGCGTCACCGAGGTTAACCGTGCCCGCCGCCGCGTCGTCGGCTCCATCAAGGCTGTGCAGAACGAGGCCCGTGCGGCCGCGCAGGCTGAGATCTGGGCCAACATCGAGGTCGGCAAGCACTATGACGGCGTGGTCAAGTCCATGACCAGCTACGGCGTGTTCGTCGATATCGGCGGCGTGGACGGCATGGTCCACATCTCCGAGCTGAGCTGGAGCCGCATCAAGAATCCCGCCGAGGTCGTCTCTGTCGGCGATCATCTCGACGTGTACGTTCTCTCCTTCGATCCCGAGAAGCACAAGATCTCTCTCGGCGTGAAGGATCGCACCCAGAATCCCTGGGATGTGTTCATGAACACCTACAAGGTCGGCGACGTGGCCAACGTCCGCATCGTCAAGCTGATGACCTTCGGCGCGTTTGCTGAGGTTGTTCCCGGCGTGGACGGTCTGATCCACATTTCCCAGATCGCGGACCGCCGCATCGACAAGCCCTCCGACGTTCTGGCCGAAGGCGACAAGGTCGATGCGAAGATCATCGCCATCGACGAGGATAAGAAGAAGATCTCTCTGAGCATCCGTGCGCTGCTCACACCCGCTGCGGAGGAAGAGGCTCCCGTCGAGGAGTAAATCCATACCGAATGAAAAGGACAGGCTCTGCCTGTCCTTTTTTCTGTCTTCTTTCGGAAATTAGGCTTTTCAAGCGGGGAGATGTGTGGTAGAATACTCCTGTTGACAAAGTTTTAACAAAACCCCTTTACCATATTCATTCAGGAGGAGACCAACGATGAACGTTCAGGAACTCTATCAGAAGAAGCTGACCACCGCCGCCGAGGCGGTCAAGGCCGTCAAGAGCGGCGACTGGGTCGATTACGGCTGGTGCACGAACCATCCCTACACGCTCGACAAGGCGCTTGCCGCCCGTCAGAGCGAGCTGCGCGATGTCAAGGTCCGCGGCGGCGTGACGATGTGGATGCCCGAGATCTGCAAGGCGGAGGACGCCGGCGAGCACTTTACATGGCATTCCTGGCATTGCAGCGGCATCGACCGCAAGATCATCACCAAGGGTATGGGCTATTTCTCTCCCATGCGCTACAGCGAGCTGCCGCGCTTCTATCGCGACGGCAACGCCAAGGTGGATGTGGCGATGATCCAGGTCACGCCGATGGACAAGCACGGCAACTTCAGCTATGCGCTGGCCTGCTCGCATCTGGCGGATATGCTCGATAACGCCAAGACGGTCATCGTCGAGGTCAACGAGAATCTGCCGTGGGTCTATGGCCTGAACGGCTGCGAGATCAACATTGCCGACGTCGATATGGTCGTTGAGGGCGGGAACCCGCCCGTGGCGCAGCTCGGCGCGGGCGGCGCGCCGACCGAGGTCGACACCGCGGTGGCGAACCTCGTCGTGCCGCAGATCCCGAACGGTGCCTGCCTGCAGCTCGGCATCGGCGGTATGCCGAACACCATCGGCTCGATGATCGCGCAGTCCGACCTCAAGGACCTCTCCGTTCACACCGAGATGTATGTGGACGGCTTTGTGGATATGGCGATGGCCGGCAAGATCACCGGCAAGCACAAGCAGCTCGACAAGGGCCGTCAGGTCTTCGCGTTTGCCGCCGGTACGCAGAAGCTCTATGATTACATGGACCGCAACCCGGACGTCATGGGCGCGCCGGTCGATTACACGAACGATGTTCATGTCATCTCGCAGATCGACAACTTCATTTCCATCAACAATGCCATCGACTGCGATCTCTTCGGTCAGGTCAATGCCGAATCCGCCGGCATCAAGCACATCTCCGGCACAGGCGGCCAGCTTGACTTCGCCATGGGTGCATATCTTTCCAAGGGCGGCAAGAGCTTTATCTGCATGTCCTCGACCGTCACCGGCAAGGACGGCACGGTCAAGAGCCGCATCGTTCCCACGCTGACGCCCGGCTCCATCTGCACCGATCCGCGCTCCTGCACGCACTATATCGTCACCGAGTACGGCATGGTCAACCTCAAGGGCCTGTCCACCTGGGAACGCGCCGAGGCGCTGATCTCCGTGGCGCATCCCGACTTCCGCGAGCAGCTCATCGCCGACGCGGAGAAGATGCACATCTGGCGCAGAAGCAACAAGTAAGCCTGCTGTTTGATACAAAAGGGCGGTCCGAAGGGGCCGCCCTTTTTCCTGCCGTAGGTGCGGGATCGGGCGCGATTTTTGAGCAGAAGGCAGAAAAAACTTGAAAAATATTCGGACTTGAGCTATACTATATACAGAGGGGAAATGACCCTTTTGCGGTTTTCTATGTTGTGTGACTGAAAATTTTTGACAGGAGGCGGGCGTCATGTTCTGCGTAGGGGATAAGATCGTGCATCCGATGCACGGAGCCGGTGTGATCGAAAGCATCGTGGACGAGAAGATCGGCAGGGACCTTGTCCGGTTTTATGTGTTCCGGATGCCTGTCTCCGGCCTGACGCTCAAGATCCCGACGGCGAACAGCGAGATGATCGGAGTCCGCGCAGTCTCGTCAGCAGAGACGATCGAGCGCGTGCTCGCGGAGCTCCCGAAGCTGAGCGTGGACATGACGACGAACTGGAACCACCGCTACCGCGAGAATATGGAGCGCATCAAGAGCGGCGACCTGCTGGAGGTCGCAGGCGTGATCAAGGCGCTGATGCACCGCGACGGTGAGCGCGGGCTCTCCACCGGCGAGCGCAAGATGCTGCACAACGCCAGACAGATCCTGCTTTCGGAGGTCGTGCTGGCCGAGGATGTGGAGTACGCCGACGCGGAGGCGCGTGTCAATGCGGCCATGATGGCGGAGGAGAGCGCATGAAAAAGCTGCTTGGGAGGCTGCTGGGCAAAGGCGTTTCCGCCGTTCGTCCGACCTGCACGGCGATCCTTGCCGCGGCGGGCAGCTCGCAGCGGATGGGCGGCGAAAATAAGCTCCTGCTGCCGCTGGATGGGATGCCGGTGCTGGCGCACACGCTGCGCGCGGTCGACGCGGCGCAGAGCGTGGACGAGATCGTGATCGCGGCGCGGGAGGAGGACCTGCTGACCTACGCGGAGCTATGCAAGACCTATGGCGTTCGCAAGCCGGTCAAGGTGGTCGTGGGCGGCGCGACAAGACAGGAATCCGTGCTGCGCGCGGCGCTGGAGGCAAGAGCCGACGCGAAGCTGCTTGCTGTCCAGGACGGAGCGCGTCCGCTCGTGACGCCGGAGCTGTTCGACGCGGTGGTACTGCGCGCGGCGGTGTGCGCCGCCGCGGCTCCTGCTGTGCCGGTGCATGACACCATCAAGCTCGCACGGGATCGCCGCGTGACGGAAACGCCGGATCGCTCCATGCTTTTTGCCGTGCAGACGCCGCAGGTTTTTGACGCCGGACTTCTGAAAGCAGCGCTGCAATCCGCGCTGACGGAGCACGCGGCGCTGACGGACGATTGCTCCGCGGTAGAGCGCCTTGGCAAGGCAGTCTACTTGACAGATGGCGACGAGGAAAACATTAAGATCACCACACCGCTCGACCTGATCGTCGCGGAGGCGATCCTGCGCCGACGGGAGGAACGGGAGGCGGAGGAATGACGGGTCTGCGCATCGGACACGGCTATGACGTCCACCGCCTGACGGAGGGGCGGAGGCTCATTCTCGGCGGCGTAGAGGTGCCGTATGAAAAGGGCTTGCTCGGCCACAGCGACGCCGACGTGCTGACGCACGCCGTCATGGACGCTCTGCTCGGCGCGGCGGCGCTGGGCGATATCGGCAAGCTCTTTCCTGATACGGACGCGGCTTACGCCGGGATCTCGAGCATCTTGCTGCTCGAGCGTGTGGCGGAGCGGCTGCGTGAGGCGGGATATGCCGTCGTCAACCTTGATGCGACGGTTTTGGCGCAGGCTCCGAAGCTCGCGCCCTACCGTGAGCGGATGCGGGAAAACCTCGTCCGTGCGCTTTCGCTTGACGCTTCCCGCGTCAGCGTCAAGGCGACGACCGAGGAGGGGCTCGGCTTTACCGGAGAGGGACTTGGCATCGCGGCGCACGCGGTCGCGCTGCTTGAGAAAATAGAATAAGAAAAAGGACGGCTGAGCCGTCCTTTTTTGCTATGCAAACGCATGGCAAAAATAGATATGTGCCCTTTCCTCGCCCCTGCGGGGCAACCGGAAAGGATGCACAAAGCTTCACGCACCGGTCTTCGTGCATTTTTGTGGTGCGGTGCTTGTGCGTGAAGCTTCATGCGTCTATGCCGCAGGCGTCCATCGCGGCGAAGAGCCGCGCACGGTTTTCTTCGCTCATTTCGCACAACGGCAGACGGAGAAGATCGCTGCACAGTCCCATGCGCGCCATCGCGGTCTTGACCGGAATGGGATTGACCTCACAGAAGAGCGCCCGGATGAGCGGAGCAAGGCGAAGCTGTTCGCGTCCTGCCTCCAAAATGCGGTCGGCAAGGCACAGCTCCACCAGCCTGTGCATTTCGCGCGGAACGATGTTTGCCGCGACGGAGATCACCCCCGCGCCGCCGAGCGCGCAGACGGCGGCAGTGTCCTCGTCGTTGCCGGACCAGACGGAGAAGCCGTCGCCGCAAAGGTTAAGGGTCTCCTGGATCAGGGCGAAGCTGCCGGAGGCCTCCTTGACGCCGACGATGTTCGGGTGCTGCGCGAGCACGGCGTAGGTCTCGGCGGTGCAGCTCACGCCGGTGCGGGAGGGGACATTGTAGACGATGAGCGGGCGGTCGACGGCGTCGGCGACGGCAGTGAAGTGACGCACGAGCCCGCGCTGCGTCGCCTTGTTGTAGTAGGGCGTGACGACCAGAACGCCGTCCGCGCCCGCTGCACAGGCCTCGCGTGAGAGTGCGATGGCGGAGGCGGTGTTGTTCGAGCCGGTGCCGACGATGACAGGGACGCGGCCGTTTACCTGCCGGACGGACCGCTCGATGATCTCGGCGCGTTCGGCATAGGTCAGCGTCGCGCCCTCGCCGGTCGTCGCGCAGAGGATAAGCGCATCGGTGCCGGAGGCGATATGCCATTCGATCAGCTGCTCAAGGGCGGGGAAGTCGATGCCGTCGGGCGTCATTGGCGTCACGAGCGCAACGCCGGAGCCGCGGAATAAGGATTGGGACATGATGGAAGCTCCTCTCTTTTTTGATAGCAGCGTGGAAAATATTGCCGGGAGAAAAAGAACGGTTTTCCTTGAATCCTTGCGCATTTTATCCTATAATGTAGAAACGCAGGGAAATGCGGCCAATGGAGGACCCCTATGAAACGATTCCGGAATACGATCATCTTGAGTATGCTGCTTGCGCTTACGCTGTGTGTCGGCGCGCAGGCCACAGAGAATACTATGCTCAAGGTCGGCTTAAAATACGGCTCAGACGCTCTTTTTACGGCGCGGCTGCAAAACTACAACGATACGCTCAGCGGCTCCGGCTACGAGTTCGGCTATTACGATGCCGACCGCAGCTTCGTCCCGCTTGCCGTGACGGACGAGCAGAAGATCACCGTTACGGTGGACAGCAACGCCTACGTTTCCGGCGGCGTGTGCTATGAGACGCGGCCGACGAATTACTCCACCATCCTCGGCGCCTACCACATTGAGCTGCTCACGGCGTTCGGCAGCTACGAGGAGGCGCTTGCGGTGGCGCAGAGCTACCCGAAGGGCTTCGTCGCCTACATCGACGGGGCGTATCGTGTGCGCGTCGGCAACCACGCGAGCTACGATGAGTCCGCGCGCGTGCTGTCGGAAACAGATGTGCTGGCCTATGGCGCGCAGATCGTAACGCCGAGCAGCACCGGCGTGGTCGTGTCGGTCACGGATACGGACACCGTCCTCTTTGAGTTCGACTGCTCGGGCCTCCGCAGTCTCGGCGTCCGCCCACGCTCGGTGAGCGGAGAGAAGACGGTGACGTGGTTCTCCGGCTATCGCTACTATGGCGGCTTTGAATACCAGCGCACGACCGGCGGCTACATCAGCGTCATCAACGTGCTGGATATCGAGGATTACGTCAAGTGCGTCATTGCGGCGGAAATGTCGAACGATTGGCCGCTCGAGGCGCTCAAGGCGCAGACAGTCTGCGCGCGCACCTATGCCGCGTCTCAGACGCGGCACCGCAGCGCAGGCTTTGACGTCTGTTCAACAACAGACTGTCAGGCCTATCGCGGCGCGGCACTCTCCAATGAGCGCTCCGACGCGGCGGCGGAGGAGACGCGCGGCGTCTATCTCTACTACAACGGCGAGCTGGTGACCAACGCGGTCTACTACTCCTGCAACGGCGGCGCGAGCGAGAGCTGCAAGAACGTCTGGGGCAGCGAGGTGCCGTATCTGCAGGGCAAGCTCGATCCTTACGAGGCAAGCGTCGCGTGGCGCTTCTCCCGCTACTACTGGTCGTTCACCGCGACCGGCGACGAGCTGCGCGAGGTGCTCAAGTCCGAGGCCAATACCGACATCGGGCAGGTGCAGAACGTCTATGTGTCCGAATACAGCGACACGGGCAACGTCATTGCCATCACCTATGAGGGGACTCGGGGCAGCTACACCGCGCGGCGCGAGAAGTGCCGCACGCTCCTCAACGGCGTGTACGACCATATCAACGTGCGCAGTATGCGCTATACCGTCACCGGCGGCGACGCGAGCACCTACTACGTCAACGACGCACAGAGCTCGGTGACCGGCACGGGTGGGCTGTATGTGATCGACGGCGACGGCACGGTCACGCCGAACAATGCCGGCGCGAAGGATACCTACGTCATTACATCGGGCGGCGTGCAGTCGCTCGAGCGCAAGAGTGCGAACACGAGTAATACCTTCACCTTCTCCGGCTCGGGCTGGGGCCACAACGTCGGCATGAGCCAGTGGGGCGCGTTTGCCATGGCGGAGCAGGGCTATACTTATCGCGACATTCTGAATTTCTACTATACGGGCATCACGCTGAGCTGATGCGGAAAGAAGCAAGATGAAAACAAGTGATTTTTACTACGACCTCCCGCCGGAGCTGATCGCACAGACGCCGCTGGAAAAACGCGACGAGTCGCGCCTGCTGTGTCTCGATAAGGCGACGGGGGAGTGGTCGCACCACCACTTTTATGAGCTGCCGGACTTTCTGCGGCCCGGCGACTGCCTGATTTTGAACAATTCCCGCGTCCTGCCGGCGCGATTGCTGGGACGCCGTCTGCCCGGCGGCGGAGCCTGCGAGGTGCTGCTGCTGCAGGACAAGGGCGATAAGGTGTGGGAATGCCTTGTGCGTCCGGGCAAGCACCTGCGCGAGGGTGCGCGGGTGAGCTTCGGCGACGGCGAGCTGACGGCGGAGATTGCCGAGGTTCTGCCGGACGGCAACCGCTTGGTACGCTTCGACTACGAGGGAATTTTCCTTGAGGTGCTCGAGCGGCTCGGCAAGATGCCGCTGCCGCCCTACATCAAGGAGGAGCTGCAGGACCAGGAGCGCTACCAGACTGTCTACTCCAAGGTCAACGGCTCGGCGGCGGCTCCCACGGCGGGACTGCACTTCACGCCGGAGCTTCTGGAGAGGATCGCCGCCAAGGGCGTCGGCGTCGGCTATGTGACGCTGCACGTCGGGCTCGGCACGTTCCGACCGGTCAAGGAGGACGAGATCGAGCAGCACGATATGCACAGCGAATACTGCACCATTCCGCAGGAGACGGCGGATCTGATCAACCGCACGAAGGCGAACGGCGGGCGTGTGATCTGCGTCGGCACGACCTCCTGCCGCACCATCGAGAGCTGGGCGGGGGAGGACGGTACCATGACCGCGACCGGCGGCTGGACGAATATTTACATCTATCCGGGCTACCGCTTCAAGGTGATGGATGCGCTTGTCACGAATTTCCACCTGCCGGAGTCTACGCTCATCATGCTGGTGAGCGCGCTCGCGGGGCGCGAGCACGTTTTAGCCGCCTATGAGGAGGCGGTGCGCGAACGCTACCGCTTCTTCAGCTTCGGCGATGCGATGTTTATCTCCTGATGCATACGAATCGTATATGCATTGCATATACGATTCGATATTCTGTATATACAAAATGTGAGGAACGAGCTATGTTCAAGGTCATCAAATACGAGGGTAAGGCCCGGCGCGGCAAATTCCAATGCGCCCACGGCGGCGAGGTGCAGACGCCGGTTTTCATGAACGTCGGCACGCAGGCGGCGATCAAGGGCGGCGTGAGCGCGCTGGACCTCAAGGAGCTCGGCTGTCAGATCGAGCTGTCCAACACCTACCATCTCCATCTCCGCCCGGGCGACTATGTGGTGCGCCAAATGGGCGGACTGCATAAGTTCATGCACTGGGACGGCCCGATCCTGACGGACTCCGGCGGCTTCCAGGTGTTCTCCCTTGCAGGGCTGCGCAAGATCAGGGAGGAAGGCGTCACCTTCGCCTCTCACCTCGACGGCCACCGCATCTTCATGGGTCCTGAGGAAAGTATGCAGATCCAGGCAAACCTCGGTTCCACTATTGCCATGGCCTTTGACGAGTGTGTCGAGAACCCCGCCCAGCACGATTACTCCAAAGCCAGCTGCGAGCGCACCACCCGCTGGCTCAAGCGCTGCAAGGATGAGATGGCCCGCCTGAAGCATGAAGGCATCTCCGTCAACCCCGACCAGCTGCTCTTCGGCATCAATCAGGGCTGCACCTTTGCCGACCTGCGCGTGGAGCATATGAAGCAGATCGCTGACCTTGACCTCGATGGCTACGCCATTGGCGGCCTCGCAGTGGGTGAGCCTACCGATGTGATGTACGAAATGATCAGCGAAGTCGAGCCGTATATGCCCAAGGACAGGATCCGTTATCTGATGGGCGTGGGCACCCCCGGCAACATCATCGAGGCTGTCTCCCGGGGCGTGGACCTCTTTGACTGCGTCATGCCCAGCCGCAACGCCCGCCACGGCCACCTGAACACATGGGGAGGCATCAACATCAAGAACGCCAAGTACGAGCGGGATGAGCGCCCCATCGACCCCGCCTGCGGATGTCCGGCCTGCCGCAACTACTCCCGTGCCTATATCCGCCACCTGTTCAAGGCAGAGGAGCTTCTGGGGATGCGTCTGGCTGTTATGCACAACCTCTGGTTCTACAATCATCTGATGGAGCGGATCCGCGATGAGCTGGATGCAGGCACCTTTACAGCCTTCCACGACCGCTATGTCAAGCTGCTCGACACACGAATTTGAGATTTGGCCTTGAAACGTACCGGATAAGCGCGTATAATAAGGTCATATGAATTTGAGAGGAGATTTTGCCCCATGCAATTTCTGACTACGACCGAAAGCTACATCAGCCTCTTCTTTACTCTGGCTCTGATGCTGGTGATGCTCTACTTCATGATCTATCGTCCCCAGAAGAAGCAGGAGAAGAAGGACGCAGCAATGCGCTCTTCTCTGGAGATCGGCGATCAGGTCACCACCATCGGCGGCATCATCGGCCGTGTGGTCGCCATCAAGGACGACACCTTCGTGCTGGAGACTGGCGCTGGCCGTGTGAAGATCCGCTTCGCCAAGAACGCCATCAGCTCTGTCGAGAAGCTGAACATGGACAACGCCCCCAAGAAGTAATAATTTTCCGGATCCGTGCTTTGAACGCGTCTCCCTGCATACAGTAGGTGCAGGGAGGCGCGTTTTTATGTCTGATACCAAGAAGTTCCCGGCGATAGGTCTGCTGGTCGTTTTCGGAGTGGGCAGTGCGGCAGCAGCCGTGAGCCTGGCAGGGTTCGGCTGGCTGATGGTCAAACAGGGCCTGACGCAGGAGGCCGCTGCTCCGCTGGCCACGGCGGCAATCTGTCTCGGCAGCTTTCTCAGCGGTCTGCTGATGGCGCTCTTGCAGAAAGGAAAAGGGCTTGTCTGGGGAGCGGCAGAAGGTGCACTTTTTGTAGGGCTGCTATTTCTTCTGGGCACACTGTACCAGAGCGAGTGGGGGACGATGCAGTTCGTCCGGGCCGGGCTTGTCCTGTTGATGGGCGTTCTGGGCGGTATTTTCGGAATGCTGCGTGCAGAGCACAGGCGGCGCTG
>OLSX01003870.1_pt1 | contig 11676 bp, 7 predicted proteins | sample 1673141 | NCBI WGS metagenome assembly OLSX01 (sample SAMEA3136759, study PRJEB25190) | human gut metagenome | biome: human gut; feature: human-associated habitat; material: faeces | place: Austria | collected 2013
TGCCGTTAAGTGGTTGATGCCGTAAGGCGGGGAGATATTTAGCCCGGATTGGAAAGAATGTCCAGATTTTTTTATGGATCAGGAGAATTTTATCACGGCAACCCGCCTTCCCCTCCAGGGAAATCATTACGGATGAAGCATTTTTCACTCAACCGTTTCATACAGCCTGTGTCCCATGCCGTTTCCTGCATGCGGGCATTTACGGCACAGGACATTATGATGCCTTCTGTCCCATGCCATTGCCGCAGCAGGACAGGAAATAGAGGCCCATGAAGATTTTCGGGTCCACCACTTTTCCCTGTCCCATCTGCTCCATCAGCCAGTCATGCACCTGAGGAAGAGGAATGCGGTGCACAGTAATATTTTCGTGGGCCACACCGCCTCCTGCCGATATTCGATGCAGGTCTTCCGCCAGATAGAAGGATACCATTTCCGTAGTCAATCCTGGGGAAGAAGGCCCCGCAAAAAGATACGTCCAGGAGTCCGCCCGGTATCCGGTTTCCTCTTCCAGTTCACGCCGGGCGGATTGCAGCGTGCTTTCCTCCCCTTCATCCCCGGAAATGCCCGCAGGCAGCCCTACGGTCCGGGCATGCAGGGGAACGCGGTATTCTTCCACCAGCAGCAGTTCTCCTTCTTTCGTCACGGCCACGATCATGACAGCTCCGCTGGCATTAACCCGGCGCACGTATTCCCACCTCCCCTCTTTCAGAAGTTCCAGAAATTTCCCCCGGCAGAGAGACAGGCATGCTTCCCCTGGCTGTTCCATTTGTTCCATGATGCAGCCACGTTAGGTTTCCGGACGGCCGTTGTCAACCATGCGGACCGACTCCCTCCAGCATCTTCCCGGGCAGTTCCGTTCCGGTCCCTGTAAGTGGTTGATTTCCGGCGGCGTAATCATGTACTTTTCGTCACCCAGGCCAGTAACAAAACAACAACACATTGATGATGAGTAATTAACAATGTCATACAGAAAATATACTCAGGAGGACTAAATTATCGGAGGAAGCAAGAACAAAATATTTTTTCATGTGGAACCCCCGTGGAACGTAGAGCCGCAGAACGATGACTCGCGCTGTTTCAAAAAGATATTTTTTCCTCAGACGCAAATCAGTAATTTGGCGCTCCCGTCAACCGGGGTGTTGAGCTGAAAGCGGATGAGTTCGCCTTCTCCACCCCGATGGACGCCACGAGCTGTCACGGCTGCGGATGAACCTGATCCGGTTCCATCCGCGGGCGGCCTCGTAGCGGGACGGAACGCCTTACGGCTATTTCTAACCAGCAACATCTTTTATTTCCAATAACAATGACGCCGCCATCAGAACTGTCAGCCACCTGGTCCAAAATCACGGGAGCCTTGCAAACAATCATGTCCCCGGAGGTTTATGGATTGTGGTTTCCCAAGTTTTCCCTGCTGGAGGATTCAGGGAAGGCGCTGACGCTGGTGTGCGACGATCCTATGGCCGCCCTCTGGGTGGAAAACAGCTATACGCCGGAGCTGAAGCAGGCCGCCATGCTGGCTCTGGGCACGGAACGCCAGATCAAGTTCGTCTGCACGGATGAAGTGGCTTCCATGCCCGTTGCAGAAGGCCAGCCGCAAAAAGCTTCTTCCCGGGCCAAAACGCCGCAGGCAGCGGATTCCCCGGCCGCACCGGTCAAAAAACAGCGTACACCGGCCGCTAGGGCATGCTTGAATGACTTATATACGTTCGATTCGTTCGTGGTGTATGAGGACAGCCGTTTTGCGTACCAGGCCGGACTGTCCGTCGCCCAGTCGGAACGGGCCCTGTTCAATCCACTTTTCCTGTACGGGAAATCCGGCGTTGGCAAAACCCATCTGCTCCAGGCCATTGGCCATGAGGTGCTCCATCAGGATTCATCCACAAATGTGGTGTACGTCACGGGCGAACAGTTCGCCAATGAATTTATTGACGCTTCCCGAACCCAGAACGGACAAAGCTTCACCAAACTGCGCCGCAAGTACCGCAAGGCAGACGTCCTGCTGGTGGACGACGTGCAATTTATCTCCGGCAAGGAAAAAACGGTGGAAGAATTCCTGCATACGTTTGACGAACTGTTCCATGCCCACAAAACCATCGTGATTTGCGCGGATGCCGCCGCATGCGATATTTCCAATCTGGACCCCCGGCTGGCGGCGCGTCTGGAATCAGGCCTTACGGTAGAATTGAACCTTCCGGACGACAATGCACGGCTGGAGATCCTGCGTAGCAAGCGCGACCGGGCCGGCATGAACGTATCCGACGAAATTCTGGAGTTTCTGGCCAGCCGCATCCAGAAGAGCGTGCGCCGCCTGGAAGGAGCACTGCTCCGTGTAGCCACCTTTACTTCCCTGTCCGGAGACATGCCTGACATCGCCAAAATTGAGCAGCTTTTACGCGACATCCTGCGGGAAGAAACAAGCCGCATCCTGACCGTGGATTCCATCCAGAAGCGCGTGGCGGATTTTTACGAACTCAAGGTCAGCGACCTGACCGGCAAGCGCCGTCCCAACAGCATCGCCTTTCCACGCCAGATCGCCATGTACTTGAGCCGCCGCCTGACGGAACGCTCCCTGAAGGATATCGGCCAGGCGTTCGGCGGCCGGGATCACGGCACCGTCATCCATGCGAACAAGCTGGTCGCCTCCCGTATGGAAGAGGATGTGCGCGTGAGGGACATCGTCCAGAGGCTGGAAGAGGAGTTGAGGGATTGATTTTCCTTCCCTCCAGCCCTGCTGGAAAAGCATGGTCCCGTTGAATGCCCATGGCTTTTCAAGCGGAAGAAGCGCTTCCGCGGCGCAGGGGAGAATAAGCTTGAGGCGAAAGCGGTTTGGATTAGAATCATCCTGTTCCCATTGATTCCATGATCCACGCCGACCAGCTTTCCAAAGAGTTTGGCCGCTTTCAAGCGGTAAAGAATGCCTCCTTCCAGATTGAAAAGGGGGAAATCGTAGGGTTCCTGGGGCCGAACGGCGCAGGCAAGACCACGACTTTGCGCATGCTGACCGGCTATCTGCCCCCCACTTCCGGCACAGCCACGATTGCCGGGTTCGACATTGTGAAAAATCCCCTGGAGGCTCGCAAACATCTGGGCTACCTGCCGGAACACGTGCCCCTTTACGACGACCAGCGCGTCACGGAATACCTGAAATTCCGCGCCAGGCTTAAAGGCATCTCTTCCAGGCAGATCTGGCCTGCCGTCTCCAAGGTTGTAGAACAATGCGGCCTGGATCCCGTGCGCCGCAAGATGATCCGCACCCTTTCCAAAGGCTACCGCCAGCGCGTAGGCCTGGCGGACGCCCTGCTGGGGGAACCGGACCTGCTGATCCTTGACGAACCTACCAACGGTCTTGACCCCAACCAGATACGCCAGATACGCGAGCTGATCAAAGGTCTGGCGGCCAACCATACCATTATTCTTTCCACCCACATTCTCAGTGAGGTGGAAATGATTTGCAACAAGGTCATCATCATTGACCAGGGAACTATCAAGGCAGCGGATACCCCCTCCAACCTGACGGCCAATCTACGGGCAGCCGGCAAGATTACTCTGGAATTCCGGGGAGACCTGGCCCTGATTACGCGGAAACTGGAAAACCTGGAACATGTGAAGAAGGTCATCCATGAAGGAACGGACGCCGACGGCTGGCATACGCTGACCGTACGCGCGGAGGCCGGGACAGATACCCGTGAAAAGGCTGCGCGCCTCCTTGCGGAACAGGGCTGCCCCCTGCGCCATATTTACCGCCACACCCCCACGCTGGAAGAAGTGTTCGTGGAAATGACCCGTAAAGATTAACCCCCCTTTTTCCATCCCCGCCCATCCACCACCGCCCATTTCCCTTTTCTCCCCATGTCTCCAGTACTTACCATTTTCAGAAAAGAACTCAGAAGCTACGTAATGACTCCGTACGGATGGGTTATCCTGGCTTTCGTCATGGCCCTTCAGAGCGTCTCCCTGTCCGGCACGCTGAAGGCTTTTCAACTGGCCCCGCAGAAGGAAGGCATCCTGTTCTTCATCCTGCATTCTCCCATGTTCTGGTTTTACTTCCTGTTCATCTTCCCTCTGCTCACCATGCGTTCCCTGGCGGAGGAGGAAAAGACGGGAACACTGGAATCCCTGCTCACCACGCCCATCAAGACATGGCAGGTGGTTCTGGGAAAATATTTCTCCGCATACGCCTTTTACATCATCCTGTGGCTGCCCATGCTTCTCTATCCCATCTTGGCGGACTGGTCCAACCTGATTGTGCAGTGGATTTACGGATATGACGCGGGCATGGTTCTGCCTTACCGCCTGGCGGACTGGGCCGGGGCATACGCCATTCTGCTGCTGGTCGGCGCCTGGTTCACGGCCATCGGCATTTTCGCCTCCTCCATGACGGGCAGCCAGATTATTTCCGGCATCATCACCATCGGCCTGCTGGTCCTGATTTTCTTCATGGGTCTGATTCCCGTGGTGTGGGGGGAATTCCCCGCAGCGGGGATTTTCCACTACATGTCCTGCTCGGAACATCTGGACCGCTTTTCCGCCGGGCTGGTTGACACGCGCCCCGTCGTGTTTTACCTGACCATGACAGTCCTGACGCTGGCCGTCACCATCCGCATCATTGACCACCGCCGCTGGAAACACTGACTCATCCCGCCTTCACCACTTTTCATTTTTATCTATGAGCGAAACACCAGACACCCCCGCCGCGGCTACGGAAGCCTCCCATCCCGCCGCCCGCAAGGTCAAACGCCCCTGGATGACCTGGATCAAGCTTTTCCTGCTGTTCCTTATCGTCGTATGCCTGAATTACGTAGGCTGCCACGAGTATTACCGCCGGGACCTGACGGAAGACCAGCGTTATGAAATTTCCCGTCAGAGCATCAACATGCTCCAGTCCCCGGAAATCCAGAAGCGCAAAACCCCCGTCAAAATCACGTTCGCTTTCCTGCGCACCACGCAGAACTACACCCGCATGCGTTCTCTGCTCGAGGAGTACGAACGTTATTCCAACGGCAAGGTGAAGGTGGAGTATGTGGATCCCCTCCGCCAGCCGAACAAGGCCCGTGAAATCTCCAATATCTACGGAATTGAATTCAAGAAGAACCTGGTCATCATTGATGCCCGGGAGGATACGGAAAAAGCGCTCAAGACGTTTGAAGGCACCCAGGCGGACGCCGCCCACGTGCGCATCCTGCCCGGAGACGCCTTCGTAGTGTACGCACCCGGGCCGGACGGCAAAAGCATGAAGGCGGTGGCGCTCCAGATTGAAGACATGATGACTGCCGGCATTTACGGAGCGGCCAACGGCGAACCTCGTAAAATTTATATCGCGGCGGACAAGAGCAATTTCAACGAGTCCCTGAGCAACAACCAGGAAGAAAGCATTTTCACGACGCTGGGCAAAATCTGCCGTTCCGTCAACCTGCAGCTTGTTCCCATCCGCATGAGCGGTCTGGAAGAAATTCCGGAAGACGCCGCAGGATTCATGATTATCGGTTCCAAATATGATCTGTCCCCGCAGGAAGCGGAAGTGCTCCAGCGGTACTGGGCGCGCCCGAACGCCGCCATTCTGATCATGCTGGAACCCCAGAATGACACACCCAAACAGCTTTACCGCTTTCTCCGCGAACAGGGGCTACGGCCCCAGAATGACCGCGTGATGCTCCGCAACAGGGGCAACCGTTCCGTTTTTGAAATTAACTCCATTTTCGCCCCCTCCCTGAATTGCACCCGTGAATTCTGGAATTCCAGCACCGGACTGGAAGGGGAGAGCATCTCCCTCATTCTGGATTCCGACAATGCGGCCATGGAACAGAAGCGCATTACGCCATACCCCCTCCTGGTCACAACGGAGGATTATTACGGAGAAACCAAATACAACCAGTTCCCTGCCCAGTTCGACGCAAGGGAAGACAATCCGGGCCCTCTGATGATCGGCGCGGCCCTCATCCGGGGGAATGCCGGGGACGTGAACCAGAACAAGACTACCGGGCGCCTGGTTCTGCTTGGCAATACGGACCTGCTCCAGCCCCGGCAAATCAAACCGGAACAGAGGGATTTCATGCGTACGCTGATCGGCTGGATGACGGACCGTGAAGAATTGCGCGGCCTCGGCTCCCGCCATGACCTGACCGTCAAGCTGAATCTGGATCGCAACGCCCTGGGCGTTTTGGAACTCCTGACGAATATCGGACTCCCCCTGCTGGCGCTGCTGATCGCCCTGATTATCTGGAACACGCGCCGTCATTAACTCCACCCACGCCCATTACCGGAAGCACATGCGCACATTCCGTTTTATTCTTCTCATCCTCATCACCCTCGCTTCTGTCGGAGCAGCGGTGCTCCTCATGATTGACGGCAATCTGTCCCGCATCATCGGGCGCACCGCTTTCAGTTCCGGAGAACGGCTTTTCCCGTACACCCGGGAAGAAATGAACGAGGTTTCCTGGATGCGCATCAATTGCGTGGGAGATGTCGCGGAATTCCGCCGCAAACCCAACGGCGTCTGGTGGTGCGAAAAGCCCTGGAACGACCGTATGGATCCTCGCGCGGCGGCGGCCATTCTCCAGTACACGTACTCCACCAGCATCGTGGACGCATTGCCCCTGCACAAGATTGATTCCGCATCCCTGAAGGAATTCGGCGTGAAAACCACTCCCGTTACCATCACTCTCAAGGAAATGAGCGACGACGGAAAGCGTTCCTCCACTGTGGCGCGCTATACGCTGGGTTCCCCGGCGCCCTGGCTGGTGGACGATCCGGAGAACAAGACCACGGATGACACCACCTATATGCAGACGGATTTTTACGGCCGGGACACCCGCATTCTGGTGGGCACCGGCAACATCCTCCCTCTGTTCAAATCCAGCATCCGCCAGCTTCGGGACCACCGTCCCCTGCTACTGCATCCGGCCATGCCCGCCTCCATTGAAATCAACAACCGGGGCCAGCGCATCGCCCTGGAGCGCAAGACTCCTGGCTCCCCCTGGAAAATCACGTATCCCCTCTCCCTGGATACGGACCCGGCCATGATGGATGTGCTGCTGGGCACGCTCCAGAAGCTGACCGCCGTGCGCGTGTACAACCCGGAGGAAACGAGCGTGCCGGATATGACGGATGATCAAATCACCTCCGTCTCCATCAGAAATTTCACAGGCCGCCTTTCAGGGGACGGCAAATCCCTGCAAATGGAGGAACAGCCCGTCACGCTCCGGATTTATCCTCCCTCGGACAACGGAAGCCTGTCCGAACTGGTCAAAGCCACCGTTTCCGACCGTAAGGCCGTCTTTGAATTGGCGCAAACGACGGAAACCAACAAGGAAGTTCCCGGCGTACGCAATATTCCGCTGGATCTGGGCCTTCTGCGTTCCAAGCAATTGACGGACATCGGGGATTACAAGATTACCGGCCTTTCCATCCGTAAAAGTTTTCAGGATTACCCTACCATCGCCCGCTTCATTCAGGGGGATGAGAAAAAAGGCATCAAGCCCACCTGGCTGTACACGGCAGAGGGCGCCCGTTACCAGGAAGCTAATCCGGAGCATCTCATTTCCCTGCTGAAAACCGTTAAACAGGGAAAAGTGGCCGGCTTCGCTTCGGACAAAGTTACGGACCTTTCCGTGTACGGGCTGGATAATCCCAGAATGACGCTCACCATGTCCCTTCTGCCCAAGCCCGGTGAAGAGCCACGCCCCCCCGTGACGGTGTTTTTCTCCAAGGGTGCGGACGGTTCCTGGTATGCCCGCCAGGCCGGAAAACCCACCGTCGCCATACTGGACAACGCCTACATGAAGGATTTGCTGACGGATGCACTGGCCTGGAAAAAAAAGAGGCTTTTTTCCTTCAGCAGGTTTGACCTCAGAGAAATGCACCTGGAACGCATCGGTTCCGGAGGCCCCCTGGTTCTGAAATTCGACCGTCTGGACGATTCTTGGACAGCCTCCAAAGACGGGAAGGATGAAACCTTGAATATCAACCCGAACCGCGCCAACCGCTATCTGGATGAACTGGAAAAAATGGAGGTGAGCACCTGGCTCCCCTATACGGACGCCACAGCGCATGAAGCCCTGAAAAATCCCGTTTTCCGCCTGAAACTCATCCTCCAGTCTTACAAGGAGGCGGCCCCCGTGCAGTCCCAATCCGGTTCCAGCGACATTACCTTTGCCCCGGAACCGGAAACGGAGGACAAAGTCATCACGCTGGAAATCGCCCCGGCGGGAGAGGCCGGATACAGCAGATTTTATTACGGCAGAGTAAATACAACCCCGAATTATTTTATCCTGAACATGGACGCCGTACGTCTGCTCGGCGCCAGCCTTTCGGAAGACAACTAACCACTCCTCCCGCATGAGCAAGATTGAGTTGCACACCGCCATCTCCTTTCTGGACGGAATCCTCTCCGTGAATTCCATTCCGGACGCCCCCCGCGCCCTGAACGGCCTTCAACTGGAAAACGGGGGCACCGTTTCCAAGGTGGCCGCCGCCGTGGACGGCTCAGAAAAGGCCATTCATGCGGCCTTGGAAACAGGTGCGGACCTGCTCCTTCTTCACCACGGCATTTTCTGGCAGCCCATGCAGCCCATTACCGGCATCGCCTACCGGAAGCTGAAAGCCGCCATGGACGGGAACCTGGCGATTTACGCCGCCCACCTTCCTCTGGACGTCCACCCCGCATACGGCAACAATGCCCTGCTGGCGAAGGCCTGCGGCCTCCGGCCATGTTCCCATGATGGGCTGGACTACCACGGCGTTTCCCTCGGTACGCACGGAGAATTTCCAGGTACATGCGCGGAATTGGAGCAAAAACTGGAAACCGTCCTCGGCGCGCCCGTGCAGGCCTTCTGGAAAGATTCCCCGGAGGCTCCGGCCGGAGATGTCTTCATCTGTACCGGAGGCGCGGGAGACGATCTTGCCCAGGCAGCGGCCCTCGGCTGCCGCACTTACGTGACCGGGGAAGGCTCCCACTGGAACATCCCCCTGGCCCAGGAACTGGGCGTCAATCTGGTCTTCGGCGGCCATTACTTTACGGAGACGTTCGGCGTAAAGGCCCTGGGGCTTCTTCTCAAGGATGTTTACGGGCTGGATTATACCTTTATTGACCTGCCTCCCTCCGCCTACAGCCATTGACCAAACGCCACGGAACATGAATCTGACTACGGACGACGCCGACGGAAAAATCCGCCTGGATCAATACCTTGCCGCCCACCTTCCGGAGCTTTCCCGCTCCAGGATCCAGAGCCTGATCAAAAGCGGGGATGTGTTGGTCAACGGCTCTCCCGCCAAGCCTAAAAACCCCGTCTCCCGCGGTGATTCCATCACCGTCCGCATTCCGGAACCGGAACCGGCGGAAGCCCAGCCTCAGGATATCCCCCTGGACATCCTGTATGAAGATGAAGACGTGGTAGTCATCAACAAGGAAAGCGGCATGGTCGTGCATCCCGCGGCCGGCAACCCGGACGGCACCATCGTAAACGCCCTGCTCCACCACTGCGGGGACCTCTCCGGCATCGGCGGAGTGGAACGCCCGGGCATCGTCCACCGCCTGGACAAGGACACCTCCGGCTGCCTGGTCATCGCAAAAAATGACGGCGCCCACCAGTCCCTGACGGCGCAGTTCGCGGCCCGAAGCACGGAAAAGCGTTATCTGGCCGTCGTCCAGGGTATTCCTTCCCAAAGTTCCGGCACGGTCTTCACCCATATCGGCCGCCATCCCGTCAATCGCCTGAAAATGGCAGTAGTCAATCCCGGTTCCGGGAAAGCCGCCATTACGGACTACGATTTGCTCTGCGCAGACCCGTCCACGGACTCCTCCCTGGTTCTGTGCACGCTGCACACGGGCAGAACCCACCAGATACGCGTGCACATGCTCCATCTGGGCCATCCGCTCATCGGGGATCCCATTTACGCCAAACCCGCCCGGCAAAAGGCAAAACCCGGCAGGCTCATGCTCCACGCGTGGCGGCTTCGACCCCCCGCGCACGGGAAAGCGCATGGATTTCGAAGCGCCCGTCCCGCCGGAATACACGCCGTGGCTCCAGCTCTTCCCCAACGGGCTTTACGGGGCCATCCCGGAGCCGCGCCCGGTACAGGAAGACGGAGGACGGAACTAAACCTCCCCGCCATTTCCCGGCAGCGGAAGCCGCTTCAACGGACAGAATACGGGAAAGCGCCATATTCAAATCCCAGAGCCGGCCCGGCCTTCGTCAGCAATCCGCCGTCATCCGGCGCCCCCCTCCTTGCGGACAAAGATGCGGCAACAGACCCGCCGTTCACCTTCTTACGCCCCCTTTCCGGCAGGAGCGTCCACGGTCACAGTCAGCCGGGAACAATATTCTTTTCATCAATCAAGGAGAAATGAACCTGCCCGGCATCTTCCGCGCATGCAAGAAGAATCCGCGGCGGAGACCTCCCCTTTAATCTTGATTTGCCCCCCCGGAACCGCTACCCTGACACGGCTTTAACCACACAGCTTTCACAGAGACATGGAGACCACGCACCACGGGGAGGACGCCTCTCCGGACACCCCCCCCAGGCAGCAAAAAAGCGGAAACACGGATGAACAGACCATCGCCCTGACAAAGGCGCGTCTGGCCATTGACGAGGTGGACGCCCGGATTGTAGAGCTGTTAAAAAAACGCGCCGAATGGGTGCATGAAGTCGGCCGCATTAAAAAGGAAAAAAATTCCCCCATCTTCGTTCCCGAACGGGAAACGGCCCTGCTCAACAAATTGAACCGCCTGAATGCGGGCGTGCTGCCGGAAGCCTCCCTCCAGGCTATTTACCGTGAAATCATTTCCTGCTCCTTCTTTCTGGAAGGCGGCCTGACCATTGCCTACCTGGGCCCCAAAGGAACCTGGAGCCACCAGGCGGCCCTCAAGCAGTTCGGAAAAAGTTGCGAACTCATTCCGTGCCAGAGCTTCAAGGACGTATTTGACATGGTGGACCGGGGGAAGGCCCAGTACGGCGTAGTTCCCGTGGAAAACTCTTCGGAAGGTTCCGTCACCGCCGTGATGGATCTTTTCGTCACCTCTCCCCTCAAAATCTGCGCCCAAATCAATCTGAACATCCGCAACAGCCTGATGGCGGATATTCCGCGGGAACACATCCGCATCCTGTATTCCCACCCCCAGGTTCTCGGCCAGACGCGGAACTGGATCCAGCGGCATTTCCCAAACGCGGAACTCGTGGAAACGTCCTCCACCACGAAAGCCAGCATTCTTGCCAAGGAGAACGCCGCCATGGGCGCGGCATCCCTCGGCTGTCCGCTGGCCGCGGAATTGTTCGGCCTGAACATCCTGGAAGAAGACGTGCAGGACCAGTCCTGCAACACCACCCGTTTTGCCGTCATCGGACGCCAGGAAACGCAGCCCAGCGGCAGGGACCGCACCTCCCTGCTCATCCGCATCCAGCATAAACCCGGCACCCTGGCGGAAGTAGTCAACTGCTTCCAGCGGCACAACAATAACCTGATACGCATTGAATCCCGCCCGTCCAAAGTCATCAACTGGGAATACGTCTTTTACATAGATGCCGCCGGCCACATTCAGAAATCCCCCTTACGGGAAACTCTTCCGGAGCTGGAGCAGCACTGCTCCATGCTGAAGATTCTGGGCAGCTACGCGGATACGGACGTCATTTAAGCAGGTTCAGCCTTCCCCCCAGCCTCACACCATTCTGAACAACCATGAA
>OLSX01003872.1_pt1 | contig 11674 bp, 9 predicted proteins | sample 1673141 | NCBI WGS metagenome assembly OLSX01 (sample SAMEA3136759, study PRJEB25190) | human gut metagenome | biome: human gut; feature: human-associated habitat; material: faeces | place: Austria | collected 2013
CATGGTGCGAAAAAAGTGATTTTATATGGATCGCGGGCAAAAGGGACAGCCGGGGAACGCAGTGACATAGATATTGCGGTGTCCGGCGGGGCTGATTTTGATGAGCTGCTTGAAAAAGTCGAAGAACTGCCGACCTTGTACAGTGTTGATTTATTAAATATGGATACCTGTAGGAATGATTTATTGATGGAGGATATAAAACAATATGGACGCGAAATTTGACAGACGGTTTCAATCATTTTGCAATTCGCTGGATGCTTTGGCGGAGGCCAGGGAAAGAGATCTTACGGATTCCTTTGTATTAAGCGGAACCAGTGCAAAATTTAGTATTACTTTTGATTTATCGTGGAAGGTAATGAAGGACATATTGGTACAGTATTATGCAATAACAGGATTCGTTACAGGTTCTCCAAGGGATGTTCTGCGTGAAGCATTTAAGGCAAACTTGATTTCGGATGATGCATGGATGGACATGCTCAAAGTAAGAAATGAACTCGCACATGATTACGATAGTGAGATTGTGAAAACACATTGTAACACAATTGTGAAAGAGTATATTGCTTCCCAGCCGGATCATATTTTGTCAATATTATGAGAGGGTAATTAGAAGGGTACACGTTTACTCTGTGTCTGTGTCCGGATGCGGATACATACGAGAAGTCGGTGTCAAGACCTTTCTGGATAGAAGCCTTGTGCTTCATTGAGGTTATCTGATTTATGATATTGACTATGATAGGCTCTGTACAGTCGGGATAACCGCTGAGCTTTTTGATACTGCCGTGCAGACGTACAACGGGAGGAAGTCCCGCAGTAAAGTGTAAGTCCGAACATCCGAGCCTTCTTGCTTCGTCAAGTATTTTGTTAATATCCACCTTTTTATTCTCCTTTTAAAAAGATATATTGCTAACACCGCATCCGTATTATACGGAGTAGGTGGCTTTTACCAGTTCGTCAAGCGTTGTAGTGCCTGCAAGCACCATATCGGTAACGTTGCTTCTCAGCAGCTTTGTTCCGTTCTTTTCAGCCTGTGCGCCTATCTGCTCGGCTGTTGCGCCGCTTGAGATAAGCTCCTTTATATCGTTCGAGCTTACTATTATCTCGTGGATAGCGGTTCTGCCCTTATAGCCTGTATTATGGCATGAGCGGCATCCGCCGTAATGAGCCTTGCATATTTCGACCGGCTCTGTCTTTCCGACAAGTCTTAAGTCGGCAGGATCGGTAAGCATTACCTTCTCCTTGCACTCCGGGCAAAGCAGCTTTACAAGTCGCTGAGCGATAACTCCGACAAGAGATGATGCAACCATGTAAGGCGCAACACCCATATCAACAAGACGGAGGATAGTACCTGCGGCGTCGTTTGTATGGAGGGTCGAAAGAACCAAGTGACCTGTGATAGCGGCACGGATAGCGATGTCTGCCGTTTCACCGTCACGAATCTCACCGACCATTACTATATCCGGGTCCTGACGGAGAATAGAACGCAGAGCCGCCGCAAATGTAAGACCTGCTTTTGCGTTTATCTGTACCTGGTTTACACCGTCTATCTTCTTTTCGCAAGGGTCCTCAACAGTAACTATGTTAACGTTGGGTTTTGAAAGCTCACCGAGCGTTGCGTACAGTGTTGTAGATTTACCCGAACCTGTAGGTCCCGTAACCAGCATAACTCCGTGCGGGCAACGTATAATCTGCTTGAACATTTCGTAGTTGTACAGCGTCATACCGAGGTCGGTTATCTTTCTTGTCTTTTCATCTGCCGTTGAAAGCAGACGGATAACGCACTTCTCACCGTAAACGGTAGGTATGGTAGATACACGGACGTCAAGGTTTACGCCGTCGATGGTCATACCGAAACGGCCGTCAAGAGGTATTCTCTTTTCGGCAATGTTCATACCGCCGAGTATCTTTATACGGGTGATAAGCGAGTTATGTGCGGCAGGCTTTACCTTCATCTGCTCGATAAGCTCGCCGTCTACTCTGAGCCTTATTCTTGTTCTGTCCTTGAAAGGCTCTATATGAATATCCGACGCATTCATTCTGAATGAGGTTTCAACTATTGTATTTACCAGCTTAACGATAGGTGCATTATCAACACGCTCGCCTGATTCGGGGTCGTCCTGGATAACATTGTCCGTAGCATTGTTGTACTCTTTATTGAGGTTATCCATAACATTGCTTACGGTCTGCTGTGAATATGCCTTGCTGATAGTTTCGTTGATAGCTGTACGGGTAGCTATCATTGCGTGTATCTCCATACCGGAGATAACCTTCAGCTCCTCGAATATGTAGAAGTTGATAGGATCGTCTGTAGCAACAGTAAGACGTGAATCGTTCATCTGGAACGCTACACAGCAGTTCTTCTTTGCTATAGCCTCAGGTATCTTCTTGACTGCCTCTATATCGATCTTTGTGGTTGTGAGGTCGATGAACGGCACTTTAAGACGGATAGACAGTGCCTGCGCAAGCTGTGTTTCTGAAACATAGCCCAGCTCGAGCAATACGTCGCCGAGCTTTTTACCCGGCTCACTGCGCTGTTTTTCAAGGGCTTCTTCAAGCTGATCCTCTTTCAGAAATCCGTTCTCAACAAGAATCTGTCCTATCGGTATGTTCTTCATTAAACTGTTCCCCCTGTGATTAGTGGTATACTTGCCGCCTGTACTTGAAAAAGGCGGCGATATGTGGTAAAATATCCATACGCTGTTTTACAGCGTTCAGATTGAAACAAAAGCTAATTTTATAGCGCAGAGCGGATTTAATATCCCTATCCCCTTTAGGACACTTTGATGGCTTTGCATCATGCAAAGCTTTGTGTGTCCTTATTTCGGCATCCTTGCCGAACTGCCCCCTTTCCCCCGGAAAGGGGGAGAATACGGGGGCTGTCGCCCCTGCGACCCTACTCTTGGGGCGTTGCCCCAAACCCCATTTGTTAAAATCTGTACCGTTGTTACAGCGTTCCAAAAAGGAAAGGATGGTTATATATATGACAGGTATACTATGGTATGATACCGTAATTTGCGTGCTTGTGTTTATCTTCGGCTCAGTCATTGGCAGTTTTCTGAATGTGGTAATCTACCGCACTCCCCTGCACATGTCAATTGTGAACGGCCCTTCTCACTGCTTTTCGTGCGGTGAACGGATAAAGCCGTATGACCTTGTGCCGATATTCAGCTGGATATTCTTAGGCGGCAAGTGCCGCAAGTGTAAGGCTCCTATCTCGGCACGTTACACTGTTGTCGAGGCTCTGACGGGAATAATGTTCCTGCTCGCCTACATAAGATTTTCGGCAAGTCTGCCGATGGTGGTCGCAATCGTATTCTTCTCACTGCTGATAGTCCTCAGCTGTATCGACATTGACCATATGGAAATCCCGTACTGGTGTACGATTTCGATAGCCGTACTCGGTATCGCCACGTTCTTCACCGAGCCTAATATGCCCTGGTGGGAGCATTTTGCAGGTGCGGCTGTTATCGCAGTTCCGTTTGCTATACTCGCTTTATTCGGCGGTATGGGCGGCGGCGATGTTCAGCTTATGGCGGCATCGGGTTTTGTGCTTGGCTGGAAGATAGTTCCCTCAGCCGTTATAGGTGTTGTGGTGGGCGCTGTCTACGGGCTTATCGTGCTTTGCGTATCGTCACGGTTCACTAAGGAGCAATCCGCAAAAATCAGCGAAAAACTCACAGAGTGGTGCGAGGGCAAGGCTGCCGACAGCTCGAAGGATGTTATCATAGGCGAATTTGAACACGGCAAGTGCAAGATCGACCCTGAGCTTTTTGAAGAAAAAGCGTGGAATCTTTCGGGCGATGAGCTTAAAGCCGCAACAGAGTCACTCGGCAATGAGCTGAATGAAGTAATGGGCGACCTTCCCGACAGCAAGGAATATGTATTCCGTGCGAACGTGGAAAACGGCAAGATAACAAAGATAAAGCTGCGCCGCCGCATTGCCTTCGGCCCTGCACTGAGCGTAGGACTTGCAGTCGGTATGCTTTGCGGTGAAACCATTATCAAGGCTTATCTTTCGATGCTGTAAAATAAGCGTTATATTTCCCCCGCCGATTAAGGCGGGGGATTTTTATTATGCTCCGGGTGTGTACTTCGTGTAATCTATAATGTTATAGAAAATCACAATGTTCTTGTCTGTTCCTACAGCTGTATAATCCTTGAGAACAGGATTGCTTTCAGGTGTCGATGTTATATTCACCAGCTTGAACATATCAGTTCTGGTTTCGACCACAACGTTGCCTGTTTCCCTCTCAAGCGAGGTGATGCCAATTTTGCACCAGCCCGATTTCGTTTCAAAGGTGAAACGGAAATCTACATCATTATAATACTCGTTGTTGAAAAGCGCATATTTCTCAATGTCATTTACTCTTGCAGTGAACTGTGCCACGCTTGTAATCTTTCCGAAGTCGTATAACTGGAAAGTATCATCCTTCCTGCGAAGCACCATACAATACGAAGACTCGGCTGTCGGATTCTTTATCGAGCTGAGCATCAACTTGCATCTTTTCGCCGCACTTTCGTCAGCAGACGCATCGGCAGTAAGCGATGTGTTATCGTAAATGTCAATGTTGTACGTCGAGCAGGTGTTCACCTTTGAATGTATGTAGGTCGTCATACTGTCGGCAATAGCGTTTGTCACTACATCCTCGTCAATGGATTTTATAATGCTGCTGACGGGATTGAACATCGACATAGCCGCAACGATAAGTATCATCATTATCGCCATTGCGATTATAAGCTCTACCAGTGTGAAGGCCTTCTTTTTCAGTAATCTCGCTAACTTCATAAGCCCTCCCGTTATCTCTGGTTATAAACGCCGGGATCTTTTGAATCCTTGAACGTCGCCGAGCGCAATGTAGCCTCATCACTTCCGTCATACTCGTGATCGATGAAATATTTTGCAAACGATTTATATTCACTTGCATAATCATCATTGGATAATTCGAACTTGATCGTGAAAGAATATGACGTTGCCTTGCTTAGCGCTGTGAATCTGTAATTGGTGCTTGACAGCGGCTCATATTTCATATTGCTTCCGTTTATTGTGACCTTAGGATTTGCGTTTTTATCGGGAATTACTACCTTCAGTGAATTGCTCTCCGCTTTCATAAGAACATTTTTGCTGTCCGTTACCGTAACGCTGAGAGTGATTGTCTTTGTAGAATCGTCCTTTTCCGCTGTTGTTTCGGTGACCATTACGCTTGTAATGCCCTTTGTACCGTAAATATGGTCATGCTCGGATACCATACCTGCGTTATCTTTGTTGTCATCGTCGCCTGTTGTGTCCTTGTCGATATTCGCCTTTATGGTATTAAGCTCAAGTCTGCCGTCACCGCTTGCTTCGGCGGCGTTATTTCTCATAATATCCGCTCCGGTTATGTCGATAGAAGCGACTTTGTTGCTTCCAGTTCTTACGAAGTTGATCGCCATATCTGCCGTTTCACGTTTGACCATATTGCTGTTATACTCAACAATATCCTGAACCTGCTTATCCATATCCTTTTCGCTGTTGACATTATTCTTGTGCTGATTTATCGCTATAGCTAATATCTGCATTACGATAGCCGTCATTATAGCAAATATCATCATAGCTACCAGAACTTCGGATATTGTGAAGCCCTTTTTCCTAAGCAAACGTTTTAATTGCTTCATAGCTATCGCTCCTTTCATTAATTATAACCATAAACTCGCCACGTCTTAGCGACAGATGAGCCTATTGTTGTCGTACAGCCGGATTCAGCCATCAGCTTCTCCATGTACTTCAGACGTTCTTCTTCTTTCTGTGCCTCGTTTGCACCGGGTGTTACAAATCTGTCGTAGTAATCATAGGGTATGGTACACATATATGTGTTTGACGTTTCCTTCATTGTATAGTCGGAAACTATCATACCGCCGAGCATACCTGCCTGACCGCCCTCCGAGCTTGCCTCAAACGTCATATACGGCGCATAGATAAATCCTGCGAACATATTCTGCTGAGGCTGGAAGTTCATTGCAGCGTTCTTATCAATAGTTACAAGGAACACATTGTTATGTACATATGTCTTTGTTCCGCTGTCGCCTGTTTCATTTATGAACTCATCTGTAAAGCAAGCGTTCTTCTTGCTGGTCTTGTCATTGATAAGAATATCGTTTATCTTGCCCTTGATGCCGCCGAATGCACCGATAGCATCAAGACTGTTTGCTGCTGTAACCGTCTTGCCGGTTATCTTTTCGTAAATAGCTATATGTCCGACATAGCTCTGCCAGTTTGCTACATACTTAACGCCGTCCGGCAGTACCAGTATCAGCGAGCCCTTACCCTTTACAAATACATGGAACGGGTTGTTGTTCTTCTCGCCGACATAGCTTGAGCCCTTGGGAGGATTCCACATAAAGCAGTTGTACTTCGTAGGATCTTCCGCACGGTATTTTTCCACGCCGTTTTCTTCGTAATACTCGCAGTTGGGCTTGAGATATACATATATATCCTTATATGTTCCGCCGCCTGCGTCTGTATCAAATATTATTCCGAAGTTGTCATAGCTTATCGGGAATTTTATATTTCCCATTACATATTCGGTCTTATCCTTTGCCGAAAACGTTACAACGTGTTCATCCTTGTAATCAACAAATTTATATTCAATGTTTGTTGCTTCCTTGAGAGTTTCGCCGTTTTTGAACTTGCTCTCAATGTTCCAGTTGATGTACTTGGGGTCACCTATCTTTCTGTTGATCTCTGCCTTGACATCGTCAATGTTGTCGCACAGCTTTTCCTGTGAGGGCCATACATAAGTATAGCCGCCATTGCCGTTTACAGCCTTTATGTCGTCTATGCTTTCCTTAAGGTCGGTGATAGTGACCTTTTCGTCAAGCGTAAGAGTGATAGCCGAAGCACACTCGACCACTCTGCCCGAAGCCTTTGCATCGGTCAGATTACTGTAGGTATGCTTGCTTCCGTCGCTGTCAACGAATGTGATATGCTTCACATAGTTTTCCATATTGCCGAAGCCGGGCGAGAAATAGATATTTCCGCCTACATACATCTGATTTGAGATAAGTCCCTGATTGTGCGATTTATCAACGTAAACGTTGCCGTTAACGTATAACTTACCGCTGTATTTCATATTGCCGAATACAACAAAATCACCGTCAACGCATATCATATCGGTGAGATCGGCTTCCGTACTTGCACAAGCGCCGTAATAGTCGCCCATGATATAGTACATATTGCCCCTTCTGAACGGGAAGCAGTTGCTGAGCTGAGCAACACTGCCGCCTACTCTCAGTGTACCGCCCTGAAGGTTAAGACCGTCGCCGGCTGTCTGGCTGAGATAAAGGTTGTTTCCGACTGTCAGATCTATGGGATTATTGGATTTTCCGCTGTTGATAGGTGCATTGTTGAGCTTCAGAGTACCTGCCGCTATTATTTCCGAATAGAGGTCGATGTGCGATCCGCCCTGCTCGCCGCCTATCTGGCTGTACTCGTTGTCAAGGTACATCGTCGAGGTAATATCCATACCGGACATATAAACGTCATTCGGAGCGTAGCCTGTCGATGTGAAGAAACGGTCAAAGTTATACGCTTCTTCCTTTACCTTGAATTCGCCGACTGTTGATATGGTGGACTTTTCGCCGTTTACGGTCACATCGGTCGTAATACGAACGACCTTTGTGCCTTCCTCTGTGCCGTCAGCTACCTTGGTAACGGTTATCTTGTAGTCGCCAAGACCCGGAGCAAGCTCGCTGAAGCCTTCAATACCATCGGCACTTGTACTTACTATCGTTTCGCCGTTTGTTTTCATTCCGGCGATTGTCTTTACAAAATCACTGTTGGGCTTTTTGGTTATGTAGTCGGAAATTATATTGTTCAGCGCAATCGCACTCTGATAGGACTGTTCATCGCCGTACTCAATCTCGACCTGCTTTCGTGCGGAAACAGTGGAATAGTAAACCGCAGATGCAAGAACTATCATAACCGACATTATAGCGATAATGAAGAATAAAACGCTTCCCTTGCCGCCTTTCAGCCGCAGTAACGCCCTTTTCATCATTAACGCTTTTCTGTTATGTTTGTTCATAGCGTTTCATCCTTTCATTTCTTACTTGTAAGCAGCCGTTTATTCGGCTGTGCTGTTATTAGCAGCAAAGGGATCTGCAACAGGCTGTATGCAGAGCAGATTTACGGAGAACTCCATTGTGTAATCGCTCTCGGAGCTGTTCTCGCCGGACTCGGCTTTTGCCGTTTCTCCCATTGCATAGCTGATTGATCCGATAGAGATTGCTTTTGCCTTTCCGTTCTTTTCATACTCGCCCGAGAAAAGAAGATCCGCAAAATCGTGGAGATTCTGGAGCTTGTTTGAGTGAGCGGTGAAAGAAACCGTTATCGAGCCTACCGTTACAGGATCGCTTGCGGCAAGAAGTGTCGCCTGGAGCTTCTTTGCGTACATAACAAGCTCTCTTGTGCTGAGCTTGCTGAAGTCTGTTTCTTTATCGGGTGTTTCAACAACCGTGTTTGCAAAATCCTTAAGGGGATATGTTACCTCTGTAGGTGCAAATACCGATACAGAAAGTGCCTCTGTCGAGAAGGGGGAAATCGAAAGGCCGTCGATGGTTATATCCTTGCCCTTTGCGATGAACTTACGCATAATCTCGTCAGCCTCGTATTCTGTGAGGTCGTTGAAAAAATTGTCGGCAAGGTTCTTACCGTCTTCATACGCCTGGCTGATCTCGGTGTCTATTGTTGACTCATGCTCGAGCTTTGTCAGTATCTCCTGATACTGCTGCTTTACAGATGCGAGCTGCTTATTGTTATCGCCTATCTTGTTAAAGTTGGGAAGAATAAATACAAATATGCCAACGCCTACAATTGCGGCAACTAAAAATACAACTATTAGGATTCGTTCCTGTTTACTGATCTTCATGTTCTGTATGTCCTTTCCCCATTACTGTGCAGTAGATTCTGTAGATGAAGTATCATCTGTCTGATCGCCGTTTGCTTCATTTTCGATCATGCTGTTGGCATCGTCCTTATTTATGGTAACATCGTTACCTGCCTTTAACAGCATCGTAAGACCGAATGTAATGGTTTCCTTCTTGTCTTCACCGACCTCAACCGCATATCCGTTATATGTAATGTTTTCGAAATAGCCCTGAGCTATCAGCGCTCTTACATACTGTGAAGGCTGTGCCTGATTCGTACAGCTGAAGGTAGCACTTACAGAATAGCCGGAGATTGAAACGCTATCTACGAGCTTCATACCGTTCAGATTCTTGCGTACAGCATCGCTTGTGACGCTTTCGATTCCGTTCTGCTTTGCCGTGAACGGTTCTTTGAGCATCTTATATACCGTTGTAGTGCCCTTAGGCATATAATTGTACATCAATTCGGCATTTGCTATTGAGTTCTTATAGCTCTGGAAGTTTTCGAGAACGCCTTCCTTCTGCTGTAAGGTCGTAAGTCTTGCCTGAAGCTCTGTATCATTTATCTGTGCCTGCACCTTTGTTATCTCGCCCTTTATGCTGTTGTTGATAACATCTACAACAACATTTGCGCCGACAACCGCAAGAACGCTTATGAGAGCCGCCGCACCAAGTCCGATGAAGAAGGTGTTAAGACCCTTGCTTTCCTTTGCCGCTGTAGTATCAAGAAGGTTGATATGCTCAAGCTCCTTGTTTACCTTATAGAGTGCGCCGATAGCGTTTGCGTATACGGTAAACTCAAAGTCAGCTCTTGACGCTATAGTCGTGGGGGCGCTCAGAATGTGACACGAAACATTGAAGCCCGATACGGTGTTCGTAAGCGCAATAAAGTCGTCTATCTCGCCATAGAACATCATTTCCTTGATAGGCTTCATATCCTTCCTTGACTGGAAGAACTGGAACATTCTGAACAGGTTATCATATATAGCCTGGTTAACATAGTCCTCTGCGTTATTATAATCAGCGGGGTCGATCTTGAAATATCTTGAGAACGAAAGAACGTTGTCTTCGTAAAGGTTGATATTCAGAAACTCCTTGTCTATCTGAACAAGCAGGAGCGGCATATAAGCCGACATCTTGGGAGTGTTCTGGATAAGACGTGAAATTGCGTTGTTTGAAATGTTTACAGCCTTGAGCGAAAGACCCATATGAGTGAACAGCTTTACATAGCCGTCAACAAGACGCTGAGGGCAGGCTGTGGCAAGAACCTTGATAAGAGGGTTCTTGTTCTCGTCTACGGTTTCACCTACTATGGTATATGAAATGTTGTAGTCGCCCGATATACCCATGTTGCTTCCTATCATAGCCTCGATAGCGGCTGTATTGGAGAGCTTTCTGGGCTTGGGGAGCATAAGCTCCTTGTAGAGTATCGAGCTTGAGCTGATTGATACGATGGTATCCTTTTCCTTGATGGCTCTTGTGTTGATCATATCGATTATTTCAGCCGCAACCAGCGGAACATCCGCTATGTAGCCGTTTGAAACAAGACCCTTTTCGATCTCTCTGAAGTCAACCTCATCAATCTTGATTTTCGAACCCTGTGAAGTACCACGCACAAGCTTGATTTGTCTGTCGGTAATATCAATAGATAACATATCTCAATAATTCCTTCCTGCTTATTAGGTTTAATTTTCGTTGCTTTTTAAGTATTGCCCATACCTTCCATACCTGAGTAAAGAATCGGGAATACACCTGCAAGCAAGCAACCTACCATGACACCCATAAGGATGATCATTACAGGCTCCATAAGGCCTACAAGTCTTGATATTGCTGAGTCGGCTTCATCATCATAATAATCTGACGATTTAGCAAGGATGGTATCAAGAGTACCTGACTCCTCACCGACATAGACAATCGATACGAACATACCGTCGAATACGTTTATTCTGCCCATCGCTACCGAAAGCGACTCGCCTCGTTTTACGTTTTCGACTACATCCTCAAACTGCTTTATGATATATGTATTGCCGAGAGTGCCTACCGATTTTTCGATACAGTCTACCATCTGAAGACCGGATGAGAAAAGGTTTGACATTGTACGGGCAAAACGTGCAGTGTAAATTGTACGAAGAAGCCCTCCGACCTTAGGTAATTTCAGAAGCATTTCGTCCCACTTGAGCTTTGACGAGGGGGTCTTGATAATAAGTCGCAGTACAATTATAATTGCGATTAAAACTATAACAAGAATATACCCCTGGTTAATCATAAAGTCACTTATTCCGAAAATTGCGGCTGAAAGCGGAGGCATCTCTGTGTCGCCCGCAAGGTCACGGAACATAGGCATGATCATCGTAAACATGGCTATCATGATACCTACCAGAAGCACAAGCAGTACGATAGGATAGATCATCGCACCCTTGATCTTGTTCTGCGTCTTGCTGTCCTTTGCGTAATGCTCGGATACACGGTTCATGATTGTATCAAGGTTACCGGACGCTTCACCTGCGCCGACCATGCTGACGAAAAGTGACGGAAATACGCCGGGCTTTGTAGCTATAGCCTCAGAGAAGCTGCGGCCCTTCTGTACCTCCTCATATATATCGAGAAGCACCTGCTTTTGTTTTTTATTTTCAGTCTGCGCCTGCAATATCTGAAGCGCCTTTACAAGACTTACGCCCGATGTAAGCATCGCCGCAAGCTGACGGCAGAAGAACGACAGATCCTTCGTCTTAAACTTATATTTTACATCCGCCGCCTTGTTCTTTGCCGCATCCTT
>OLSX01003875.1_pt1 | contig 11666 bp, 7 predicted proteins | sample 1673141 | NCBI WGS metagenome assembly OLSX01 (sample SAMEA3136759, study PRJEB25190) | human gut metagenome | biome: human gut; feature: human-associated habitat; material: faeces | place: Austria | collected 2013
CGAAGGTGAAGCCGTTGCCGTCGCCGGTGTACTCGTTGTAGGGCTGCACCGTGTCAATGGCCGCCAGGTCTGCGCCCAGGGTGGACGCGATCTCCTGGGCGATCTTTTTGGTATTGCCCCGGGATTGGGAATAATAGACGACCAATGTTTTTGCCATTTTCGTTCTCCTTACAGGTTTTGCAGATCGTCGCTGATTTGTGCGGAGGTTAGGCGGTTTTCTTCCAGCACCGACTGCACATCGTAGCGATCAAGGAATTCTTTTTGCAGGCCGTAGCACAGCACCTTGGTGTCTGTTCCGCCGTAGTAGGCTGCGATTTTTTGGCCAAAGCCGCCGTCCAGCACGCCGTCCTCCAGGGTGACTACGGTTTTATGGGTCTTGCCCAGCTGGGCCAGCAGTTCCTTGTCCAGCCCGGTGATATAGTAGGGGTTGATCACCGTGGGGCGCACGCCGGTGCGCTTTTCATATTCCGCAGCCGCTTGCTGTGCCAGGGGATAAAAGGTGCCCAGGCCGATAAAGGCCACATCGCTGCCCGCCTGGGTCACTTCATAGGTGTTCAGCTTGCCAAAGTCCTTGGTGACTGCCTTGCCGTCGGAGAGTACGCCGCAGGCCGGTACGCGAATGGCTACCGGGTGCTCCCGTTGCGTCATGCTCCAGTGCAGCATGGCAAAATACTCCTCTTTGGTGGTGGGGGCCAGGTACACCAGGTTGGGAATGTTAGAGATCATGGGAATGTCAAAGATGCCCAGGTGGGTCACATCGTTCATGCCGTACACAGAGGCGGCGAACACCAGCAGGGTGGCCGGGTTGTTATTGATGCACAGGTCCTGGCTCAGCTGGTCATAGGTGCGCTGCAAAAAGGAGCTGTACACGCCATACACCGGCTTGGCACCGCCGGCTGCCAGTCCGCTGGCCAGCGCTACGGCGGTCTCCTCGGCAATGCCCACATCCATGAATTGTTTGCCTGCCTGCTTACGCAGATCCTCGGTAAAGCCGAATACGGTGGGGGTGCCGGAGGTGATGGCCACCACTTTGGGGTCCTTTTGCATTTCCCCCAGCAGATACCGGGCGGTCAGATCGCCGTAGTCCTCGCCCTCAAAGTGCACTGTGCTCTCGCCGGTTTTAGGGTCGAAGGGCATACACCAGTGCCAGTTCTCCTTGTGGGTTTCTGCCGGGGCGTAGCCCTTGCCTTTCTCGGTGACAATGTGCACCACTACCGGGTGGTCGCAGTCCTTGACCTGCTGAAAGGTCTCAATCAGCGCGTCTGTGTGATTGCCCTCCGGCTGGAATACATAATCAAGCCCCATGGCGCGGAACAGGTTGCACTCTGCCTTGCCGCCGGTTTGGCGCAGCAGCTCCAAATTTTTATAAATGCCGCCGTGGTTCTCTGCAATGGACATACCGTTGTCGTTGACCACGATGATCAGGTTGCTGTCCATCTCGCCGGCCAGGTCCAGCCCCTCCAGCGCCTCGCCGCCGGACAGAGAGCCGTCACCGATAATGGCCACCACATTGTGGTGCTCGCCCTTGGCGTCCCGGGCCTTTGCCAAGCCGCAGGCCAGGCTGACGGAGGTGGAAGTGTGGCCCAGCGTAAAGGGGTCGTGGGCGCTCTCCTGGGGCGCGCTGTACCCGGTAATATCGTCATACCGGGCCGGGTCTAAGAAGCCGTAGCTGCGCCCGGTAAGCATCTTGTGGGGATAGGTCTGGTGGGACACATCAAAGACAAACCGGTCCTTGGGGGAGTCAAACACCGTGTGCAGGGCAATGGTGGCCTCCACCAGTCCCAGATTGGGACCGCAGTGGCCGCCGTGGTGGCTGAGTTTTTGAATCAGCGCGGTGCGCATTTCTGCCGCCAGGACTGTGCGCTCTGGGCTGTTTAAGGCTTTTACATCGGCAGGGCCGTTGATCTTTTCCAAATACATTTTGCGTTTTCTCCTTTTGTTAATCCCAGGTGAGCTTGCCGGTTTTTACCGCCACCTGGTAGCGAGAGATCTTGTACTCCAATTTGTCCAGCATACGCTGCGTGTCTGCCATTTGGGCCTCCAGTGCGACTTTTTGGTCCAGCAGCAGTTGCAGCCGGGCGGGAATGGTGCTGTCGCCCTGCATATAGAGCCGCACATACTCGATCATCACCTCTACCGGCAGACCGGCGCTGCGCATACAAATGGCCAGTTCTACCCAGCCAAGATCGTCTTCTTGATAATCCCGAATGCCGCCGCCTGTGCGGTGCACCTGGGGGATCATACCCACCCGCTCGTAGTAGCGCAGGGTATCTTGGGAAATGTTGTACTTTTCGCTGACTTCTTTAATGGTCATAGGCTCACCTCGTTTCAAGGGTAGTATATACCTTGGAGTTGACTCTAAGTCAAGACTTTTTTGAACTTTTTTTGATTTCCGTAAAAAAAGCAGCCGATTTTTATCGACTGCTTTATGTTTGGATTTACTTGATAATCAGCTGCCGGTGGTCTGCCGGGGTTAGGCGAATGTTCGGTGCAAAGGGGGTGTCGCCCCGATTTTCTACCTGCACGGTAACGGTATCGGCAGCACAAGCAACGGTAAAGACCGCGTCCACGCAGTGGCCGTCCCGGTAGGCATAGGTGTGGCCGTCATCATCAAAGTAGCGGCTTTGGAAGGTGCCGTCGGCAATGGGATAGACGGTGAACTGCACCCGACTGGGCTTTTGGAACCCGGTAGTCCCAATGTCCAGAGGGAATACGCAGCCGCCACGTACAAAATAGGGCACGGTGCCGGTAGCGGGAATGTGCAGTGCCACTGCCTGCCCGCCGGTGTAACACCGGTCGTCCTTGTACCAGATTTCGCCGGACGGCAAGTAGACTTCTATATCCTCTATGCCCTGATCCAGCACGCAGGCTGCCAGCAGGTCGCGCCCCAGCAAAAAGGCAGGATCGTCCGGATGGATTTGCCGGTCGTCATAATAAAGACACAGGGGCGCCTGCAAGGGCAGCTCCTCCTGCACGCTGCGGTAGGCGGTGCTGTAATAGTAGGGCAGCAGAGCCTTACGCTGGTCAAACAAGGCATGCACACTGTCCATCACCTCCGGATAGCTCCAAGGCATGGTGGCGGAGCCGTCCGCGTTCCAGGAATGAATGGTAAAGCGGGGCTCAAATACACCGTGCTGGATCCAACGCAGCAGCAACTCCTTGGAAGGCATTTCCCCGGAAAAGCCGCCCAGATCGTGGCCGTAAAAATAAAAGCCGGACAGGCTCAGGGTCATGCCTACATAGTGACAGTAGCGCAGATCGTGGAAGGATGTATAGTTGTCACCGCTCCAGGTCTGGGCCAACCGTCGCAGACCGATCCCGGCACTGCGGGTAGAAAGGAACGGCCGTTCTGCTGGGCGCATTTTCATTTGGGCCTGATAGGAACTGAGCACCATTAAGTAGGTGAGCGCCGGGCGAACATGGGCAGCCGGGGCCGCCTTGCCGCCAAAGCCCACAGCCACAGCGGTAGGGTCCTGAATGTCAAATTCGTTATTGTCGTTCCAAGTGGCGTCCATGCCGTTTTGCAGCAGTTTTTCCGTCACCTGATCGTGCCAAAAAGCAAAGGCCTCCGGGTTCGTAAAGTCCAGGTAACTGCCCAGGCCGTCCCAAAACTGGGTAACATAGGGGCTGCCGTCTGCATTCTTGACAAACAGACCCTTGGCCGCCAGGTCATCGTACATCGGGTGGCTGGTTAGAAACGCCGGCTTGATGTTGGGAATCAGGTGCACCTCGGCGGCGTTGAATTTACCGATAAACCGTGCCGGGTCCGGGAACTTCTCTCTGTTCCAGTGGAACACGCAGCGCTGGTTGCCGATGGCGGTGTAGCCGGAGGACAGATAAAACCCGCTGCAATTCAGATCCAGCGCCCGCACTTTGGCAAGGAACGCGTCCATCTTTTCTTCTGACTTAGGGGCGTCCGTATAAGCCATGGTGCTGGCGCAGTAGTCAAAGCTCCACTTGGGGGGCAGCGGCTGGCGGCCCACTGTGCGGCAAAACTGCTGCAAGATCTCTAACTTGCTGCCAAAGAATACATAGTACACCAGGCAGTCTTCAGCAGAGCGATAATACTTAAACGGCGGGTAGTAGTTGTTGATCTCCCGGCCCAGATCCATCTCACCGGGGGCCGTGGTGTCATAGAAAATGCCGTAGCAGCCCACGCTGTTTTGGCAGATGTAAAAGGGCGTGTGCTTGTAGAGCGGATCGGTCATGGCGGCGTCAAAGCCCATGCTGTCCGCTGTGTCTATGCGAAAGCGTCGGCCGGCTTTGTTCACGCTGCCGCCCTTATCGCCCAGGCCGTAGATCCGCTCATCCCGCTCCCGCGTGATGTAGTGGGTGGCGCCGGTGCCAAACTCTTTGTCCAAATTATAGGCCAGCGGCCCTCGATCGGCAAAGAGCACGCGATCGCTGATCTTGTAGGTGAGCAGCAAATTGTGGAAATCCAGCTCTGCCGTTACCCCGCAAGGCAGGGCAAAGGCGGTGCCGCTATCGTTCTCCGTGACTGTGGGCGCTGTCGGCTGAAAACCCACGGTACTCAGTCGCGCTCTGCCCTGGGGGCCGATGGACGCGTTGTCCGGGTCAATATTAAAGGTGGGCAGCAGGTCGTCTGCGTTACGATAGAGCGCCACTCGCAGGCAGCTGCCGGAGAGAAAGTCCAACTGCGCCTGCCAGCCGTCGGCGGCGTAAGTGCGCCCGGTGGGCGTGGCGGCGGTTTGGGTAAAGTTGTGGTCAAATTTCATTTATACCGGTCCTTTGTTATGAAGTGTTTCTTTAATGAGACGGCCGTCCGGGAAGGGCGCCATGCGGCTGGGGTCACCAAAGCGCATGACCTTGGCGGTGCCTGCTTTCCAGCGGGGCAGGGCGTTGCAGTTGGGATTGCCGCACTTGACAAAGTTGGCAAAGGCCGCCACCATTTGGCGCGAGATCTCCCTGTCCGTATCGGTAAAGGGTCGCCAGTTGTTTTGCAGTGTGCCAAAGGCATAAAGCAGGTCTGCCGTGTGCCAGGCGCCGTAGTTGTCGCCGGGCAGATCCCGGTCAAAACAATAGGCGTAGCAGGGGCTGCCCTTGTCGTCATGAGCCCAGCGGCGGATCAGACCGGACACAAGGACCGGAATCATATCCGCGTTGGTCATGCCCAGGATCTTTGGCATTTTGGGTATGGTGCGCATATTGAATGTGGCTTTGGTCAGCAGCTTGCCATCAAACACAGGGAAGGTGTAGAGCATACTGAGTTTGTCGCTTTTACAGGCGTCCAGCCAGGCGTAATACAGGGTGCGGGCGTCTGTTTGGCGCAGGGCGTTCATATCCGCTGCCTCGGCGTTTTGGCAGATTTGGTCCCAGAATTTACCCACCTTTTCAATGGATTGGGGGCGTGCGGCTGCCCGTTGCAGTCCCGGTCCGCTCATCATAATGGCGCCTCGGTACCAGTCCCGGCACAGGGGAGAGGAGATGAGAATATCCACGCTCATCGCCCCGGCGCTCTGCCCCAGCAGCGTTACGCGGTGGGGGTCGCCGCCCAGGGCGGCAATGTTGCGGCGCACCCAGCGAATCGCCTCCAGCTGGTCGTATAGCCCGTAGTTGCCGCAGGTGCCGTCCGTCTCTTTCAGCTGCGGGTGGGCGCAAAAGCCATAGGGCCCCAGCCGGTAATTCATGGCTACGAAGATCACGCCTTTTTTGGCGTAAGCGGTGCCGCTGATGTGGCGCTCGTCGGTGGAGCCGCCGGTAAAGCTGCCCCCGTGAATGTAAATAAGCACCGGGCAGTCCTTGGCGTCCTTAGGCGCCCAAATGTTCAGGTACTGACAGTCCTCGCTGTAAGTAAAATGGCAGCCTACCCGAAATTCTTTACTGTAAAAAGGATTGACCTTGGTATCCTCGTCAAAGCCACGGTGCTGGTAGCAGCAGGCACCGAATTGGGTGGCGTCGTAAACGCCCTCCCAGTGCTCTACCGGTCGGGGATATTTCCAACGGGCGGCGGTGGCGTAGCGAATGCCCCGGTACTCCAGATGGTCCTCCAGCTCCAGCCCTTGCAGTGCACCGCAGGGTGTGGTGCGGGTAATGGTTTGCATATTGATTCCCCCTTATTTCTGTTCATTTCCATTATATAGAACTGTTCCCGCAAAATCAATTCTCTATAGAAAAAATTGCACCCGGGCGAAAAAATGGACGGCGGCTTGCAATGCCCTTGCGTTTATGATAAAGTGAACTTAATGTGCGCGGCACAGATGAAGGAGAACTGATATGAAGTTTTTGCATTTATCCGATCTGCACCTGGGCAAGCGGGTGCACGGCTTTTCTATGCTGGAGGATCAGGCGTATATTCTGCAGCAGATCATTGACTGCATTGCCGCAGAACAGCCGGACGGTGTGCTGATTTGCGGAGATATTTATGACAAGGCGGTGCCGTCGGTGGAGGCCGTGGCATTGTGCGACGATTTCTTTTATCATTTGGCGCAGCTAAAGGTGCCGGTGTTTGTCATCAGCGGCAACCACGACTCCCCGGAGCGGCTGGCCTTTGGCAGTCGGCTTATGGATGGCAGCGGGGTACACTTTTCGCCGGTTTATGACGGTGGGGTGCAGCCCTTTGTGCTGACGGATAAATGGGGCGAAGTGGGCATTTATATGCTCCCCTTTGTGAAGCCCGCTCATGTGCGCCGCTATTTTCCTGAGGCGGAGATTGACAGCTATACGGACGCACTGTCCGCCGCTGTCGGCGCTATGCAGGTGGATACTTCCCGGCGCAATGTGTTGCTGACGCACCAGTTCGTTACCGGCGCTGCCACCTCGGACTCGGAGGAACTGTCCGTAGGCGGTACGGACAATGTGGACGGCAGCGTGTTTGACCCCTTTGACTATGTGGCGCTGGGGCATATCCATCGCCCCCAGAATATGGGCAGCCCGCGGCTGCGGTACTGCGGCTCCCCACTGAAGTATTCCTTTTCGGAAGCAGGGTACCAAAAAAGCGTGACCGTGGTGGAACTGGGGGCAAAAGGGGATCTGCAAGTGCGCACGGTGCCGCTGTCCCCCCGCCGAGATTTAACGCAGTTGCGGGGTAGCTATATGGAACTGACCGCCCGGGACTATTATACCAACGGAGATTTTCAGCAGAATTATCTGCATATTACGCTGACGGATGAGCAGGATGTGCCGGACGCCATGGGTCGCCTGCGCAGTATTTATCCTTACTTAATGCTGCTGGACTACGACAACGCCCGCACCCGTGCCCTGGGGCAGGTGCATGACGGTGCGGCGACGGAAAAGCAGTCGCCGTTTGATGTGTTTGCAGAATTTTACCGCCGCCAAAACGGTACGGATCTGACAGAAGAGCAGGCTGCCTTTTTGCGCAGCCAGATGGAAAGTGTGTGGGAGGAGAAAGTATGAGACCGCTAAAACTTACTTTGTCCGCCTTCGGCCCTTATGCTCGGGAGCAGGTGCTGGATTTTTCCAAGCTGGGTACCGGCGGCGTGTATTTGATTACCGGCGATACCGGTGCCGGCAAGACCACCATTTTTGACGGCATTATTTTTGCGTTGTATGGCAAGGCCAGCGGCAAAAGCCGGGAACCATCCACCTTGCGCTCCAAGTACGCAGCGCCGGAGACTCCCACCTTTGCAGAGTTGACTTTTGCATACGACCGGGCGGTATACACCGTGCGCCGCAGTCCGGAGTACCGGCGGCCCAAGACCCGGGGCGAGGGTATGACTACCCAGCACGCTATGGCGGAGCTGACCTGCCCGGATGGCCGGGTGATCGCCAAACCAACGGAAGTGGATGACGAAATCACCGCCTTGCTTGGGCTGGATCACGATCAGTTTTGCCAGATTGCCATGCTGGCGCAAGGGGATTTTTTGCGTTTGCTGCTTGCCAAGACGGAGGAGCGCAGCCGCATCTTCCAAAAGCTGTTTGACACCGGGCGGTATGCCTGCTTGCAGGAGAAGCTGCGACAGTCTGCTTTGGAGGTGAAGCGCGCCTATGACGCCGGGCAGGAAAAATTGCGCCAGTACGGCGAGGGCGTGCGCTGCCCGGAGGACTCTATGCTTTTTGCCAAAGCCCGGGCGCTGCAACAAGGGCAGCTGCCCTTTTCTGAAAGCCGAGAGGTGTTGGAACAGCTGATTCAGTTAGACACGACTGCCGCTGCGGAGAACACCCGCCAAACGGCAGAAATACAGGAGAAAATGCAAGCTGACCGGGCAGCATTGACAGCTGCGGAGCGACGTTTGAAACTGGAACAACAGCTGCAAGAGCTGACCCGGCAGCAGGCGGAATTGACCCCCAAGCAAGCGGCGGCAGCGGATAGATTGAAGCAGTGCGCCGCACAGGCAGAGGAGACGAAACCGCTTACTGCCCGCCTGGCTTTGCTGCAAGCCCAGCTGCCCAAGTACGACCGGCTGACCAAAGCACAGCAGATCTTGGCAGAGGTGCAGCAGCAGGCAGAGCAGCAAACAGCGGCATACACGGCAGCCGGTGACGCAGCGGAAAAAGCCCGCGCAGAACAAATCCGCTTGGAACAGCGGCGGCAGGAACTGCAAGGGGCGGCCGCCGGGTTGGAGCAGGCCAAGGCTGCCTGTACACAGGCCCGGCAAAAGGTAGAGGCGTTGACTGCTTTAGAACAGCAGCGGGCTGCACTGCAAACTACGGAGAATACTTATCGCCGTGCTGCTGCCGATTACCAGGCTGCGGCAGCGCGCGCCCAGCGTTTGGAGCAGGATTATCAGCGTCTGAATCGGGCTTTTCTGGACAGCCAAGCCGGCGTGTTGGCGGCAGATTTACAGCCGGGTGCACCTTGCCCGGTGTGCGGCGCCACGGAACACCCTCATCCGGCGGTTTTGCCCACGCAGGCGCCTACACAGTCCCAGTTGGAGGCAACCCAGCAGGCGGCCCGATCCGCTATGGCAAAGGCCACGACTGCCAGCCAGTCCGCCGGTGGCGCAAAGGGACAGTACCGAGAACAGCAGCGGGCGTTTATGGCCGGGTGGCAAGCGCTACTTGGTGATTTGCCGGAGGAGCCGCAATCGGTTCTGGCAGAAGCGCTGTCACAGGCACAGACGGCTTGTACCGGGGCGGAAGCGAATAAGCAGACCGCCCAGGCAGCCGCAGAAGAAGCGGCGCAGGTGGAACAGGCTTTGCCGCAAGTCACCGCGCGCACCACAGCGCGTACCCGGCAGCAGACGGAATTGCAATTGCAGGTGCAGCAGCTGCAACAAGAGGTCAAACAGCAGCAAAGCCGGTGTAGCGAACTGGCGGCAGAATTGCCTTTTGCTACCCAGTCGGCTGCGGAAGAGGAACAGCACCGCATAACGGAAAAACGAAATGCCTTAGAGCAGACACACCAAAAGGCGCAAGCTGCCGTGGCAGAACTGGACAAGCAGGCGGCGGCCTTGGCAGCCACTTTGCAACAGACCCGGCAGCAGTTGGAGACTTGCCCGGCAGCGGACCCGGCGGCATTGCGCGCCCAGCTGGGGCAGTTGCAGACCCGGCTGCATACGCTGACCGATCAAGGCAAGACACTGGCTGTGCGGCTCCAGACCAATCAAACGGTGCTGGATCAAATGCGGCACACGGCGGCCGAACTGGAGTCGGCGGAGCACCGCTACGGCTGGATAAAAGCCTTGGCAGATACTGCCACCGGCAACTTGACCGGTAAAGAAAAGGTCACCTTGGAGACCTATGTGCAAATGCAGGACTTGGACGCGGTGCTGGCCTGTGCCAACACCCGCTTTATGGTTATGTCCGGCGGACAGTACGAGCTGGTGCGCCGCCAAACGGCAGAGAACAATCGCAACCAGTCCGGACTGGATCTGGATGTGATCGACCATTATAACGGCACCACCCGCAGTGTAAAGAGTTTGTCCGGCGGTGAGTCCTTTAAGGCCTCTTTGTCGCTAGCGCTGGGGCTGTCGGATCGAGTACAGAGCGCCGCCGGCGGCGTGCGGCTGGACGCGATGTTTGTGGACGAGGGTTTCGGCTCTCTGGACGAGGAGTCCCTCCACCAGGCGCTGCACGCCTTGACGGATCTGGCTCGCAGCGACCGGTTGGTGGGAATCATCTCCCATGTGGCGGACCTGCGCGCGGCCATCGACCGGCAGATTCTGGTCACCAAGGCTCCCACCGGCGGCAGCCACGCCACCATCCTATAACTGCATTCAGATACAGAACACCCCCGCACGGCTTGCTGCTGTGCAGGGGTGTTCTTGCTTTTTGGTTATTGTTTGGCGGCTTTTGCAATGCAGCCCATGGTGTTTAGGCTGCGAGGATAGCCGATGTAGGGCAGACACTGGAGCACCACTTTGGTCAGGAATGCTGCGTCGTTGCCCATGTTCATATTGCCCTTGGCGTGGGCGATCAACTGGGGCTCGCAGCCCCCTTGGGCAGAGAGAAAGCAGAAGGTGATCATCTCTCGCTGGGCCAGATCCAGCCCGGTGCGGGTGTAGTAATCGCCAAAGCAGTTGGCTGCTAAATAGCGGTTGACGGTGCCGGCTTTCCAAGCCGCATTCATGTGGTCGCCAAAGATTTTGACTTGGGCGGCAATGCCTTTCTCCAGCCGATCGTTCATGGTGGTGGTTGCCTGGCCGGGTAGTGGTAGGGCAATGCCAGCGGCGGTCAGCGCGTCGTTGGTGGCGTGCAGAAACGGCAGCGCACGGCCGTAGCCCAGGTAATCGGTGGCCTGGTACACCATCTCTTTGATCCAAACCGGATCCATGCCATCATCTAATGCTTTTTCCAACATCAAGCGATAAGCATCCTTACCCTGACATCCGATCAGCGATGCCAAAATTGCCAAATAACGTGTTTTCACATCCAGCTTAACGCTCTCCTTTTGCACGACCTCTTCAAACGCAAATTGTTCAAAGCGTTCCATAAACTGTGGATCTGTTTGTTTATAATCCATATCCTATCCTCCTTTACATCTTTTGGTCCCCTATCGACCAGACATGCTTATCATTCGATGCTTCTGCGGTATTCTGCGCCATAACGCCAACAAGCTTATGAGGAATATAAGGCTCTTCTAAATAAGCAATTTCTTCTGCACTCAGCTTTAAATCACAGGCATCAACAGCACCTTGTATATGCTTAGGTTTGGTCATTCCTACAATTGGTGATGTCACTTTAGTCAATAGCCAGGCCAGAGAAACAGCGGTCATTGAAGTATGATGTTCATTTGCCAGAATCGCCACGCGATCTATGATTTTTTGATCATAAGCAGCCATTTCATCGTATTTTAAATGAGCATAGCTATCTTCCTGTAATCGCTTGGAGGTCTGTCCGGCATGCTTAGAAAGTCGTCCACCGGCTAAAGCACTGTAAGGTGTCAATGCGATATTTTCCTGGTTGCAATAGGGAATCATTTCTCTTTCTTCTTCCCTAAAAATCAAATTATAGTGACCTTGCACGGATATAAATTTCGCAAAACCTTCTTTTTCAGCTAGTGCATTCGCCTTAGCCAGCTGCCATGCGAAGCAATTGGAAATACCGATATATCGTGCCTTTCCCTGCTGTACCATGCGATTTAAACCATCCATAATTTCATACAGCGGAGTACGATAATCCCACATATGATAAATGTACAGATCAACATGATCCATTCCCAGATTTTGTAAGCTTTGATTTAACATATTTTCAATATGCTGCTGTCCGGAGATCCCTTTTTCAATCTCTTCATCACTACGCGGAAG
>OLSX01003876.1_pt1 | contig 11658 bp, 8 predicted proteins | sample 1673141 | NCBI WGS metagenome assembly OLSX01 (sample SAMEA3136759, study PRJEB25190) | human gut metagenome | biome: human gut; feature: human-associated habitat; material: faeces | place: Austria | collected 2013
AGATGCTATTCCGGCTGCAATCAAACAGAAATTAGGAATTAAATAAAAAAGAAAAGAGCAGGCGTCCGTTTTTCTAAAATAGACGCCCGTTTTTTGAAAACAGATATCCGGAGTCCCAATACATACTTGTGTTTTCAAATGGACATCTATTTTTTAGTAAAAGATTCATAATAACTATGACGAAAAAGAACTTATTTACATTAGTCTTATGCTTATTCTGTTTCGGAACCACAACTCATGCGCAACGTATCCCCACATTGGAGGAGGCCGTATACGGAGGACTGATCAAGACAGAAGGCGGAAGTAACGTGAACTGGATGAAAGATGGAGAACGTTATTCCAAAATAGAGAAAAATGCCGAGGGAGCATACGAAGTCACTGCCTACAAAGCAAAGGACAATTCCAAAGAAGTGCTGATCCCTGCCAATATGCTTCTGAATCCGCAAACAGGAAAACCTATCTCTGTCCGCAATTTCGTATTCAGCGAGGATAACTCCAAAGTATTGATCTATACCAATACCCGTCGCGTATGGCGTTATGATACCCGCGGTGATTACTGGGTGCTTAATTTGAAAGACGGCAAACTGCAACAATTGGGCAAAAGCTTGCCGGAAGCTACCTTGATGTTCGCCAAGTTCTCGCCGGATGCCAGCCGGGTAGCATATGTCTCCAGAAACAACATTTATGTAGAGAGTCTGGTTGACGGGAAAATCAACCAACTAACTCAAGACGGAAATAATGAAATTGTAAACGGAACATTCGACTGGGTATACGAAGAAGAATTCAACTGCCGCGACGGTTTCCGCTGGAGTCCCGACGGGCAATACATAGCCTATTGGCAAAGCGATACCCAAGGTACGGGATGGTTTGATATCATCAATAATGTAGATTCCATTTATCCTAAAATCCAACGTTTTCCCTACCCTAAAGCCGGAACAGCAAACTCCGCTGTAAAAGTAGGCTATGTATCAGCCGACGGTGGAAACACCACTTGGCTGGCTCTTCCAGGTGATGCACGCAACCACTATATTCCACGTATGGAATTCATTCCGGGCTGCAACGAACTGTTCATCCAGCAAATGAACCGTGCCCAAAACACCAATAAAGTATGGATTGCGAAAATAGGTGAAAATACCCCCGTCAATATCTTTACCGATCAAGATGCCGCATGGTTGGAAACGAATGACAATGTGCGTTGGTTGAAAGGGAACAAGTATTTCACTTGGGAAAGCGAACGTGACGGATGGCGCCACCTGTATCGTGTAAGCCGTGATGGTAAAGAAATCAAGCCCATCACCCAAGGAGCTTTTGATTATATTCAAGAAGTAGGTGCGGATATGGATAAAGGTTTTGTGTACTTTATCGCCTCTCCCGACAACTTCACCCAGCGCTATCTCTACCGGGCACGTCTTTTCGGCAATGGAGAGGTAAAGCGGCTAAGTCCTGTTGACCAAAGCGGGCAACATCGTTATATCATGTCACCGTCCGGCAAATGGGCAGTCCATACATTCAGTAACTCGGAAACTCCCCCTGTAATCGACATGGTGTCTTTCCCTGCCCATAAAAGTATACGTCTGATTACTGACAATGCAAAAGCCAAGGAGCAATACAAAGCCTTGGGGCTGCAACCGAAAGAATTTGTAAAAACCCGTTCAGGAGAACTGGAACTGGATGCATGGATGATCAAACCCGTAAACTTTGATCCCAGCAAAAAATATCCGGTCATAATTGATGTCTATGGAGAACCTGCCAACGCCACCGTGCAGGATGTATGGAGCGGAGGAAGTTTATGGCACCAGTACTTGGCAAACCTGGGGTATATCATAGTCAGCATCGAGAACCGTGGTGCCAATGCACCCCGTGGACGCGAATGGCGCAAATGTATTTATGGAGAAGTCGGAACCTTTGCCAGTGAAGATCAGGCAAGAGGCATCCAAGACTTGGCACGTCAATACTCTTTCATTGACACCGCACGCATCGGTATCACCGGCTGGAGTGGCGGAGGCAGCCAGACGCTGAACAGTATGTTCCGTTATCCCGATGTTTTCCACACAGGTATTGCCATTGCTTTTGTGGCCGACCAGCGTCTGTATGACACGGTTTATCAAGAACGTTATATGAATACTCCTCAAAATAATCCGGAGGGTTACCGCAAAGGGTCTCCCATCTCGTATGCAGCAGGATTGAAAGGCAACTTGCTGTTAATTCACGGTACAGGAGATGACAATGTCCATTATCAGAATTGTGAAATGTTGGTCAATGAACTGGTACGGCACGGAAAAATCTTCTCACAGATTTCTTACCCGATGCGTTCCCATGGAATTTACGAAGGCGAGGGAACCAGCTTGCATCTGCGAAAGACAATGGCTGATTACTGGCTGAAAAACCTGCCTGCCGGAGGAAAATAAATATGCCAAAATTCCTGCTGATATGATTATACAGTCGGCCATTCTGAACATTAGTGAAACTTTTCATATACATAAAATGATTAGAGTCCAAATTTTTCACAAAAGTTCGGGATGGCAGACTGATAAACCGATTTCGTTTTAGCAAGCTTAGCACTAAACACATAAACTAAATGAAGAAAATACAACTATTCTTATTACAATTTCTGTTAATATCTATTACGCAGCACACCAATGCCCAACTCCCTGTCAAAACAGAATATACCGTTGAGATGGGAGGAACATCGGGTAAAGGAACCTACGCGCCGATGTGGCTTACTGCCAACAGGCAAGGTTTATCTTCTGCCAATACCGAAAATGGTTATTTACGGGCAGGGATTGCACATACAATGCCATTAAACCAACATTTCGGCTTCAGTGCAGGACTGGATTTGGCAACCGCCTACAATTTCACCTCCTCCTTCATCATCCAACAAGCCTATGCAGACCTCAGTTACCGATGGTTGAACCTGAGTATCGGCAGCAAAGAACGCTTGCCCGAATTAAAGAATTCCAAGTTAAGCAGCGGAGGTATGGTAGAATCAAATAATGCCCGCCCCATTCCCCAAATACGCCTGGAAGTTCCCGATTATGTAGCCATACCAGGTACCCATAAATGGCTTCATTTGAAAGGACACATAGCCTATGGACGTTTTACTGATGACAAATGGCAGGAACATTTCACCTCCATAGGCAACCCATATACCATTGATGTACTTTACCACAGTAAATCGCTTTTCGCCAAAGTAGGAAACAAAGAACATTTTCCGGTAGAATTTGAAGGAGGAATACAAATGTCCGCTCAATTTGGCGGAGACCAATATATTGCAGGACAAAAAGAGCCTGTAATAGATATGCCTACCCGGTTTGTTGACTTTATGCGTGTATTGGTTCCTATGGCCGGAGATGATACCACACCCGAAGGCGAACAAGTAAACATCTACGGAAACCATGTCGGTAGCTGGAATTTTGCCGCAACAGCTTATCTTAACCGGTGGAAGGTAAAGATCTATTATGAACATTATTTTGACGACCACTCCCAAATGTTTTTCCAATACGGACGTTGGAAAGACGGACACATCGGACTGGAAATAACTTTTCCCAAAAACCGCTTCATTGATACTTTTGTATACGAAGGATTAGGAACAAAAGATCAAACCGAACCTATGCTGTATGATTCCTTTTGGGGGGAATTTGAAGAGCAAATCAGTGCTAAAGATAATTATTATAATCACTACCTCTATCAAGGATGGCAGCATTGGGGAATGGGAATAGGTAATCCTTTACTTCCCGGACCTATTTACAACAAGAACGGACAGATTACTTTTATCAGCAATCGTGTACTGGCACATCACATAGGATTCTGCGGTTCCCCCTGTCAGTCGCTAAGTTATCGTGTGCTGCTCTCCTACTCCCGCCATTGGGGTACTTATGATAATCCTCTGAATGAGATCAAGAAACAATTCAACTCTTTGTTTGAAGTAACTTATGCTCCACAACAACTGAAAGGATGGAGTTTCACTGTATCCGGAGCTATGGATCGCGGCAGCATACTTGGAAATAATTATGGTGGAATGCTGGTTATCCGCAAACAAGGAATTATCAAATCGGGCAATAAATAGAAGTTTTAACTGTCAACCCAATCAACATATGAAACAAATATTATTATTCATACTCTTTATGCTGGGAATCAGCAGTTGTGACAAAGCTCCCATCAATGGCAAATTAGATGGCAGATGGCAATTAATGACTATAGAATATACTAATGGGAAAATAGAAGAATGTAACCGCATTTATTATAGTATCCAGTTACATTTGGTATAAATCAGTGCCAAAGGTGGAAATGGAGACACTCATATCGGACGTTTCTCTTATAAAGGAGATGAGGTAACCATGAGTGAATTCCGCCACCGGGGAGATGAAGAAAAACTAACGACACTGAATGAATTGAAACCTTTCGGACTTAATCAAGCTATTAATCATCTTAAGGTGGAAAAAGCAACAGGCAAGAAACTAATTCTGAAATCTGATTATGCATGCCTCACATTCAGAAAGTTCTAAAAAAATATACCACAGGCTATACAAACTGTCTGCCGATAAATATCGGCAAAACAATTTATACGCTATAGCAGTGGCAAACCACTATACCGGATTTCTAGAAATCAATTTATCGGCAGAAATAAAACTGGTGCCACCACTCATGGAGCCGGCTTTACAAATATTGAAGCCGGCTTCATGAAACAAGTTCTTTACCTTCCTGTAGTCTGTGGTGAAATAAATTTATCTTCTAGGCTTGATATCCAATTTTACCGGCTTCAACATGTTTTCCGGACTTAGGATTGTATCCAACTCTTCCTTATTTAAAATACCATGTTCCAAGACCAGTTCATAAACACTTCTACCTGTTTCCAACGCTTCTTTTGCAATCTTTGTAGAGTTTTTATAACCAATAATCGGATTCAATGCGGTTACTACACCAATACTGTTATGCACTTCAATCTTGCAACGTTCCGCATTAGCAGTAATACCTTCTACACAACGTGTACGCAAGGTTTCAAAACCATTGATCATTAAATCTACAGATTCAAAACAACACTGTGCCATCACCGGTTCCATTGCATTCAGTTCCATTTGGGCAGCTTCGCCAGCCATAGTCACACATAGTTCGTTACCCATTACCTTATAACAAATCTGATTCATCACTTCAGGAATCACCGGATTCACCTTACCTGGCATTATAGAAGATCCCGGTTGCATAGCCGGAAGGTTGAATTCTCCTAAGCCACAACGCGGTCCGCTAGCCAGCAAACGTAAATCATTACATATTTTATTTACCTTTACGGCTATCCTTTTTAAAGCTGAAGCATAACCTACCAAGCAGGAAGTATCTGAAGTAGCTCCTACCAAATCTGACGACAATTTGAAATCAAAACCTGTAATTTCACACAATGCTTTCACACATTTTTCCGCATATCCCGGTTCCGCACAAATGCCTGTACCAATAGCGGTAGCACCCATATTTACTGTCAGGAAGTCTGCCGCAGCTTCATTCAAATGACGAATTTCATCTCTCAATATACTGGCAAAACCATTGAATGTCTGACCTAAAGTCATAGGAACGGCATCTTCCAGCTGAGTACGCCCCATTTTGATGATATGCGCAAACTCTTCTCCTTTCTTATGGAATGCACCAATCAGCGATTCCAAATAAGGCAGAAAACGAAGATGAGAATAATACATGCCAATATGGATTGCAGTGGGATAAGCATCATTCGTTGATTGCGAGCAGTTCACATGGTCATTAGGAGAGCAATATTGATACTCGCCACGTTTGTGTCCCATAATCTCCAAAGCACGGTTAGCAATGACTTCATTAGCATTCATATTGGTAGAAGTACCGGCACCTCCCTGAATCATGTCTACCGGGAATTGCTCATGATGCTCACCATTTAAGATTTCCTGACACGCCAACACTATGGCATCTTTTTGTTCTTTAGTCAATAAACCTAACTCATAGTTAGCCATTGCAGCTGCCATTTTCGTAATGGCAAGACCGTTGATAAACAACGGATATTCATTTAGATGAAATTTACTTATTGGGAAATTTTCTATGCCTCTTAGAGTCTGCACACCATACAATGCACTGGCCGGAATTTCGCGGGCACCAATTAAATCACTTTCTACTCGGGTTTCTTCTGTAAGTTTTGTTTCCATGATCAGGTTATTTATTAGTTTATCATTTCTTATTTTATACAGCAAAGGTATAAACTAACATTTTGATATCAAAATATAATCTGATATAATTTCAAAATATTATTTTATACTTATTTTTCGAGATAAAGCAGACAACAAACTTACATTATGAAAGTTCATTCAGTTAACAAAGTCTTATATCCTTTGAAGTTCATTCAAAAAACAGACATAAAAAAAGGCGTCCATTCAGAACGCCCTTATTCTATTTTTTAACTTCGGAACTCTTATTTAACCTTTATTCTATCAAAGCCTTCTCCAAATACACCAATGACAGCACTTTGTGATACAAATGCATTCGGATCTATATCTTTTATCAAACGGAATATAGTAGTAGACTCACGTTTTTTTGCCAGCACAAACATCATTTTCACACCCGCACCGGTATAACAACCTACTCCGTCAATGAACGTCACTCCTCGATGAAGGTCTTTATTTATGCGATGCCCTATTTCTTCATGCTTCTTAGAAATAATAAAGAATTGCACTGACTGACGGGCACTATTTACTACCTGATCCAAGACAAAGCTGGATATAAACAAGACAACATATCCATATACCACCTTCTCCCAATCATGCAATACAAAATAACTGGAAGAGATAATAACCAAATCACACATCAAAATAACCCGGCCCAAAGTAATATCACGATACTTATTGACAATAGCAGCTATAATATCCGTACCTCCTGTGCTACCATTGGCAGAAAAAGCGACACCAATACCACCTCCGCAGAAAAAGGCTCCCAAGACACAAGCCATGAAAGGTTGGTCATGTATTAAAGACTCTCCCCCGGTCAAATCCTGTATGATAGGCAGAATAGAACTCAGCACAAATACAGCATAGATGGTTTTCACACTAAACTTCCATCCCAAAATAACCAAAGAAAGTATCAACAATGCTCCGTTTATTCCCAAATAGGTGTACTGAACCGGCAAACCGGTAGCCCAATAAACAATAGAAGCAATACCTGGCACCGCACCCGAAGGAAGATCATTAGGTAACAAAAAGACGGTCCATCCAATAGCATACATCAGCATACCAAGAGCAATCAACATATAATCCCTTAGTTCTCTGATAATCCGTTGCTTACGCGTCGTAATAAAGACTGAATCCATGTGAGTTTTCCTTTATAAAATCATATTGTCCGCAAAAGTACAAAAAGATTGAATCACTTGGCTTCAAAAGGTGACATTTTTTCAAGTAAAAAGTCCTGTTAGTCCGATTTATCAAAAACAACAGTGCCTTTCACCCTTTATTATTCTTTAGGATGTAAATACCAATCTTTATAATCCGCGCCAAAAGAATCTCTCCACTGTTTAAACTCGGGATAATAGGTAGTAATAGACACCTTCTCTGAAGGCCATCTAAATTCACTGTTACTGATATTTATAGCGAAAGGCATATTATCTTCTGCTATATAATACATTGGGATACCATTGGAGTCTTGACTCAAATCACTACCCGTACCACGTAAACTCTCATCAGCTACGCTTGTCGGCTTATAGCCTGACAAATGTACTTCATGAGAACGTTTATTCACAAAAATGAAAGAATTGTAAGGCGGATAAGCATCCATGTCGCTTACTTTATCATATTTTTTAAATCCGATCACTACAGTCACAGGCTTTTTGAGAACAGGCTTTATATCAGAAAAAAGTATTAATACAGGCTTTTCTATTCCCGGCTCAAAGTTTTTTCCGATCACATTACCTTCTTGACTCACCTGCACCAAATCTATATGCTCCTTCCCTACGTAATCCAACTGAAAACCAAACCCATTTGTATAAGTAGCACCATCATTCATCGGAGTAAAAGTAGTAGTGGTGCGCACCAATGCGTTAGAAGATTTATCTTTCACAACTGTACTGGAATAATATATCACAACATCATTCATATCGTAATCATTCTTATCAGGCCAATTGTCCTCATAAGCCAAAGACCCTTTGACTACATACGAAATTTCACCCTTATTTACTTCATCCGGTATATTAGGAGTAGGTTCTACAGAAGAAGAAGCAGACGCCATAATAGCAAACTGTACATCATTAAAACGCATGTCCACATTATCTTCCATAGCCATAAAGAAACAATTGTCCAGTTCCGGATCACTTAACAAAACTGAACGTTGCTCTTTATTATCGTTATATGCAGGATTAGAATAACGAGGAAAAACACCCTTTTCTTTTCCAAATCCCATTCCCAATAAAATCCATCCAATATGAGTACCTTGGGGAAATTCATCTTCATACTTGCTTTGTTCCTTATTCCAATATTTTAGTTTTATTTGCTCACCGACTAAAGATTTAGGAGCATTCCTACTGGAACGTGGAATCAGGATGGTCTTTTTTATGGTAGCTATGTCCACAGACTCTCCTTCTTTATAAGTATAATAAGCAACCATATCCTCCCACGCAGTAGACGAGAAATCAAAATAAGTCGCAACCAAACCTGTAGATTTAGTTATTACCATATCATTACTCCCTGAAGTACGTAGTTCCGGAAACCTTTCCAGCAAATTACGATTATCTACTACTATAGAACGGCTTAAATTACTGCATCTCTCTAAAAAAGCACCGGGTATATCCAACTTTTCAGGCAACAAATAATCAGGAACCCCATTTTCATTCCAATTACCCAATACATCATATCCGTCAGGATAACTCACTCCTCCCATTACCGCTCTAGAATGCCCGTTGGCAGACAGTTGTGCCTTATAATCAACATAATTAAAGGTTAGTCCGTCAGATAGAAATTCCAATTCAACAGGTGATACAACCAACACATTATCAGTTACCAGCCATACCTTTTTCAAATAAGCCGGCAAAGATACTTTTGAAAAAAATCTACCATTCATATCAGTCGAAGCGGCATAAATGGGATTTATATCTTTAAATTCCCAAGTATTTCCAACTAATTCCATAGGATATTCATCATACAGATAAAAAGCAGTCTGTACTTTCATGCCATAATCAATGATAAGTTGACTATTACGGACAGTAGTAAAATCAAAAAAATCGTCTTTATTGATTTTTTCCTCCTCTTCTTCCTCTCCCCCCGTATATATATCATGCATATTACGCAAGCAAGACACAAAGAAAACTGATAAGCAGATGATCCAAAATTTTGTTTTCATAAAGCAGTGCGTGATTATTTTCGACAAATATAGCCATAAATAACTAAAAAACAACTAAATAGTCAGAAAAAAAACTGTCCCCCGACTCACGTCGGAGAACAGCCACAACACAAACACAAAATAAAACACGACAAAACTACTATGCAATTTTTTAGCCTGCTCTATGTTTTGAGTAACATAACTACCGCCAATCAGGTATTCACATATCCAAGAGGGGTTTCAGGTTATTTGCATCTATAAAACGCCACACTAGCGTCCTTTGTTCATCGGTCTTTCTAAAAATATCTTAATTCTTATTGAATTCCTCTTTCTCTTAGTTTCAGCTGCCAGTTCCAAGCCGAACGTAGAGTGTCCTCCAAATTGGCTTCTGCCTTCCATCCCAACTCCTTATTAGCAAAATCAGGATTAGCCCATACCTTCTCAATATCTCCGGCACGACGACCCACGATCTGATAATTAAGTTTCACACCGGTAGCTTTTTCAAACGTATTGATCAGTTCCAATACAGAAACGCCTTTACCCGTTCCAATATTAAAGACTTCCACCTTCTCCTTCTGCTTGTTATTCAAAATGCGATCCATTGCGATAACGTGAGCCTTCGCCAAATCCACTACATATATATAGTCACGGATGCAAGAACCGTCCGGTGTATCATAATCATCCCCGAACACACTCAGTTTTTCACGAATACCCATCGCTGTCTGAGTAACATAAGGTAGCAAATTTTGTGGAACCCCATTAGGTAATTCACCTATTAATGCAGTGGGATGTGCGCCAATAGGATTAAAGTAACGCAACATAATAGCATTGATAGGCGATCCCGAAGCAACTGTATCACGAATAATTTCTTCATTGATCTGTTTTGTATTACCGTACGGAGACTCAGCCTTCTTAATCGGAGCCTCTTCCGTTACAGGAAGAACATCGGGCTGGCCATACACCGTACATGATGATGAAAAAATAATACCTTCTACTCCATGTTTCGGCATTAACTCCAACAGGTTAATCAATGAAACCAAGTTATTGCGATAATACAACAACGGTTTTTGTACCGATTCACCCACAGCCTTGCTAGCCGCAAAATGAATAATACCTTTTATACCCGGATATTTAGTAAACAGCTTATCCATTCCCTCAAGATCCAAGCAATCCAACTTTTCAAATGCAGGACGGATTCCTGAAACCTTTTCTATATTATCTACCACATCGGCGCTTGAGTTGGACAAATTGTCCACAATCACTACGTCGTAACCGCTATTTTGCAGCTCTACTACCGTATGAGAACCGATGTAGCCGGTTCCTCCTGTTACTAAAATTCTTTCTTTCATAATACTTAATATTCTGTCGTTTTCTAATAGGTTCAAAACAACTTCGACGGATAGATCCCTTTTCGTATCATATCATTGATACGAAGCAGGACTTGTATCTTGTCATCATGCGATACCAATCCCATCCATCTGGCAGGTGTCTCAATCACTTTCACCCTGACTCCGTCAGCAATACGCTCATTCATAAAAGCCGGAATAGAATAATGGGCTTTCATATCCATTCCATTCTCATCTATGAACTTATCGAACGCCTTCTTCATCTCACCGAATACCTGCGGAGTAAATCCCCACATATTCATTGAAACCAAGCTGTTGTCATCCAAAGCCACCCATTTATGTAATTCATTAGGATACATCGGATTTCCACTTATCCGTTCTACTCCTACACGGTCTGTAACGGACAACAGATATCCCTTTTCATCCACTTCACAAATACCACGGGTAACCCCTCCGCTTTCCGCCAATACATTTCTCAGCCTGTAGCAAATATTGAAACTATGGTAGTCAGCTTCTCCCAACATCACCAGATTATTATATAACAATTCAAAACTTTCTCTTTGGTAAAAGTTCACGGCATTTATCACACCGAATGGAGAGTCAATCAACTCTTCTCCCATCAGAACAGCTCTTACCGAACCGTACAGTGCTTTGCGCTTCGGATTACGCTTTTCTTCAGGAATCGTTTCCACATCCTGATAAACATACTCCACTTCTACCACATGTTCGTATTTGCCTGATACCAGTTTCTTGAATTCTTGTTCAAAATGTCTGCTTATGACAAATACGATCTTATTAAATCCGACTCTTACGGCATCATATATGGAAAAATCTAATATTGTTTCGCCATTAGGACCTATTCCCTCCAGCTGTTTCAATCCACCATATTTATTCCCCATAGTGGCCGCGAGTACAATCAAGGTCATAGCCATTTAATCTCTCTATTAATTCTAATGCAAAAATAAGCATAAAAATTGAATTTACGGACAAGAACAATGGATTT
>OLSX01003879.1_pt1 | contig 11651 bp, 10 predicted proteins | sample 1673141 | NCBI WGS metagenome assembly OLSX01 (sample SAMEA3136759, study PRJEB25190) | human gut metagenome | biome: human gut; feature: human-associated habitat; material: faeces | place: Austria | collected 2013
ATGAGATTCATGTCAGTGAAGTGGAAACCTGTATCATGCGTGCAACGATTAAGCTGACCGATGGAGATATTCAGGGCGGCTGTGCCGATTTGGAGCGCCTGCTGCAGTGTGCAGAGAAATATAAAGTACGTAGCTGCTTTTTGAGCGAAACTGTGCAGCAGCTGTTTTCCGGTCTGGCTGTCAAGATGGAGCCGGAGCTGCAGCATACAGCGGATGCAGTTCCTGCTGCACATTTGCGGCTTTGTGCGAAGCAGTTCGTGAAGGCATTGCCGTACTGCAGCGCAAGCACGGCGCAGGATATTCTGCCGCAATACGAAAGGCACTCGATCACATCAATGCGCATTATGCGGAGGATCTTTCACTTAATACGGTTGCGGATGTGGTATTCCTCAACCGGGATTACCTGTCGCGGCAGTTTAAGAAGGAGGTCGGCGTTAACTTTTCGGAGTATTTGATGAGCGTGCGCATGAAGCAGGCGCGCTGTTTGCTGGAAAACAGCAGTCTGCGCATTTCAGAGGTGGCTCTCCGTGTCGGTATCACGAACATGAGCTACTTCTCGACGGTTTTCCACAAGGTGTTCGGCTGCAAGCCGAATGATGTGCGCAAGAACAAGCAGAGCGGATAATGTCATAAATGTGAAAAACCGAGTCAAATATTAAAAAGACTTTGTGCAGGGTTTACGGTAAACTATACTCAAATCAAGGGAGGTTGAAAAAATGAAACACGGATACAAAAGAGCGATCGCAATGCTTCTGGCAGCAACTGTAATGACCGGTCTGACCGCGTGCGGCGGCGGTTCTTCCTCCGGCGGCGGCTCGGGTTCCGCTTCCGGCGGCTCGGGTGACGGCACGTTTACCGCTTCCGGCAAAACCCTGAATGTCGGTGTACAGTCCAACATCATTTCTATTCCTACGGTATACGCAGAGGAGAAGGGGTATTTCGATGATCTGGGTTTGGATGTCAACCTGATTATGTTCCCGAACGGTTCTCCGGAGAATGAGGGCTTGGCAGCAGAACAGCTTGATGTGGCTTCCAATGGTCTGGCATCGGTTTACTCGACGGCTTCCGGCCTGTGCGACTGGATCGCAGAATCGGACAGCGGCTCGATCACTGCAAAGGTTTACGTTCGTTCGGGCAGTCCGGTGCTCGATCACAAGGGCGAGATTTCCGGCAAGCCGGATATGTACGGCAGCGCAGATACCCTGAAGGGTCTGACCGTTCTCGGTCCTACCTCCACGATGGAGCAGTGGATTGCAAACTCGTACTTTGCACAGTTTGGCCTGACTGCAGGTGCGGATTACGAATATCTGAACATGGATCGCGCAGCTGCCGCACAGGCGATTCTGACCGGTGAAGGCGACGTATTTGTTGCCACCGATGTTGACTACTGCAACATGATGGAATCTAACAACATGGTAGAGGTTGCAGACTGTATGGAAGCAACGGACACCGAGTTCAAGAACGGTTTCCTGGCCCGCAAGGACATTCTGGCAGACCGTTATGATGATGTGGTGCTGTTCCTGCAGGGCATGTGCAAGGCAGCTGAAGAGCTGCAGGCTGATCCGGATCTGCGCAACGAGTTTGCACTCAAGTTCTATTCGGAGAACGGCAAGCCGGCTGACGAAAACGATGTTAAGACCGAGACCGAAATTCGTCCGTTCGTTGTTCCGTCCGATTATGAGGCTTCGGATTATTATCTCGGTTCCGGTCTGCTGCAGGTAGGCAATTTCTTCGCCTCCATCGGCACGATTGAAGAGGATCAGGTTGCCAATATTGAGGAAGCAATCAATGTCAATCCGCTGCAGGATGCGCTCGGCATTACTGTAAAGGCAGCAACCCTAAAATAACATACTGTCAGCAAAAGGGAGCCCATGCTCCATGGGCTTCCTTTTCTGCACCCTAAAATGGACGAAAATTACAAAATAAGGTAAAAATAAGGCGGTTTAAAAGGAGAGGAGCATATGCAAGAAAAGAAAAAACTGCAGATCAATAAGTACCTGTTCATCAGTATTGCGTCGATCTGCGCAGGCATTTTTGTATGGTGGCTGGTAACGGACGGACTGGGTATTTTCCGATCGAATGCACTGCCTTCTCCGGTAAAGGTTGCCTCTACGTTCGTGAAAAAATGGTTTGAGACCAAGCCGGACGGCGCAACGCTGCTGCAGCATCTCGGTGCCAGCCTTCAGGTTGCACTCGGCGGCTATTTAATTGGTGCGATCATCGGCATCCCGCTCGGTATCTTCATGGCGTGGAACGACAGGGTGGATATGCTGGTTCGTCCGGTATTCGATCTGGTTCGTACCATTCCCGGCATTGCATGGACTTCGGTTATGGTAACGCTGGTAGGCATCGGTTTTCTGTCCAAAGCGCTGGTTATCTTTATTTCCGCGATGGTCGCTATGGTTATCAACAGTTATTCCGGTATTAAGCAGACGAAAACCGTGCATCTGTGGGTCGGTCAGACCTTCGGTGCAAGCAACTGGGAGCTGCTGACAAAAGTAGCGATTCCATCTGCACTGCCGATGATCTTCACCGGTCTGGACGTTGCTCTCGGCTCCGCATGGACCACGCTGGTTGCGGCAGAACTGCTGGCTTCCACTAAGGGTCTCGGCTTTATGATTCAGCAGGCACGCGGTATTTTTCGCCTGGATATCATCATCGTCGGTATGATCGTTATTGCGATTACCGGTGCGGTGCTGTCCTCGATTATTCAGTTTATCGGCAGAAAGCTCATCAAGGGAGGTAGACGTGGATGAAAGAACGCAACAAGCGTATCGCCTATGGCGTGCTCGGTATTTTCATTTTTCTGTGTATCTGGTACGCAGCGACTATGTTTACCTCACTCGGCAAGGTTATGCCTGATCCGGTGACGGTTATTGCAGGCTTTTGCAAGGCATTTGTTGTACCGATCGGTACGCATTCTATGATTATGCACATCCTCATTAGTCTGCGCCGCATGCTGATTCCGTATGCGTTCGGCGGCGTGCTCGGTGTGCTGGTCGGTGTCGTGATGGGCTGGTACAAGATTGCTGATTCTATTCTGATGCCGTACATTCAGATGTTCCGCCCGATTCCGCCGATTGCATGGATTCCGCTTTCTATTGTATGGTTCGGCTTCGGTGAAGGTTCCAAGTATTTCTTAATTTTTCTGGCATGCTTCTTTACCATTGCACTGACTACCTACAACGGCGTGCACTCGGTCGATGAAACACTGGTTCGTGCAGCGCGTATGCTGGGTGCGAAAGATAACCAGCTGTTCACTTCCATTGTACTGCCAACGACGGTTCCGTACATTTTCTCCGGTCTGCAGGTAGCACTCGGCTCTGCATGGGCCACCATTGTAGCGGCAGAGATGATTCGCTCGTCCGAAGGCGTCGGCTGGCTGATCGTAAGCGGTCAGGACGTAGGCAATATGACGCAGATCATGGTAGGCATTCTGGCGATTGCCCTGACCGGTCTGCTCATCACTACCATCATGAGAGGAGTTGAATCCAAGCTATGCGCATGGACAGTGAGAGGAAAGTAACGGCTGCTGGCGAGCCGTTGATTGAGTTCCGTGGTGTGGATAAGTTTTTCGACAAACCGGAGGAAGGCCGCTATCAGGTCGCCGGAGATTTGAATATTAAGGTGCGCGAAAATGAGTTCCTTGTGCTGTTCGGTCCCGGGCAGTGCGGTAAGAGTACCATCCTGAACCTGATTGCAGGCTTTGAAATGCCCTCGTCGGGGCATGTTCTCTGCATGGGCAAGGATATCACCGGGCCCGGTCCGGACCGCGGCATGGTCTTTCAGAATACGGCATTGTTTCCGTGGCTTACTGTTATGGGAAACGTGGAATACGGTCCCAAGGTACGCGGTATCAAGAAGGAAGAACGCCGCCAGAGGGCACAGCATTACATTGATCTGGTCGGCCTGCAGGGATTTGAAAATTCGTTCCCGGTCAAGCTGTCAGGCGGCATGCAGCAGCGTGTCGGCATTGCCCGTGCGTACTGCAATGAGCCGCTCGTGATGCTGCTCGATGAGCCGTTCGGCCATCTGGATGCACAGACACGTTATCTGATGCAGGATGAGCTGACCCGCATCTGGCAGGCGGAAAAGCGCACCGTTATTTTTGTAACCAACAACATCGAGGAGGCAGTGTACCTCGCAGACCGCATTCTGGTGCTGCGCAACTGTCCAACCGGTGTTAAGGCAGAGTATGAGATCAACCTGCCGCGTCCCCGTAATTACACCGACCCCGAATTTCTGCGGCTGCGCCGCGAGATCGATTCGGTAGTAGATCATACGCTGTAAAGGAGGTGCCGGACAATGGCAAACAAAGAGCCTAAGGTAAAAGTGCAGAACCTGACCAAAAGGTTCGGTGACCTTCTGGTGCTGGATAATTTGAACTTTGAAGTAGAGGAAGGCGAGTTCCTGTGCATCGTTGGTCCGACCGGCTGCGGTAAAACTACTTTTCTGAACAGTCTGACCCGCCTGTATGAGCCGACTGCAGGCGAAATCCTGGTAAACGGCATTCCGGTCGATCCGAAAAAGCAAAATATATCCTATATTTTTCAGGAGTATTCCTCCTTCCCGTGGCTGACTGTGGAGCAGAATATCCGCTTCGGTCTGGAAATCAAGAAAACGCCCAAGGCGGAGGCGGATGCCAATGTAGAGGAAATGCTGGATATCGTCGGTTTGACCAAATTCCGCAATTACTATCCCAGTCAGCTTTCCATCAGTATGCTGCAGCGCGTTGCTATCGCGCGTGCATTTGCAACCAAACCGGAGTTGCTTCTGATGGATGAGCCGTATGGTCAGTTGGATATAGACCTGCGCTTCAAGCTGGAGGACGAGCTGATCAAGCTGTGGAAAAAGACGGGTACGACCGTACTGTTTATCACTCACAACATTGAGGAAGCCGTATACCTCAGTCAGAAGATTATGGTGCTGACCAACAAGCCAACCTCGGTGAAAACCGTGCTGGACAATCCGCTGCCGCTTCCGCGTGATGTGGTATCACCGGAGTTTGTCGAGCTTCGCAACAAGGTTACCGATCTGATCAAATGGTGGTAACGTAACTGCTTTGACCGATTCACTCAATCTCTCTTCTTTCCCCTTGATATCGTCTTGGTATCAAGGGGAAAACAGTATGAAGGGATATTTCTGAAAAGGAGTGTAAAATATGCCGCGTAATATTCTGTTGTTTATGACTGATCAGCAGCGCACAGATTATGTGGGCTATGCCGCGGACAGCTGCGTTTCCACGCCGAATATTGACTGGATTGCACAGTATGCCCATTTTACTTGCTGCAATACAACCAATCCTATCTGTTCTCCGGCGCGTACCTCGCTTATCACGGGACGATATCCGCGCCAGATTGGTACGCTGACCATGGCAGGTGATCTGTTCCCACAGATACCGACATTTATGCAGGCTCTGCAGGGTGCAGGCTACAAGACCTACGGCATCGGCAAGTTCCATTATAATCAGACCTATCCGTGGTCTACGCCGAGAGGCTGCGGCATGGATTCGGTGGCAGGAGAACAGGACGAGAAGTCTTACGGTTATGATTTCATCTGGGAGACCGCAGGCAAGCAGCAGGTGGTTTCCAACTACTGTTTCTACGGTGATTATCTGGCGAAGAAGGGCATGCTCGAGCAGGTACGAGACTTTTTCTCGCAGAGCGGCGGCAAAAACGGCGATGTAGCGAACCACAACTATGATAAGGCGCTGCCGTGGCCGTTCGATGAGGAGGATTATATTGACGTGGTTACCGGCCGTGTGGCACGCGAGCAGCTTCGCGCGCATCCGGCGGAGCTGCCGTTCTACATGATGGTGTCCTTCTGCGGACCGCACAAGCCGTATGATGCACCGCAGCGGTATCTGGATATGTTTCCGCTCGAGCGGGAGGACGATTTTATCCTGCCGGAAGGACAGATCATTTCGGATGAGGACAAGGAGAGCCTGTATCGTCAGCGCCGTTCGGCAAAGGCGATGATTCGGTTGATCGACGATCAGATAGGTGAAACACTGGAGGTGCTGCGTGAGCGAGGCATGTTGGACGATACACTGATCGTATTTACCTCGGATCATGGTGATATGCTGGGCGATCACTTCATGATTCAGAAAGGTGTGCCGTGGAAGCAGTCGGTTGGTATTCCGCTGGCGGTGCGTCTGCCGGGTGCAGCGCCTGTTGGTGAAAGCACCGCACCGGTTGAAATTTCCGACATTGCAGCAACTGCACTCGATTATGCAGGATTGGATGCACAGCGGGTGCTCAGCAGAAGCTGGCCGGCGTATAACGATATTATTCCGAGCCGTTCGCTGCTGCCGGTGCTGCGCGGGGAACAAGAGCGCGTCCGTGATTTTTGCTTTAGCGAAAGCGACTTTACCGAGGAGCGTATCGACGGCGTTTCCATCACTTCAACACCATATTGGCGCGGCGCAGACGGCTGCCGAAGCAATGCGTGGCAGACTATCATCACGGAGAACAGCAAGTACATCAAATATCTCGGCTATAAGCTGGGGGAAACGCCGTATGAGGAATTCTACGATCTGCAATGCGATCCGCAGGAGCGCGAAAACCGCATTGCAGATGAAACTTATCGCGATCAGATCGAACAGGCACGCCGCCGGCTGTCGTACATGGTGGATCATTATCCGCCGGCGCAGAAAACGTGGACAACTGCCTGTGCGGCAAATCGCCAGACGGCGAAGGACTAAGGGTGTGATCATGTGCAGAGTATTTGTTTTCTGGTAGCGTTCGGCGCTTGTATCATCGGTAAAATATGCGGTATGGGCGGAGGCGTGATTATCAAACCTGCACTGGATGCGCTCGGTATTATGCAGGTGGCAGAAATCAATTTTCTGTCTGGATGTACGGTTCTTGGCATGACATGCTGGTCGGTTGGCAAATCGATGGTGCAGCACGAGTCGCAGATTGACCTGTCGATCTCAACACCGTTGGCAATCGGTGCGGCTGTTGGCGGTATGGCAGGAAAACAGATGTTTTCTGCTGTGGCCGGTCTGTTTTTAAATGCGGATACCGCAGGCGGTATACAGGCGGCGCTGTTGTGTACCGCGACTTTTGCCACACTGCTCTATACCATCCACAAGGACCGATTAACCATGCTTCAAGTGCGCAATCCGGCGGTCTGCGTGCTGATTGGACTGGGATTGGGCATGCTGGGCACCTTTCTCGGTATTGGCGGCGGGCCGTTTAATATGGCGGGGTTGTTTTTCTTTTTTTCTATGCCGACCAAGGTGGCGGCACAGAACAGCCTGTACATTATCCTCATCAGCCAGAGCGTCGGCATCATTACTACGGCGGTGACAGGCAGTATTCCGACATTATCTATTATTCTGCTGTGCGGTATGGTGCTGTGCGGCGTGCTGGGCAGTGAAGCCGGAGGAAGCATCAATAAACGCCTGAGCGACCGGCAGGCAACCCTGCTGTTTGAAGGCTCCATGCTGCTGGTGATGGTGCTCAGCGCGTGCAATATTTATCGGTTTCTGTTAAAATAAAAGCTGAGGAGGGGTGATTATGCCGCCGATCAATATTCTGATCAAGCCTGCATCGTCTGCATGTAACATGGCATGCCAGTATTGCTTTTACAAGGACGTTGCGGCACACCGGGAGCAGGAGTTCGAGGGAATGCTTTCAATCGAATCAATCGAAAAGGTGATACAGGCGGGCATGGAATATGCCGAGCATATCTGCTCCTTTGCGTTCCAAGGCGGTGAGCCAACGCTTGCAGGCCTGGATTTTTACCGTCAGGTGGTGGTACTGCAAAAGCAGTATGCCAAACCGGGTGTGGAAATTCGTAATGCCATACAGACCAACGGATACACGATTGATGAGGAATGGGCCGCGTTTTTCAGAGAAAATCATTTTCTGGTTGGATTGTCGCTGGACGGACCGCCAGAGCTGCATAACCGCAACCGCACAGATGTGCAGGGAAAGGATACGTTCAATCGAGTTATGAAATCCGTGCGGCTGCTGAAAAAACACAATGTTGCGTTTAATATTCTGTGTGTCGTAACCGGACAGAATGCACGTTCGGTCGAAAAGTTGTACCGGTTTTATCGTAAACAGAATTTCAGATGGCTGCAGTTTATTCCGTGCATCGATCCGTTTGATCGGGCAGATGGTGAGCCATGCTATACGCTGACCGCAGACAGTTACGGTGATTTCCTTGTGCGGCTGTTCGACCTGTGGTTCGACGATCTTCGGCACGGCGAGTACATCAGCATCCGCCATCTGGACAACTGGCTGTCCATCCTTCTGGGGGAGCGGCCGGAAGCCTGTAATATGGCAGGCTGCTGCTCGGTGCAGTTCGTTGTGGAGGGCGACGGCGGTGTGTATCCTTGTGATTTTTATGTGTTGGATGAATGGCGGCTGGGAAACATCAGAGAAACTGGTCTGGCTGATATGCAGAACAGCGAGACTGCAAAAAGATTCGTTCGGCAGTCGCTTGCCGTACCGGAGGAGTGCAAGACCTGTCGGTGGTTCGGCTTGTGCCGCAACGGATGCCGCCGCGACCGAGATATCCTGCCGAACGGCGTGATTGGGCAGAATATTTACTGTACGGCATACAAAAAATTCTTCTCAGAGCGATTCCGTCAGCTGGCACAATCGATTGAGTGCATTCAGCGTATGCAGTATAGGTAAAAGGAAAATCCTCATATCATCTTATATCATTTTGATATGCTATCCTCGCGTTTTCTGCCGCTCGTACATTATATAGTAAGAAAAGGATCGGAATCTTCCTTCCTTTTGTTTGGCGAAAGGTGTATTTCGCGTGCCACCTCCATCTGGGTGCGTCCCTCGAAGAACCGCAGCCGGATGATACGGCGCTCGCGGTCATTCAGGCTGCGCATAGCGTCCCGCAGAGCAATACCGGCCAGCCAGTTGTCGTCCGTGTTTTTGGTGTCACCGACCTGATCCATCACGCAGACCGTGTCCGTGCCATCGTGGAACACCGGCTCGAACAGCGACACCGGGTCGAGTATCGCGTCGAGCGCGAACACGACCTCCTCTTTCGGCACGTCCATCAGCTTGGCCAGTTCCACGATGTCCGGCTCACGCTGGTGCTCGCGGATGAATGCCTCCTTGGCCTGCAGAGCGCGGTACGCCGTGTCGCGCAGGCTGCGCGAGACTCGCATGGCACTGTTGTCGCGCAGGTAGCGGCGGATTTCGCCGATGATCATGGGCACGCCGTAGGTGGAGAAGCGCACGTCCAGGTCGGTGTTGAAGTTGTCGATGGCTTTCATCAGGCCGATGCATCCGACCTGAAACAGGTCGTCCGGCGATTCACCGCGGCCCTGAAACCGCTGAACAACGCTGAGCACCAGCCGCAGATTGCCACGGATCAGCTCATCGCGTGCCTGCTTGTCTCCGGCAGCGGATTTTTTCAAAAGCTCGTCCGTCTTTTTTGCGGAGAGCACCGGCAGTCCCGATGTATTCACACCGCAGATCTCAACTTTTGTCTGCATAAAATTCCCTCCTGTTGGTCGTCACTATGAGGATACTATCTGGATTTTCCCCGCGGTCCCGTTCAAATATACCGACGAAATATTTTGCATGGGACGGAGATTCGACAAATTTCACGTTCGCCTTGTGATATGGAACCGAGAAAGCGTTTTGCGTCCATCAGAAATTCCCTCTTGTGGGAATAGGGGGAAAGGGTGTATAATAAATTCAAGAGAATGCCTGTTTGCAGCGTCACACCGCACACAGGCGATTGAAAACGAAGGAGAATGCAATATGTTTGAAAATCTGATTGCAGCACTCAAGGCTGACAAGCGCAAGATCGTATTCACCGAAGGCCCGGACGCTCGTATCCTCGAAGCGGCTGCACGCCTGAAGAAGGACGGCCTGATGGATTCCATCCTGGTCGGCAATGTTGACGAGGTAAAGGCTGCTGCTGCAAAGGGCGGCTTCGATATCGAGGGCATGGAGATCATCGACCCGGCTACCTACCCGGAGATGGACGCTATGGTAGCTAAGATGGTAGAGCTCCGCAAGGGCAAGATGAGCGAGGAAGACTGCCGCGCTGCACTGTCCAAGGGCAACTACTTCGGCACCATGCTCGTTAAGATGGGCAAGGCTGACGCTCTGCTCGGCGGCGCTACCTACTCCACCGCTGACACCGTTCGTCCGGCTCTGCAGCTGATCAAGACCAAGCCGGGCGCACACCTCGTAAGCTCCTGCTTTATTCTGGTCCGCGAGAAGGACGGCGTAGAGGAGAAGCTGGCTATGGGCGACTGCGCGATCAACATCGACCCGACCGAAGACGAAATCGTGGAATCCACTGTAGAAACTGCACACACTGCTGAAATCTTCGGTATCGAACCGCGCGTGGCTCTGCTTTCCTACTCTACAAAGGGCTCCGGCAAGGGTGAAACCGTTGACAAAATGCGCAATGCGACGCTGCGTGTGCAGGAAGCGCATCCGGAACTTGCTGTTGACGGCGAATTACAGTTTGACGCTGCGGTTGCACCGGAAGTCGGTCAGCTCAAAGCACCGGGCTCCAAGGTCGCAGGCTGCGCAAACACCTTCATCTTCCCGAACATCAACGCAGGCAACATCGGCTATAAGATTGCGCAGCGTCTGGGCGGCTTCGACGCTTACGGCCCGATCCTGCAGGGTCTGAATGCACCGATCAACGACCTGTCCCGCGGCTGCAACGCAGACGAAGTATACAAAATGGCACTGATTACAGCAGCTTTGATTTAATATCCGGTTCCTATCCGAACTCGAAATGGAACTTGAATTGCAGCCCCCGCGTCACCTCGGTGATACGGGGGTTTGCTTTTTCCCTGCCCCGGAGACCGGGTCCATACCATGCACCGCCTACCCATTGCAAGTTTCTTCTCATATATTTCAAATTTTCACATTCCGGCACATGCCAAATCCCGCGCCATCTCAAATGCAAGATATTTTTGAGACAAATGCAGCGCAAAACTCCTACATGATGCAGGAGTTTTTCTGCACGTCATAAAGACACAGATGTTTGCGATGCCTGTCTACAGGCAGACAGGACGCCATTTACGAATGATGGTTTCAGCAATGCGGATACCGTCCACAGCGGCAGACATGATGCCGCCCGCGTAGCCGGCGCCCTCGCCGCAAGGGTAAAAGCCAATCAGAGTCTTTATATCTGCAGACTCAGCTGCAGCGCCGACTGCCTGCAGGGGGTCTGCCTCCGTCAGTGCCGCACTGCAGGCACCCTCGTACGCTGCATTGCGCACAAAGCGCACCGGTGAGGAACTGCGGGTTTCCACTGCCGTCACCACAGCATCCGGGTCATCAAAGCCATGCAGCTTGCGGCCCAGATGCGGCATTGCCTCCCGCATCGCCGCGATTGCAAAATCCGGCAGGCAGCCTTCGACCTGCGGCGCCTTGCCGTCGCGCAATTCTCCCCAGGTGCAGCGCGGCGGCGCATAGCTGCTGCCGCCTGCAAGGAAAGCCTGATGCTCCAGCTTCTCCTGAAACGCCACACCGGCCAGCACATCCTCACTGCCGAAATCGGAAGTCCGCACATCACAGAGCAGCGCACTGTTTGCAGTACCGCTGGCGCGGTCATGATAACTCATCCCGTTGGTCACCACACCGCCTGCCTGCGAAGATGCCACGACAACCTTGCCGCCCGGACACATGCAGAAGGTA
>OLSX01003889.1_pt1 | contig 11609 bp, 8 predicted proteins | sample 1673141 | NCBI WGS metagenome assembly OLSX01 (sample SAMEA3136759, study PRJEB25190) | human gut metagenome | biome: human gut; feature: human-associated habitat; material: faeces | place: Austria | collected 2013
ATCCGCCGCAGGCGGCAGTCGGTTGTTATGCTCCGCCAATACCACCCCAGTGTTCTTAAAAATAGCTTTTTAAGCTATTTTTCGCTTACAAGGTGTTTTTCCGCCGCGCATGTCAGCGGAAAAACAGAGATGCGGCGTGAACGCCGCAGAAATAGGATTTGGGGTTTATTGACAGACTGTAAATATAATATTCGGAATGCGTAATGCGGAATTAAATGAATTTTTTGACGGCTTTTTGAATATTGAGGTTAAAAAGCACCAAATATCATACAGAGAGACAAAAAACTTGACAAGAGTACCGCGCAGAATGTAAAATATACAGTGTATGTAAGGTTTATTGATATCGGTAAGTGAGAGCCGGTATTTTTATAAAAAATTAAAAAGAAAAAATTCGGAGGAAATCTATTTAATGAATGAAACAAACGAAAAAAAGAATGTAGGTAAGAGTACGGGAACAAGCGGAAGATACAGAAAGACCCCCGCCAAGAAAACGGCGGAAGACAAAACGACGGTAGAGACCAAAAGGGCATCGGAAAAGCCTGCGGCACAAAAGACCGTGCAGAAGCGCACGGGTACCGCAGCCGCAGCCAAAACAAGAAGCTATACCCCCAGAAAAAACACCGGCGCAAGAAATAAAAAGCCGCTTAAAATAATACCGCTCGGCGGTCTCGGTGAGATAGGAAAGAACATAACCCTGTATGAATATGACGGCGATATGTTCTTGGTGGACTGCGGTATGTCCTTCCCGGATGAGGAAACCCCGGGTATCGATATTGTAATACCAGATTTCACCTATGTGCTTGAAAACAAGGATAAGATCAAGGGTATGGTTGTGACCCACGGTCATGAGGATCACATCGGCGCAATACCGTATTTGCTGCGCAACTTTAATGTTCCGATATACGCCACACGCCTGACAATCGGGCTTATAGAGGGCAAGCTTAAGGAGCACCGCCTGCTGTCCAGCGCAAAGCTTAACACCGTAGCTCCCGGCGAGACGGTGAAGCTCGGCAAATTCACGGTGGAATTTATACATGTGAATCACTCGATCCCCGATTCGGTCGGCTTTGCGATAACCTGCGGTGCGGGTACTGTTGTGCAAACGGGCGACTTTAAGATTGACACTACACCGATAGATGATTTTGTTATAGATATCGGAAGATTTTCGGAACTCGGCAAGCAGGGCGTTTTGGCGCTTATGTCCGACTCTACAAACGCTGCAAGACCCGGATATACTCCGTCGGAGCGCATAGTCGGCGAGTCGTTTTCAAAGCTTTTCGGTCAGGCAGGGGACAGCCGCATTATAGTAGCCACCTTCTCGTCCAATATTCACCGTATTCAGCAGATAATCGATGAAGCGGTGCGCTGCGGCAGAAAGGTTGCGGTTTCGGGCAGAAGCATGATAAATGTTGTCAATGTTGCCGCAAACCTCGGATATCTCAATGTGCCGGACAATGTGCTGGTTGATATCGAAATGATAAGAAATTACCCCGCAAATGAAATGGTTATCGTAACCACGGGCAGTCAGGGCGAGCCGATGTCTGCGCTGCATCGCATTGCATTTTCGGAGCACAGGCAGGTTGAAATTATACCGGGGGATATGATAATAATTTCGGCAAATCCGATTCCCGGCAACGAAAAGCTTGTTAATAAGGTTATAAACGAGCTCATGAAGCGCGGCGCGAATGTCGTGTATGAGAGAATGTACGATGTTCACGTTTCCGGACACGCCTGCCAAGAGGAATTAAAGCTTATGATGAGCATTATCAAGCCGAAATACTTTATTCCCCTGCACGGCGAGCAGATGCACCTTGTAAAGCATGCGGGTCTTGCGCGGCAAATGGGCATACCCGAGGATAATATTTTAATAGCCTCGAACGGCAGCGTTATTGAGGTTACAGATAAGAGCATTAAATCCACCGAAACCGTTCAGGCGGGCAGAGTACTGGTTGACGGACTCGGAGTCGGCGATGTCGGCAGCATAGTTCTGCGTGACAGAAAGCATTTGGCAGATGACGGTATTATTATCATTGCCGTATCTATCGACAGCGTGACTCATGCGATAATTTCGGGTCCCGATGTGGTATCCCGCGGATTTGTATATGTTAAGGAATCCGAAAGAATGATGAACGACATAAGCCATTTAGTCTGCGATACGGTTGACTATTCAATGTCGGCGGGTATTCACGACTGGGCATCGGTCAAAACAAAAATTAAAGAGCGTGTATCGCGTTATGTGACCACAAAAACGCGCCGCGCGCCTATGATTCTTCCCATAATAATGGAGGTTTAAAGCAAATGAAGGTAGTATTGTTACAGGATGTTAAGGGTCACGGCAAAAAGGGTGAGCTCTGCAATGTATCCGACGGCTACGCCCGCAATTTCCTTTTCCCGAAAAAATTGGCGGTAGAGGCGGATAACACCGCTTTAAATGAGCTTAAAAACCGCGAGGAGGCAAAGGAACACCACCTTAAGGAGGAAATTGCCGCGGCAAATGCGCTTGCCGAAAAGCTGAACGGCAAAACCGTTACAATTACGGCAAAGGCAGGCTCGGGCGGCAGACTTTTCGGTTCTGTTACCTCAAAGGAAATAGCGGCTGAAATTAAAAATGCCTTCGGAATTGAAATCGACCGTAAAAAAATGAGCGTGGCGGATATAAAGGCTTTCGGTGAGTACACTGCAGAGATAAAGCTGCACAAGGGCATTTCCGCAAAGCTGACAGTTAAGGTAACGGAGTAAAAAGGATGGCTGACGAAAAGCTTATCTACGACCTTGACGGGGCACGGCTGCCGTATTCCGTTGAAGCGGAGCAGGCAGTTTTGGGGTCTATTATTATAGACCCCAAATGCCTTAATGATGTTGCAACATCTATTAAAGCCGAGTATTTCTATATTCCGCAGCACCGCGAAATATATGCGACCTTGGCTGAAATGTATGAGCTCAGCCAGACCATCGATTTTATATCACTGCTTGAAAAGCTGAAGCGCGACGGCGTTTATGACGAGGCGGGCGGGAAAGCATATCTCACTCAATTGGTGCAAACCGTTCCGTCTGCCGCGAATGTGCTTACATATGTGGCAATCGTAAGGGAACGCTATACCGCGCGTTCGCTTATGACGGCGGCGCAGGATATAATCAAGGATATTAACGATAACGCGCTTGATTCCTCCCGCCTGCTTGACAGCGCCGAACAGCGCATTTACGAAATTCGTCAGGGCAGGGAAGTGACCGGTCTTACGCACATTAAAAGCGTAATTGAAAACGAGACCTATGACCGACTTTCCAAAATGGCAGACCCCGAGACCCGCGCGGACTATGTGGGTATACCCTGCGGTATAGGCGAGCTTGACAGGATGATAACGGGACTTAATAAATCCGACCTTATAATCCTCGGTGCGCGCCCCGGTATGGGTAAAACCTCGTTTGCGCTTAATATTGTGCGGAATGTGGCGGTTAATACCGGCAGAACGGTCTGCTTTTTCTCGCTTGAAATGACCCGCGACCAGTTGGCACAGCGTATGCTTTCAAGCGAGGCTGGTATAAAGAGCGAAAAGCTCCGCACAGGCGAGCTTGATGAGGACGAGTGGACAAGGCTTGCACAGGCGGGCGATGCGCTTTCAAAGGCGGATATATATTTCGACGAAACCTCATCTATAACCGTGCCCGAAATGAAGGCAAAGCTCAGAAGAATGAAAAAGGTTGACCTTGTGGTTATTGACTATTTGGGTCTTATGCACTCCGCGAGGCAGATAGATAACCGTGTACAGGAAATTTCGGAAATCACCCGTAACCTTAAAATAATGGCAAAGGAGCTTAAGGTTCCGGTTATTGCCTGCGCGCAACTTTCGCGCGGCACCGAGGCAAAGGGTAAATCGCACAAGCCGGCGCTTTCCGATTTGAGAGATTCGGGCTCTATTGAGCAGGACGCGGATATAGTGCTTTTCCTCTACCGCGACGCATATTACGATAGTGAAAAATCCGATGACGAGGATCTGAGCGATCAAACAAAATCGGAATGCATTGTGGCTAAAAACCGCCACGGTGAGATCGGTACGATACCGCTTCACTGGGACGGTCAGTTTACCAGATTTACTTCTGTGGATGTGTTCAGATAATGGAAGAAAAGGTTTTAAGCGCCGTAAAGCGCTTTTCGCTGCTCTCGGGCGGGGAAAAGGTTACGGTGGCGCTCTCGGGCGGGGCGGACTCGGTATCACTTTTGTTCGCGTTGCTGCGGCTGCAAAAAAGGCTTAATATCACCGTTTCGGCGGCGCATTTCAACCATATGATACGCGGCGCTGAGGCGGACAGGGACGAAGCCTTTGCACGGGAGCTTTGCGAGAGGCTCGGCGTTCCGTTTATTGCGGGGCGCGGCGATGTTCCGAAATACGCGGCGGAAAATAAAATAAGCGAGGAAACCGCGGCGCGGCTTCTTCGCTACGCTTTTTTGGAAAGGGCAGAGGGGCTTGTTGCCACGGCGCACACCGCGAGCGACAATTTTGAAACCGTGCTTTTTAATTTAACGCGCGGTGCGGCGCTCGGCGGACTGTGCGGAATACCGCCGAAAAGAGGCAAATTTATCCGCCCGCTGCTTTTTTGTACACGGGAGGATATCGAGGAATACTGCAGAGATAATCATCTCGAATTTATTACCGACAGCACCAATTTATCCGATGATTATACGCGAAACCGGATAAGGCACAATGTAATACCGATTTTGAAGGAGATAAATCCGTCGGCCGAAACGGCGGTTATGAGGACGGTTTTATCGCTTTCGGAAGCAAACGACTTTATATCGGGTATTGCCGACAAATTTTTGTCGGACAATATAAGGGACGGCGGACTGTGTGTAGCCTCATTGCCGCACTCCGCAGCCGCAAAGGCGGCAATCAGGCGCTTTGCGGAAATATGCACGGGTCTTCAGCCCGACAATACACACACAGAGGCTTTGTATTATACCGCCCTCAACGGCGGAAGGACGAGCCTGCCCGGTGATTTCGAGTGCGTTTGCAAAAATAAAATACTGAAGATTAAAGATATAAGTGCCGAAAAGGGTAAAAAATACCTATTTGAGGTTAAAACGGAGCGACGAATTAACGATTTATTTACAAAAAGCGAAAAAGTTAATAATTTGTTATTAAAAAATTCGCTTGCCTGTGATAAAATTATAGGACAATCTGTATTGAGAACAAGGCAGCCGGGCGACAGCATAAGGCTTGCGGGCCGCGGCTGCACCAAAACTCTCAAAAAGCTTTATAATGAGCTTGCCGTACCTGAGAATATGAGGGAGCAACTTCCCGTCATGGCGGACGATAAGGGCGTTATATGGATATACGGCATAGGCGTTGCCGACCGCTGTGCGGTCACACAAAAAACAAAGGAGATTACGGTTATTACCGCTTCGGCGGTGCAAAATATTACGGATTAAGGGGTTGAACGAATTGTCGCTTGACAAGGATGTGGAAAGAATACTGGTGACAGAGGAGGAGGCAAAAGCAATCTGTAAGCGCTTGGGCGAGCAGATTTCAAAGGACTACGAGGGCAAGCGCCTCTTGCTTGTGAGCGTGCTTAAAGGCGCGGTTGTGTTTATGGCGGACTTAATGCGCTCGATAACCTGCGACTGTCAAATCGATTTTATGGCGGTATCCTCTTACAGCGGAACCAAAACCACGGGCGTTGTTAAATTCAAAAAGGACCTTGATATTGACCCGGACGGCTGCGATATACTGCTGGTTGAGGATATTCTCGATTCGGGCGTTACGCTGGCTTATCTGAAAAATGTTTTGATGGACAGAAACGCCGCAAGCATTAAGGTTTGCGCGTTTTTGGATAAACCCGCAAACCGCCGCGCGGATATTCAGGCGGACTATGTGGGAAAAGTAATACCGGATGAATTTGTAATCGGCTACGGGCTTGATTATGATGAAAAATACAGAAATTTGCCTTATGTCGGGGTTTTATCACCTAAGGTCTACGCCGACAAATAGGAAAGGAGCCTTAACTCTTGAACAAGAATTTAAAAAATGTGCTTTTGTTTATAGGAATCCCCATTGCGTTCATAATCGCGGTGCTTTCGGTTTCCTATCTTTCAAAAAACACGGTGGAAACAAAGTATTATGAAATCGTTGAAATGGTTACGGAAAATAAAATTTCCGAGTTCAGCCTTAACCTCCACAGCGGTCAGCTTATCTACACAAAGCGCGACGACGGCAAAAGCTACCGTTATACGGTAGCCGACCCATCGATATTTTATAACGACGTCAACGATTTTGTGCTGAAAAACAATACCGAAAACATCGGAACCGATAAAATAATCAAGTACGATTATAAATCCGGCGGAGAGACCGCATGGATAATGAATCTGCTGCCGACTCTTATAACCCTCGGAGTTATGGTGCTATTCTGGATATTCATTATGAAGCGTATGAACGCCTCAATGGGTACGGATAAGACCATGGGCTTCGGAAAAGCAAAGGTACGCAAGGATGACGGCAGGCGCAAGACCACATTTGCGGATGTTGCGGGAGCAGACGAGGAAAAGGAGGAAATGGCTGAAATAGTCGATTTCCTCAAAGACCCGAAAAAGTATAACGAGCTGGGCGCTAAAATACCCAAGGGCGTTTTGCTTGTGGGCCCTCCCGGAACAGGTAAAACTTTACTTGCGCGCGCGGTTGCGGGCGAGGCGGGAGTCCCCTTCTTCTCGATTTCGGGCTCGGATTTCGTTGAAATGTTCGTGGGCGTGGGAGCTTCGCGTGTGCGCGACCTTTTCGGCGAGGCAAAGCGCGAGGCTCCGGCCATTATATTTATTGATGAAATAGATGCGGTGGGCAGGCAGCGCGGCGCGGGTCTCGGCGGCGGTCACGATGAGCGCGAGCAGACGCTTAACCAACTGCTTGTTGAAATGGATGGCTTCGGCGCTAATGAGGGCGTTATAGTAATGGCGGCGACCAACCGCCCCGATATTCTGGATAAGGCGCTTCTGCGCCCGGGTCGTTTCGACCGTCAGATAACCGTAAACTACCCGGATGTTAAGGGCAGGGAGGAAATACTCAAGGTTCATTCAAGAGGCAAACCGCTCGGCCCCGATGTTAACCTTGCCACCATCGCAAAATCTACCTCGGGCTTTACGGGAGCGGATCTTGCAAACCTGCTTAACGAGGCGGCGCTGCTTGCTGTGCGTCACGGTAAAAAGGCAATCACACAGCAGGAGATCGAGGAGGCTACAATTAAGGTGGTTATGGGTGCGGAGAAAAAATCCCACATTGTATCGGATAAGGATAAAAAGGTTACCGCATACCATGAGGCGGGTCACGCAATCGTTTCTTACTTCCTGCCCACGCAGGATCCCGTTCATCAAATCTCCATTATTCAGCGCGGCATGGCTGCGGGCTATACAATGTATCTGCCGGTTGACGAAAAGGGTCATACCTCCAAAAATCAGCTTTCCGAGCAGATATGCTCCTTGCTCGGCGGCAGAGCAGCAGAGCAGCTGACGCAGGATGATGTATGCACGGGTGCTTCAAACGATATTGAGCGCGCAACCTCGCTTGCAAGACAGATGATAACCAAGTTCGGCATGAGCGACAGACTCGGTCTGGTTACCTACGGTCATGATAATAACGAAGTATTTTTGGGCCGTGATTTCTCGTCCACACCGAACTATTCGGAGAAGACTGCCGCCGCAATCGATGAGGAGATCGAGGCAGTCGTAATGAAACAGTATGCAAAGGCACTGGAGCTTTTGAATAATGCTATGCCGAAGCTGCACGCCGTTGCCAAGGTTTTGTTTGAAAAGGAAAAAATTTCGGGCGATGAGTTCAGAGCCATAATGGAACAGTAATTTTAAATCAAGGAACCGCAAACCGCTTTTCAAGAACGGCTGCGGTTCTTTCTGTGTTTTGTGAGATGCTTTAAGGTTTTGTCCGTTTTTTTATTCTTTGAATTAAAATGTAGGTTTTGCAACACTCATCTGAATCACACACAGGCAAAACGGATGTGACAGCTCCGGTTTCCTGTGTGTTTTCTATGTAACCGGTTGCCCGGAAGAAGTCATCATAATCTTCTTTCGAGCAACCTTTGATGAAGATGTGGCAGTGACGCTCATCATTTTCATCGGTAATATAAATGCGCTCCACAAAGGTTTGTATCAGCGTTACAAGCACATCGGGTGCGGCATTTTCAGCATACTTCCCGAAGGAGAGCAGCCGTTCCTTGATTTCTTCAATATCACGGATAGCATACATCTGACTTTGTCTGCTGTCCTCTAACTTTTGGAGCAAAGTATCGGTTTCGGAAAGCTCATCGGTCAGTGCCTTTACATCTTCTTGTATAAACCGTTTCAGACTATCATCCGCTTCCCGAAGATTTTTCACCTGATTGGATATCGCCGCTTCAAGCTGTGCTTTCTTTTTCTTCAGTTCGATTAATTCCTGTTCGCTTTGAGAACTCTTGAAAATATCTGAAGCCTTCTGATTGAGAAATTTGATAAAGTATTCGCTGTCCTCATCGGAGAGATGGGATAATTGTTTGACTACAAATTCATCAAGCAGTACACCGTCAACAGCACGGAAAGTACATTCGCCTGCACGATAGCCGGGACAGACATACTTGAATCTCGGTTTGCCGTTTGTCCATCGATTTGATTCGGAGATAACTCGCAGGCGTTTCCCGCAATGCGGACAGTAGACCAGCCCTGCCAGCAGGGCATTAGTCTTTCGGTGCGGGCGGTTGTACTTTTCTGCAATGGAATCAAGCATATTTTGTGTATCAATCCATTGCTGGCTTGGAATAAAACCTTCGTGCCTGCCGACCGAGATAATCCATTCGGAAAGCGGCTTTGTTGACATCAACTGCACAAATTTCGGCGAAATAAAGGTGCTGTCCGCATCCTCAAATTTCTCCTGCTCGGTTTTATTGTAGGCAGAAATGCCGTGTTGACCGTCAAAGTCGGATACATCCCCACAAATACCGCCGTTGTGCTCCAAGAAATAGTTATAGGCGCTTTCGTCAGCGGTGCAGTATACGGGATTTTTCAATAGCAGTCTTGTTGTGGAGCTGTTAAACTTACTCCCGATTTTTGTGCGATAGCCAAGCTCGTTCATCTTGTCTGCGGTTTTCTTGATGGAACGGGTTGTGGCAAATATCTCATAGAGCTTTTGTATCATCGCTTTTTCCTCGGGAATGCTCTCCAAATAGCTGTAAGCGGACTTGTTTTTGCCACTGCCGGTTTTCACACGCTTCACCGTAAAGCCTGTTGGGGTATTGCCGCCCAGCCAGCGCCCGTCTTTGGCAAGCTCCATCATATTATCGGTGATACGCTCGGTTAAGGTATCACGCTCAAATTCGGCAACGACGGCGAATATTTGAATAAATATCTTTGATACGCCGGAAGCTGTATTGATATTGTTGGAGCAGATCAGCAAATCCACCTTGTGCTTTTCAAGAAAATCGAGCAAACGCAGAAGGTCGCTTGTCTTTCTGCCGATACGGTCTAATTTGTAACAAACAACGGCACGAATTTTGCCCATTTCAATATCGTGGAGCATACGTTGAAAATCGGGACGGTCGGAGTAATAGCCGGAAAGTCCCTTGTCCTCATATTCGAGGAAAGTGTAATCTTCATCGAGATGCAATTCTCGTTTGGCGTATTCTGCACATTGCTTGAACTGAACGCCGATACTGTCACCCTTGTTGGTGATACCGGATTTACGGGCGTATATCGCAACGTCACGATTGTCTTTTTCAATTCTTCTCTGTTTCTTCATGGCAAGTCACCTCCGCTCATATCATACCGCCATCCCGATTATTCTATCAAGTTTGTGGCCGCTGCTACGAATCCATTCCAGAAACACATACAAGGTTTCTGCGTCAAAACTTCTGATTTTCTGTACGACAAAATCTGCTCGTTTCTGTTGAAAGGCTTCCATAGTTTCTTTGAATTTTTGTCCTCTGTGAATTACTGCGATCAAATAGTTTCCTCCGTTTCCGTCTGTGGTTCCGACCTCGGACCAACTTGGTCCAAAGTCAAATAATGAAAAAAGCTGCCACACAGATGCAACAATAACAGACACAAGAAGATTCTGTATCTGACTTGATGCTTCCATGTAACAGCTCCGACAGTTCGGATTGACTAAAAATATGTTTATATAAATATGTGACTTACCCATCAATAAAATCTCGTATGAAGCAGTATTTAATTTTCAACTGTAACTATTGTGGTATATAATTTCAAGTTTTTTACTAATAGCCATATCTGTATTCTCCATACTTCTATTACTATGCTTTCCTCTGTTCCAACGCCAGTCCAATCAGTCGATCCGCTTGATCTGCCATAAACAGCGGGACATTCAGCACATCATCGTCCAATTTCAGATTGTCCAATGAGAAACGGATGCGGAGCTTGACCTTATCAGGGAACAGTTCCTTGAACTTCTTCATACTCTTGCTGGTTGTGTTGGCTTCAGATTTTACCTCCACGGGGAAGATGTCGTTCTCCCGCTGAATGAGGAAATCCACTTCGTAAGGTGGGTTGCTCTGGCTCCAATAACGGGGCATGACTTCAAACTGAGTAATTAAAGTCTGCAACACAAAGTTTTCAGTTAATGCGCCTTTGAATTCAGTAAAAAGGCGGTTACCTTCGCCAAAGGCCGTGGGAGCTAACTGTGCCAGACGGCGGAGCAGTCCCACATCCACCAGATAAATCTTGAAAGCAGACAAGTCATCGTAAGCTGCAATCGGCAGACCCGGAGCGGAGCTGCGATAGACCTTATGCACCAGACGGGCATCCACCAGCCATTGCAAGGCATCCTCGTACTCACGGGCTCGTGCACCTTCCTTGACCACTTTATAGATGAACTTCTTGTTCTCCCTTGCCAGTTGAGAAGGAACAGACTTCCAGATCATTGAAATTTTCGGAAATTCGCTGAGATTAGGATGTTTGGCAAAATCACGCTCATAGGCTCCGAGGATTCCGGATAATGCTTCCTGCATAGCAGAAACATCCCGTGCCTCCGTCCACATCAATACCGGCTCCGGCATACCACCGGTGACGTAGATACGATAATTTTCCAGATCCTCCAAAATTGCGCGGGACAGGTAGGGCAGGGGAGCGCTTTTGGTGCGCGCCACCGGGATGACCTTGGCGGCGTAGCGGGTGGCAACACCCTCGAACCAGCGGCGCAGACCGCCGCAGTTGTCAATGACGTTGTTCATCGTCTGGAAGAACGTCGCGTTGCCGCCGTCGATCATCTTATCATTGCCGCGCGGTGTGCCGGCCATTTTTACCATAGCATCGATGATCGTGCGCACGGCGTCCATCTCGTCCGCCGTCAGCTCGCGGATCAGCTTGTCGGGCTCTGCCTTGATCTCCAGCTCCTGGCGCAGTAATTCCGGCGTAGCACCGTAGGAATAGGGGATCGTCGTCTCGGGCACCGAGACATACTCGAGTGTCAACACGTTCGGGTCGTCGTCCAGCGTGCCGGTCTCGGCCAGAGTCAGTTTGCCCTTCTTGCTGCGGACCCGGTTGGACATGGATTTTGTGATCTCGTTCAGCTTGTCATCGGCGATCTGCTTGTCCACCGGCTCAATGGTGACAGCAATCGCAATGACGCGCT
>OLSX01003894.1_pt1 | contig 11602 bp, 9 predicted proteins | sample 1673141 | NCBI WGS metagenome assembly OLSX01 (sample SAMEA3136759, study PRJEB25190) | human gut metagenome | biome: human gut; feature: human-associated habitat; material: faeces | place: Austria | collected 2013
CTGACGATGCATAAGCCATGTAAAGAGAAATAAGAGTTTCGTTTTCATATCTGTTATTTTTAAGTTATTACTTTGATGCAAAGGTAAAAGCAAGAGGGTGTCGAAACTCTCATAAACTAAAAATCACCCTCGCCACAGGCAGTTGTAGCGAGGGTGATTTTTGTTAAAAGGTGAGTTTTGACACATTCCCCAATTTGTTTTATCAGGAAGTTCACTTCCTTTTTTTGATTATTCAACCGGACTGAATGTGACTTGATTCACTTATCTGTTCCTTCACTCCATTGTTTACCGAAACTCGTCTGTTCTGTTTCCACGCATCCACGATGTCCGTGCACCTTACATTCATCCAACGCTGATTGTAACTGCCGGAATTCATCATCGGAAAGCGTGACGTTCCAAGCCCCCAGATTCTCCAGAATCCTTTCCTGGTTCTTGGAACCGGGAATAGGTACGACATTGGGATATTTATGGAGCATCCACGCGAGCGATATCTGGGCGTTGGTAGCCTTCTTCTCCACGGCGAACCGATGCAGCAAATCAAGTATGGGCTGGTTGGCCTCGATATTCTCTTTCGATAATTGGGGGACGAATTTCCGCACGTCATCGAAGCCGAACTGCTCCTGTGCCGTAACCTTGCCCGACAGGAACCCGCTTGCAATCGGCGAGAACGGTACGACTCCGATTCCTTCCTCAAGACACACCGGGAAAATCTCCGTTTCGCAATCGCGTTCCACCATCGAATAGATGTTCTGGACGGCAGACAAGGGAGTAACCTCATGCGCCGTCCGTATTTGGTCGGCCGATACTTGCGACAATCCCCAACCACGTATCAATCCCTCCTGAATAAGCCGCCCCATGACGGTTGCCACATCCTCAAGCCGGACCATCTCATTGATGCGATGCAGGTAATACAGGTCGATATAATCCGTGCGAAGTCTGCTCATGGAATCTTCAAGATGCCGACGCACTTCCCGGTAGAGATTCGTCCCGTCCGGCTTCGGGAGTTCACCAATATGAAATTTGGTGGCAAGCACCACCTCTTTACGGAACGGCTCGACAGCTTTACCCACCAATTCCTCGTTATGTCCGGCATAGAATTGTTCTTTGCCATAGGCTTCCGCCGTATCAAAATGCGTGCAGCCGTAGTCATATGCCTTGCGGATTGCTTCTATGGCATACGCTTCGGGCGGTACTTGTCCGTAACCGTGGCTGAATCCCATACATCCCATTCCTATCGGAGATACTTCCAATTGTCCTAATTTTCTTTTATCCATATTGTTATTTTTTTTAGAGTAAGATTGTTGTTGAATTATTTTAACTCGGTTCATACCGTACATAGTGGATGTTACCGTCGATTTGATACGTGGATCAACCTCGTTCGGCAAGCGTCTGGGCATAACGGCCTGACACTTGTTCTTTCACCGCACCGTAAGGGCCACTGACGGCAATGGCTGCCAGACGTCCTTGCGTATTTGGGGGCTTGTAAAGGTCTGCGGCAAGCGTAATGCCGTAACGGTTGTGGAACGTGATTCTCGTATGTTCCACCTTATCGCTCTACGGAAAGGTCTTATCTCATTCCTGCGTCAATTCCAATGGTTCCATACCGGTTGAATTTATATATTTTGTTGTTGTCGTTTTTTGTGCCTTACTGGCGACATATACGGATTTATGACCTATCGGAGTTCCCTCCATGGGGGTACTTTCCTCTTTGACGGCGGAACATTCGAGTGCGGTAGTTATCCGTCCTGACAGTTTCGAGCAAGGCTCCAGTTTTTCTTAGGCTATGTAATACTCATCCGTACTCAGTTACCCGACCATCGGGCAGTCGATGCGGCCATCGACCGAAGTCATCATGTGACTGATTATATATGGTCTCATATTCTTGGTTTTTATTTATAATGCAAAAGTAAGGCAGCTTCTCCGCTCTGCCGGTAGACAAATTACGGATTATACTACCTTATTTACTGATTCCTTATCGGCCTACCTGACGTTGCTGTTCGGCATTGTACCGGTCTCCCACAACGGGAATAGCAGCCACGGTATCCTCCAGTTCTTTCCAATCCCCGGAGCTGATGTTAAAGTCGAGTGTGCGCAGGTTTTCCTCCAGATGAGACAGTTTTGTCGTTCCCGGAATCGGTACGATCCACGGTGCTTTCTGAAGCAACCAGCCAAGAGCCACCTGTGCCGAGGTTATCCCCCGTGTGCGCCCGAAAGCTTGCAGCGCATTTACAATGCGGGTATTTGCACGCATTGCTTCCGGCTGGAAACGCGGCAGGGTCTGACGGTTGTCGTTGTTTACATCGAAGACCGTGTATTCGTTGATGCAGCCTCCCAGAAAACCCCGGTTGATCGGGCTGTACGGGACGAAGCCGATACCCAACTCCCGGCATACATCGAGAACTCCGTTCTCTTCTACCAGGCGGTGCATCAGATGGTACTCGCTTTGGATAGCCGTCAGCGGACAAATGGCGTGGGCCTTACGGATTGTTTCGGCACTGACCTCGCACATACCCCAGCGTTGCACTTTACCTTCCTTGATCAAGTCGACAATAGTAGCCGCTACCTCCTCGGCCGGAGTATTCGGGTCGGCACGGTGCTGGTAGAACATCGGCAGTGAATCGAGTCTCAATCGGCGAAGCGACTCCTCGCAATAGCGACGGATGGTTGCCGGACGGCTGTCTTGACGACCGGTTCCTTTGCCGTCGATCACTTCATGTCCGAATTTGGTCGTCACGTTGATCCGCCCTTTGAACTCGGACAGCGCTTCTCCTGCCAGATTCTCATTGGTCAACGGTCCATAAATGATAGCTGTGTCGAAGAGCGTTACACCACGCTCTACCGCCTCATGCAACAATCGGATACACTTTTTCTTATCCGGGTGTTGGCTGCGGTTGTAAGTCATGCCCATCACGCCGAAGCCGAGTGCCGACACCTCGAAGGTAGCCTTACCCGTACCCAATACACGATGTCCCTTGATACGGGCTGCATCGGTATCCACATCGGATGTTTCCGCCTGTTTCGCTTCTGAAGCGAATACCTTGCCCAATCCCGAAGGCATGGCCATTGCGGCTCCTGCCAATGCAGCCGTCTTGAGAAATCCACGACGGCTGATATCCATTTTATTGTTTTCTTTCATGATTTTATGTTTTATGAATTATAACTTAATGAATGGAAAATGCCCCGTCCACTAAAAGGGCGTGCCCGTCTACGAAACTTGCCTGCGGTGAGCAAAGCCACAATACGGCGTTGGCTATTTCTTCCGGCTTACCGAGACGTCCGGCTGGAATATCGCGGACCAGTTCCTTTTCCAGATCGGGGTTACGCCGTATCAGTTCTTCGGCCATAGGTGTTCGGATCACACCCGGACAGACGGCATTGATACGAATCCCTTTTGCCGAGTAGTCGATGGCAGCCGTGCGGGTCAGACCGATCACCGCATGTTTGCAGGCGATATAGGCCGCTTGTCCGGGGAACCCCGTAACGCCGCCTTGCGATGAGGTATTGACAATAGCACCACCGCCTTGTTGCAGCATCTGGATAATCTCGTAACGCATACAGTTCCATACACCTTTCAGATCGACAGCCACCGTGCGGTCGAACTCCTCGTCGGTGATCTCGGCCATCGGCCGTTGCGGGGTCTGTATCCCGGCATTGTTCAATGCAGTGTCCAGCCTGCCATAAGTCGCAACGATCCAGTCAATCATCTCCTTTACAGCCCGCGTATCGGACACGTCGCAGCGATATGCCACGGCTTTATACCCTTCTGAAACCAACTTCCCGGCTTGTTCTTTCGGCTCATTGATGTCCACCAATACTACGGTTGCACCCGCTTTTGCAAATGCTTCTGCCGAGGCCAGCCCGATACCTGCCGCTGCACCCGTTACCATCGCTACTTTTTCATTCATTGTTTCCATGATTCTAATTGCTTTAATGTTCTGATGCAAAGTTACGCAAAGAGCCTCGCAACGATTTTGCTGCGAAGCTCAAAAGATTTTGTTATGAAGTTCATTTTGTTAAAAAAGGAACAGGATGTATTTTATGGACTATTTCAATAGATTATAGGGCTGCCGATGATACCATGTATAACATGCAGGCTGCTGTCCTTTGTTGCTGTCTGTTCGATGCGGTGGACCGGCTCGTCCCATGCGTGACGGGAGAGTGAAAATTTGCTGTTGTGTACCGGAAGGACTTTGGTCGCATCCAGCTCGTGAATCTCTGCCGGAAGCTGTTCAGGCATCGTATGGATATACCGCCAGTCTTCGTTGTATTGCCCGTTTTCGAGGATTGCAAGGTCGATATTGGGGAAGCGGTTGCCTATTTCCGCATAATGCGTATCATACCCTCCGTTTCTATAATTAGGAGATTTCATGACTCTTTCCAGCCGTTCCCCACGGGGAGTTCTGCCGAAACTGGCTTGATTGATAAAAACAATGACTGACACCGCCAGCAATGCTATTACAGCTAATATACATCCTACAATCATACGTGTTCTGAATTTCTTGAATATGATACGCATATAATTAATGACTAAATTATTTCACGCAGCAAATATACAGGTATTCAGAGAGCTTGTTAGTATATATATTACAGATTGTTATACCATAATTACTGAAAGCAGTTGCCTGTTGGGTGTCAGTCTATTGTGTGAACAAACCTTTTCTTATTCAGTGCCTTAGAAATAAATTTTGTAGCTGATGTTCGGAATCAATCCCGATCCGTCTTTTTTCTCTATCTTATGAGTTTTTTCGTTGTACTGGTAAAAGTGCATTCCTGTGCGCATACCTACATTTAGCATTTTAATAGAAAACTCATGAGATATTTTCTTTTTATTAATTCTATAACTGAAAGAGATGTCACCGTTGATGGAGGGATCAAACTTCTTGCTGTAAGCTCTGGTTTCATCAAATTTGATATCATGTTCTATCATACTTTTACCTTCATCTACAGGGGTATATCGGTCACCACCTTGGAAAAAGATACGCCCATTGAGACTTAGTACATTTTGTTTATTACGTCCTACCATCCATTCTTTTCCGGCAAGTATGTTCAGGAGATAGTTTTTGTCCAACCGTGTATTACGCCAGATGTTATCTCCGGCTTTGTATTTTGATTTAAAAAGAGAAGCCGTTATCATATAGTAAAAACCATTTTTCATGTATTGCTCTAATGTAATGTCTATACCGTAGTTCACTCCGGAGCCTCTATTCTTTAATATCCTGTCCAGATAGAAACTCTGATGGTTGATGATGGAAAAGGAAGAATTCTCTTCAACAGGTATTCGGAATAGATATTGATAATAGGGTTCCACTTTTAAGTGCATGTACGAGTTGATGTTCCAGTCGTATGTAAGCCCGAAGTGATGAGCCTTTGAAAAATCCAGGTATCTGTTGGATTCGGTTTTTCCGTTGGCTTCCTGTTCCACAAAGTAGTAGTCAAGCTTTTCCCTGCGACTGTGCAGACCGTATGCCAGTGCCAAGGCGTGTTTCGGATTAAAGCTCCATTTAAGGGCTGCTCTGGGTTCTACGGTCCAGTTCTTATTCAGGGTGAAGTACTGTGCGGTGATGCCCAGACTGGTAGTAAGATGGTTACTTAGGTTGATGACAGAACTGCTGTATGCCGAGAGCACACAACTTCCCCCATTCCCTTTTGAAATCTGTTCCATAGGTACATCTAAACCGAAATTAGGACTGATTTTGTAATCCAAGTCATATTGGAGCCCTGTAACTGTGATACCTGTCCGGTTGATATGGTTGGAATTGAATTTCTTGTTCAGATAGGAATTAAAGACTATATCCCATTTGGAATTCCGGATATCTCCTACATGGACCAGTTTGTCATCTTCTGTCATCTGATCAGCTCTCGTGCGATCTTTCGAGTAAGTGGCGGCTAATGAAGAACGGATATACGTATCTGCATTGATAAGATACTTGTGTGTAAGTCCTCCTGCCGCTTTGTCAAAAGCTGTATTTCCGGACTGCCGGTCACCTTGTGTCTCCCATTCATCACGGTCGATGGCTTCCGGTTTATAACGGTCAATCAGCCCGATTCCCCAGATGGAGAAAGTTCCGGCCTTCCGGGTAGGAAAATTTAATTTGAATGATAAGTCCTGATATTTCAGATTCATATCATTTCCTGTAGCCAAGGAAGTGGTGGAGAAGCGGTAATTGAAGATATAGGAACTTCCATGCTTCCTGCTTATCGGGCCTTCCGATGCTAGGTCAATACCCAGAATACCTAACTGAAATGTATGTTCATACTTCTGATTGTTGCCATTTCGTATTTGCATGTCGAAGATACCTGATAACGCATTGCTGTATTCGGAAGGGAACGCACCGTTGTAGAAATCGGAGTTACCGATCACCTGTGTACTCAGGGCCGAAAGAAAGCCCCCGCCCAGTCCGGTAAGGTCGGCGAAGTGAGTCGGATTGGGAATTTCTACCCCTTCCAACCTCCATTGGGTAAACTGGGGTGAATTTCCTCTGATAGCTACAGCGTTGGTTCCTACATCTCCTGCCACACCTGCAAATGCGGAACTCAGACGTGCCGGATCATCAAAACCATTGGCAAACCTGCCTGCTTCTTCCATGCTGATCATGCGTCCGCCGGTAATGGCCATTGCATTCAGAGGTTTATCTTTCTTTATCTCCGGTTGTATGACGACTTCCGCCAACGAGTGAATGTTTTCATCCAGAGTGATTTCCATATATACTTCCTTGGAAGAGGTTACAGGTATCTCATTGAAAATATTGGTATTATATCCTACATAGGAGGTTTGTATATTGCATCGTCCCACAGGAACATTGTCTATCCGAAATCTCCCCAGACTGTCTGTTGTGCTGCCCAAAGAACCGACATTCATAATTCTTACAGTAGCAAACTCTATGGGTGCATTGGTTTTGGAATCCAGTACAATTCCTCTGACTGTTTGGGTAGGTTTCTCTGTTTTTTCCTTGGTGGATTTCTGTAGTTCGTTGCCGGACGGAGTGATAATGATATGGTAGCCTGTTATTTTGTACGAATATCGGGTGTCTTTCAAGATTTGCGCTAACGCCTTGTCAATGCTTTGGGATTCTAAGGACAGGGATATTTTTCTTTTTACATCTACGGCCGATAATTCATAGGCTATGCTATATCCGGTTTGTAGTTCTATCTCGGTAAAAGCTTCTTTCAGTGATATGTTTTTATTCTGTATAGTGATTTGCTTTCTGTCATTCTGTGCTGTGGCATTCAATGAGAGAAAGGCAAAAAATAAAAAAAGGAGTATCTTATCTGTTTCTTTATTAATGGTTATTCGATTCATTGTTGTATGTTTTTATAAGATAAGCTGCATTTCGGCATAACTTTTTCATGCAAGCATGAAAGTTCTGCATTCGATTTGCATTATCTTTGCATTGTGTACAAAGTATTTCTGTTATGAAGCAAAAATTACCCACTATCCCCGGCCCTATCGGTGTATTCGACTCCGGATATGGCGGACTGACTATCCTGAGCAAGATACGGGAAGCCTTGCCCCAGTACGATTACATCTATTTGGGAGACAATGCACGTTCACCCTATGGTACACGTTCTTTCGAAATCGTGTATGAGTTCACATTGCAAGCTGTCACCCGATTGTTCGAAATGGGATGCCATCTCGTTATCCTGGCATGCAATACGGCGTCCGCCAAGGCATTACGCAGCATACAAATGAACGATCTTCCCGAAATGGATCCTGCACGTCGCGTACTGGGCGTCATCCGTCCTACTGTGGAATGTATCGGGAATATTACCCATAGTCGCCATGTAGGAATTCTGGCTACTGCGGGAACCATAAAGTCGGAATCCTATCCGCTGGAAATACATAAACTTTTTCCGGATATCCAGGTGGAGGGTGAAGCCTGTCCGTTATGGGTATCCCTCGTAGAAAACAATGAGGCGGAAGGAGACGGAACTGATTATTTTGTACGCAAATATATCAACGAACTTCTGTCAAAAGATGAACAAATCGATACGGTCATTCTCGGATGTACCCATTATCCAATACTGCTACCTAAAATAGAGAAGCATATGCCCAAGGGCATTACCACCGTAGCACAAGGGGAATTAGTAGCAACTAGTCTGAAAGATTATTTACAGCGTCACCCGGAAATGGATGCCAAATGTACAAAAGGCGGAAATTGCACCTACTACACTACGGAAGCAGAAGAGAAGTTCACCGAATCGGCATCTACCTTTCTGAATGAAGCGGTAACTGTGCAGCGAATAGAGTTATAATCGCCAAACATTTAAGGATAAAACAAATCTTTTCTCCGAAATACTTGTTATATTTGTAATATATAAATCTATTAATTCTTACCATTATGAAATCAACAGACTATAGCCGCACAGTTGAAGTGTTCAAAGGATCACCGTGGGAAGCAGAACTTGTTAAGGGTTTACTCGAAAACAATGGTATAGCAACTATTATCAAAGATGGACTTATGAGCACCATCGCACCTTATATAGCACCGGATGTAACCATTCTCGTCAGCGAGGAAACATATGAAGATGCCATGGAGATAATCCGTGAACGTGATAAAGGAAAAGACGAAGAATAATCCTTTCACTTTCCTCCAGAAACCACATAAGAACGATATACAACACATGGAACAACAATTTTCGAGAATAGCTGTAAAGGTAGGCAGCAATGTCCTGACACGCCGTGACGGTACTCTGGACGTAACACGCATGTCCGCTTTGGTCGATCAGATAGCTGAACTGCATAAGACAGGAGTAGAAGTCATACTTGTGTCGTCCGGAGCCGTAGCTTCCGGACGTAGCGAAGTGCACTCCGCCAAGAAGTTGGACAGTGTAGATCAGCGCCAGCTTTTCTCTGCCGTAGGCCAAGCCAAACTAATCAACCGTTATTACGAACTCTTTCGCGAACATGGTATTCCTGTTGGTCAAGTGCTGACTATGAAAGAGAATTTTGCTACCCGCAGACACTATCTCAATCAAAAGAACTGCATGACGGTGATGTTAGAGAATGGAGTGATTCCCATCGTCAATGAAAACGATACGATTTCTGTAAGCGAACTGATGTTTACGGATAATGATGAGTTGTCCGGCCTGATAGCCTCCATGATGGACGCACAGGCTTTGATTATTCTCAGTAATATTGACGGAATTTACAATGGTTCTCCTGCTGATCCAGCTTCTGAAGTGATCCGTGAAATCGGTCAGGGAAAAGACCTTTCTTCATACATTCAGACCTCCAAGTCCAGCTTCGGCCGTGGCGGAATGCTAACTAAAACCAATATTGCCCGTAAAGTAGCTGATGAAGGTATCACAGTTATCATTGCCAATGGTAAGCGGGACAATATCCTTGTCGATTTGATTCAACACCCTGAAAGTACGCTATGTACCCGCTTCACTCCTTCTCCCGAACCTGTATCCAGTGTAAAGAAATGGATTGCACACAGCGAGGGGTTTGCCAAAGGCGAGTTACACATCAATTACTGTGCTACCGAATTGCTTTTTTCGGATAAGGCAGTCAGCATTCTACCTGTAGGCATCATCGACGTCATCGGCGAATTTGAAAAGGATGACATTGTGCGGATTGTAGACTTCGGAGGTAAGCCCATCGGTGTGGGTAAGGCAAACTGTGATTCCACACAGGCCAGGGAAGCAATGGGAAAGCATGGCAAGAAACCAGTAGTACACTACGATTATCTCTACATAGAGTAATAAAGAAAAGGAAAGAAGGTGCATCAGGATTACTCTTAATGCACCTTCTTTTTATTTCATGCCGTGAAACTCTCAGTTTCATTACTTGAAACCGTTTGTTTCATGCCGTGAAACTCTCAGTTTCATTGCTTGAAACTGTTTGTTTCATGCCGCGAAACTCTCAGTTTCAAGCTGAGATACCAGTACTGCCACTATAACTTCCAACTTACAGTATGGAATGAGTGGGGAGGCAACGTAAGCGTTACTCTCTGTTCCCTCACTTTTACACACATTGTTTCCTCATTATCAGTCACATTTGCAACGATGGCAGTGATTGTACCATCCGGATTAACGAAAGCAAGCATATTCTTATCCGACGGTGTTTCCAGCCTATAAGCTCCTGTCTGTACAAAATGCCCTAAATGCTTCATCAGATAAAATTCCGGATTATACTTTACGGTTTGTTGCTTCTTGTCAATGGACACCATAGAATTCTGATTCCATCCCCAAGGACTAATGCCCGGAGTAAGAAGAATCATATTCCAATAGTGATAGGAATTGATACCATTACTGAAATAATGCTTCATCAGGTTCCATGTATATTCAGCATAATCCCATGAGTTTGCTCCGTTGCCACATTCAGTCTCAGTTTGCATCAGGTTCAGATTAGGATATTCACGATGGATAGTTGGGATAGCCTTCTTACCATCCCACTGGAAACCAACACCCTTAATGTACTTAGCTGCCTGTTCATCCCGCAAAGCAGTGCGCACATAATCCGGATTGGATGTATTGATAGTTCCAAAATAAATATCAGTTTTGATATTCTCCCGCTCGAAAGTCGGCCCCAGATAATGCCCCAGGAAGAAAGTCAGATCTTCCGTGCGCCATTTACAACTGGGAAAAACCTGGTTGGAACAAGGCTCATTCTGAACATGGATACATTCCAGCGGTAATCCTTCGGCTTCATAAGCTTTAATAAAACGCGCAAAGTAATCGGCATACGTTTTCAGATACCCCTCTTCCATCCGGAAACCGGTACTGAATTCTGCTATAGCTTCACGCGGTAGCAATCCATTCACGTCTTTCTCTCCGGACGGACGAACCGCAGAAGCATAATGATTATTCGTCTTCATCCAAGGCGGAGGACACCAGGGAGAAGCCCAAATGCGCAAGTCAGGATTTATCTGACGGGCAGCTTTAATATAAGGAAACAGAATATACCTGTCACGGTCGATATTAAAATTCACCAGATTAAAGTCTCCTGCAACATCCGCCGAAGAGTAAAAACTCATGGCAAAGTCATTAGCTCCCATCGGAAGACGACAATAGTCGAAGCAAGCTCCATCTTTGCCAAAGATAGCTTGAAGAACAGCTTCACGATCTTCAGCCGACAAGGCATTCAGCGCATCCCAACCCATTTCATTGAAGCAGCCACCTATACCCGTAATCAATTGTAAGCGTTGAGCCGGGTCAAGCACAATCTCTGCTCCGGTAGTTGTACGTTCCGGCTTTACCTTCTGTTTCACCCACGGAGAAGTCTGAGTGGTAGTATACCACTCGACCTTCTGCGCTGAAACAGTTCCACTTAGCAGGAACAGTAAAATCAGACTTATTAACCTCATAAGCTATCTTATTTTCTTTGTTTCACCATCTGGATAGTTCCGTCTTCATTGTAGTAAAGTTTGTCTACACAAATAGAGCGCAACCAGTCATGATTAGATAAAGCACTGTTGTGGTAGAATGCAAACCACTGGCCTTTATATTCTACGATAGAACCGTGATTGGTATAGCTGTCTGTAGGCTCCATATAGATACCCATAGATTTCCAGGGACCGAGCGGGTTATCACTGATAGCATAGCGCATACGGTTGTCACCTTTCACACCGTCATTCCAGTTTTCATCGTGATTATCGGA
>OLSX01003895.1_pt1 | contig 11597 bp, 8 predicted proteins | sample 1673141 | NCBI WGS metagenome assembly OLSX01 (sample SAMEA3136759, study PRJEB25190) | human gut metagenome | biome: human gut; feature: human-associated habitat; material: faeces | place: Austria | collected 2013
TGCTTACCTGGAAACCGGTCATTTATGCTGCCAATGTAAGTGAGGACGATCTTGCAGATGACGGAGAATCCAATGCTCATGTACAGGCGGTACGTAAATATGCAGCAGAGCAGAAGAGCGAAGTATTTGTGATCTGTGCAGAAATTGAGGAAGAAATTTCTGAACTTGATGATGATGAGAAAAAAATGTTCCTCGAAGATCTGGGGCTGAAAGAGTCCGGTCTTGAGAAACTGGTAAGGGCAAGCTACAGACTTCTGGGCTTGATGAGCTTTTTGACATCAGGAGAAGATGAGACTCGTGCATGGACGATCAAAATCGGAACAAAGGCGCCACAGGCAGCCGGTAAGATTCATACAGACTTTGAAAGAGGATTTATCAAAGCAGAGGTTGTGAATTATCAGGATCTTCTGGACTGTGGTTCTTATGCAGGTGCAAGAGAAAAAGGACTTGTCCGTATGGAAGGTAAAGAATACATCGTACAGGATGGAGATGTGATCCTGTTCAGATTCAATGTATAAAAATCGATAGCCTTAAAGGTATATCGGTTTCTGTACAACATATCCGATAATACGAAGTATATGATAAAGGGGTTTTATGGAGATAACAGTAAGATTTCCGAATCTGGGGTTTTTGTTTGAATATGAGGACAGAACTTTTTCTGTTCTTGGATTTGATATCACAATATACGGGATACTGATGGCTGTAAGTCTGCTTATTGGGCTGGGGATGATTCTTCTCTGCGCCAGATGGCAGAAATTGAATCTGAATCTCTGCCTGGGAGCGTCAATCTCGGCATTGATTGGTGGAGTGATCGGAGGCAGGCTTTATTACATTGCTTTTTCATGGAGTCAGTTCAGTGGTAAATCCTGGAAGATCCTGTGTGATATACGCAGTGGTGGTATGTCTATTTATGGAGCAATTCTGGGGGGCGTGCTTGTGGCAGCTCTCTTCTGCCGGCTCAGCAGAACGTCATTCTGGAAAATGGCAGATATTGTATGTATGGGACTGCTCAGCGGACAGATAATAGGTGTATGGGGAAACTTTTTTAACCGAGAGGCTTTTGGCGAGTACACAGACAGTCTGTTTGCAATGGGACTTCCGATGGATTCCGTACAGAAGAGCGCAGTGACAAAGCTGATGAAACAGCATCTGGTAACTTTCAGAGATATGGATTACATTCAGGTACATCCACTGTTTTTCTATGAAAGTATCTGGTGTCTGCTACTGCTTCTGATTTTGCTGCTTTATACCTGGAGAAAAAAATTTGAAGGTGAGATCTTTCTCAGATATCTTGCAGGATACGGGCTGGGCAAGTGTGTGATCGAGTGGCTTCGCACGGATAAACTGTATATTCCGAAGACAAAGATACCGGTTTCCCTGCTTGTGTCTGCTGCACTTTTCCTGATCTGTGGCATTGTTGCGACAGTGCGAAGGATTCTTTCAAAGAAAAGAGAGAAGGTCAGCAGACGCAGGAGAGAGGAGCGTAATGCCGCAGAAGAGAAAAATGATGGCAGCAGACTGGAAGACATTCATAACTTTGAGAATGTACAGGATGAGTTCAGAGACATTCTTGAAGAACTGGATAGAGCGGGAAAGATGGTGGCTGAAGAAAATACGGAATCAAATGAGTCGGAAGATTCAAAATCCGCAGAAACTGCTGAAACGACAGAAACGGAAGTTTCAGAGTCTGTCGAAGATGCGGAAGCGGCAGAAGCTCCGGCGTCTGCAGAAACTGTTGAATCAGAGAATAAGGGAACGGAGGGATCTGCCGAATCAGCTGAGGCTGAGCCAGAGGCTGGACCGGATGATCGCGAAGATGTATAAATAATAAACGGGTAACATGAAAATAGACATGTGACAGAGTTAAAGGGGGTTCTCCAAAGGGAGGACCCCTTCGCTTTTTAAACAACTTTGAAAATTAGAAAATCTTCTGTAATACTCTCGTAAAATATGGCAATTTTCCGCTTAAAATGTATAAAATTGTTCAGAAAAAAACTACGATTCCCACTTGTATTTTCAAGGTAAATAGGTTAGAATGATTTTATAAGTGGTAGAAAGTGGTGAATAGTGGTGGCGAATGGAGGGAATGTGGCATATTTATCCATTTCCGCCGGCAGATACGAAGGGGAGAATCGTATCTCACGAGAGTAGGTGAGTTTATATGTTCATGGGCGAATACAATCATACAATCGACGCGAAGGGGCGTCTGATCATCCCTTCCAAATTCAGAGAACTCCTGGGAGAGGAGTTTGTTCTGACAAAGGGACTTGATGGTTGTCTCTCTATTTATCCTATGGATGAATGGAATGCCTTTGAAGAAAAACTCAGAGCCTTACCACTTACAAACAAAAATGCCAGAACCTTCACACGTTTCTTTGTAGCAGGTGCGACAAACTGTGAACTGGACAAGCAGGGGAGAATTCTTGTACCGCAGACGTTACGGGAATTCGCTGGTCTGGAAAAAGACGTTGTGCTCACCGGAAACCTCAACAGAATTGAGGTATGGAGCAAAGAGAAGTGGAGCGAGAATTGTGATTATGATGATATGGACAGTATTGCAGAGGGTATGCAGGACATGGGTATCATCATTTAAGCATTACGCCGGAAAGAAATCCAACAGGAGACGGATATGGAATTTAAACACAAATCTGTATTACTGGAAGAAACCATCGATGGTTTAAGGGTAAAACCTGATGGTACTTATGTGGATGGAACTCTGGGAGGAGCAGGGCACGCACAGGAAGTGTGCCGCAGACTTTCTGCCAAGGGGAGATTTATTGGCATAGATCAGGACCAAGATGCAATAGTTGCTGCGAGTGAACGGTTGTCCGCCTATGGTGACAGAGTTCAGATTATTCGCAGCAATTATTGTTACATGGCGAATGAGCTGAAGAACCTGGGAATTCAGAAAGTTGATGGAATTGTTCTGGACCTGGGAGTTTCGTCTTATCAGTTAGACAATGAAGAGCGTGGATTTACCTATCGTGTGGATGCACCGCTGGATATGAGAATGGACCAGAGACAGAGCCGCACAGCTGCGGATATCGTGAATGGTTATGATGAAAGAGAACTGTACCGTATCATTCGTGATTACGGTGAAGATAAATTTGCAAAAAACATTGCAAAACATATTGTGGCTGCGAGAGCCAAAGCACCGATTCAGACAACCGGAGAACTGACCGAGATCATACGACAGTCGATTCCGATGAAAATCCAGGCAACTGGAGGACATCCTGCAAAGAGAACTTTTCAGGCAATCCGAATTGAACTGAACCGGGAACTTGATGTTCTGAGAGAATCACTGGATGGGATGATCGATCTTCTGGATGATGGCGGAAGAATCTGTATTATTACCTTTCATTCTCTTGAGGACAGGATTGTAAAAACAATTTTCCGAAAAAATGAAAATCCATGTACCTGTCCACCGGATTTCCCAGTATGTGTATGTGGCAAGAAATCCAAAGGAAAAGTGATCACGAGAAAACCGATTCTGCCAAGTGAGACAGAAATGGAAGAGAATCCGAGATCTAAGAGTGCAAAACTCAGAATCTTTGAAAGAAGATATCTTTAATTAAGTATAGAAGTAGAAAGTTGTGAGATGTAGATGGAGAGGACGAACAGAGCAGTCACATCCAGAAAAAACAGAACAAATGCCAGAAATGCCCGTGGAATGTATGTGGATGGGAATGCGGTGCGAAGACTGCAGGAAGTTCCTGCGAGACCGTATCAGGCTCCTGGAGTGCAGACCGCGCGACGAGTTCGTGAAAATATGCCGGAGAGACCGGCAGCTCAACCGAGACAGCTCAGTCGGGAAGCACAGAGAAACAGAGAAAAAGCAAAGAGCATGGGACGCGGTTTTGTGGTGTTCCTTGCAGTGGTAAGTGTTGCCGTACTTTTTTGCTGTGTCAATTATCTTCAGCTGAAATCGGAGCTGACAGGTAAGATAAAAACAGTTGCTTCTCTGGAAACAGAACTGTCACAGATTAAAGAAGACAACAATGCATATGAGAGTCAGGTAACTTCAGATGTGGATCTGAATACGATCAAGAAGCTTGCCATAGGGCGTCTGGGAATGAATTATCCGAAAGATGACCAGAAAAAGACTTATACTATGCCGAGTAACAGTTATGTAAGACAGTATCAGGAAGTTCCTGAGTCCAAGAGGTGATAGATCATTGAGCAATACCAATACGAGGAATCGAAGAAGACCTCAGAAAAAAATTAATCACAAAATGAGAGGAAAGCTAGTAGGACTATTCGCTGTAGTGTTGCTAGCTTTAGTTGGTTTACTGGGCAGAATTACTTATATTAATGCTACCAGTGGCAAAAAATACAAAAAACAGGTTCTGACACAGGCACAGCAGAAGTATCAGAGCAGTACTCTTCCAGCGAAAAGAGGAGATATTTATGACCGTAACGGTAATATCCTGGCGACAAGTCAGAAAGTGTATTCTGTGATCCTTGACTGCAAGACCGTCAACTCTGATGAAAAATATGTAGAACCGACAGTAAGAGCACTGACAGACGTGCTGGGACTTGATGAAGACAAGATTCGGTCGATCCTTTCCGCCGAGGATACGAAGAACAGCCAGTATCAGATCCTGAAGAAGCAGCTCTCCATGGATGAGAAAAAAGCTTTTGAAGATTATGAATCTCCGGCTGAAGACAGCGAGCTGTCAGATGCACAGAAAGCAGAGCGGGCAAATATAAAAGGGGTATGGTTTGAAGAAGATTATCTGAGAAGTTATCCGTTTAATGAGCTTGCAAATGATGCGATTGGATTTACACTTTCCAGAGATACGGCAGACGTAGGGCTGGAGAGTTACTATAACAGTACGTTGATGGGGACGGATGGCCGTCAGTATGGATATATCAATGACAATGCAGATGTGGAACAGACTATCATCGATCCGAAAGACGGACAGAGTATTGTAACAACCTTGGATGTGGGTGTACAGCAGATTGTTGAAAAATATGTTAATGGATTTAAAGAAGCCATGGGAGCAAAAAATATCGGTGTGATCGCAATGAAGCCATCTACCGGTGAGATCGTTGCCATGGATGGCGGGGACCGCTATGATCTGAATGATCCGCGTGATCTTTCGAGTATTTATTCTGAGGATCAGATTGCAGCGATGAATGATGAGGATACGGTGACAGCCCTGAATGCCATGTGGAACAATTTCTGTGTGACAGAGACGTATGAGCCGGGATCTGTTGTGAAGCCGATCGTTATGGCGGGTGCACTGGAAAAGGGTAAAATTTCGGAGAACGATACATTTGTCTGTGATGGTGGACAGACCTTTGGTGCGAATGGCGATACGTACATCAAATGTGCGGTTTGGCCGGATGCACACGGAACAGAGGCACTGCGGGATGTTATCGCGAACTCCTGTAACGATGCGATGATGCAGATTGCAGCCAAGATGGGAACGGAACAGTACCTCAAGGCACAGACGCTGTTTAACTTCGGAAGCCGTACCGGAATCGACCTTCCAAATGAAGGTTCTGGTGTGATTCATACTGCAGATACGATGGGCGAGACAGAGCTTGCATGTTCCGCGTTCGGACAGGGATTTACCTGTACCATGATCCAGGAGATCAACGCCATGTGCTCTGTTATCAATGGAGGCTCCTATTATCAGCCTCATCTGGTAAGTGAGATCAAAGACAGCAGTGGTTCAACTGTAAAGAAATTTGATCCGATTCTTATGAAACAGACAGTTTCTTCAGAGATATCAGCAGATATCCGTTCTTACATGCAGGCCAGTGTGCAGGAAGGTACCAGTGGTACTTCAAAGGTACAGGGATACAGTTCCGGTGGTAAGACCGGTACTGCCGAAAAGTTTCCGCGAGGCAACGGCAAATACCTGGTTTCTTTTATCACTTTTGCACCGGTGGATGATCCGCAGATCCTTCTCTACGTGGTTGTTGATGAGCCGAAAGCAGATGAGCAGGCGGACAGTAAATATCCACAGTATATCGCACAGGGAATTCTGTCAGAACTTCTTCCGTATCTGAATGTTACTCCGGATGAATCTGAAGACGGCAGTGTTCCTGAGACGGAACTCTGGGAAGGATTTAAAGGCCGCCTGGTAGATGTATCCGGAAGTAGTGTGGATGAAAAGGGAAATCTGGTGGATGGCAGTGGAAACCGCGTGGATCTTGAAGGAAACCGTATTGATGAAAATGGCTATCTTTTAAATGACAACGGAGAACACAAGCTGGATGATAACGGACAGTATATCATGTCCACATATCTGATTACGTCTTCTTCGGATTCAGACACTACGTTGAAGGAAGCGATTTCAGATACCAATGTTCCTGCACCACCGGAAGAGGATGAATCGGACACTACAGAAAATAACGATATGGAAAGCGAAGGCATCACAAACGAAGAGGCCGGGCTGGACTAAATAAAGAGTCGTACACATCTCCTCTGGAGAACAGTCATATATTATTATGACTGTTTTCCAGAGGATTTTTTTATGAAAAAAAATTATACATTTCATAAAAGGAAAGTGTGGATCGTTTTCTTTTTGTGTCTGCTGATGATCTTGTGTCTGATTGGCAGACTGATCTATCTTATGGGCTTTCGTTCGGATTATTATTATGAAAAAGCGGAGGATCTTCATGAACGGGAAAGAGACATTAAGGCCGCACGTGGTGAAATTGTGGACGCAAAGGGAAAAGTACTTGCTGCAAATAAAACAGTGTGTACGATTTCTGTAATTCACAGTCAGATAAAAGAGCCGGAAAAAGTGATCGCTCTTTTGACAGAAAAACTGGGGATATCTGAGCAGACTGTACGGAAAAAAGTAGAAAAAATTTCTTCCATAGAAAGAATACGTACAAATGTGGAGAAAGAAACAGGAGATGAAATTCGAAATGCAGGATTTGCGGGGATAAAAGTAGATGAAGATTACAGGCGTTACTATCCGATGGGGACACTCGCGTCGAAGGTGCTTGGGTTTACAGGCGGGGATAATCAGGGAATCATTGGACTGGAAGTGGAATATGATGATATTCTAAAGGGAAAACCTGGAAAAATCCTGACAACAACGGATGCGAGAGGGATTGAACTGGACGGAATCGGTGAAAACAGAGAAGAACCACAAAAAGGCTATACACTGAGAATAAGTCTGGATGCAGATATACAGAAATATGTACAGCAGGCGGCACAGAAAGTGATGGAAGAAAAACAGGCCGAGAGGGTTTCCATACTCCTTATGAATCCGCAGAATGGAGAAATTTATGCCTGTGTAAATGTTCCGGAATTTGATCTGAATGAGCCTTTTGAACTGAATTCAGGCATGGATGCAGAAGGGATGAGTGAAGAAAAAAAACAGGATCTTCTGAATCAGATGTGGAGAAATCCGTGTCTGAATGATACATATGAACCAGGATCGACTTTTAAGATCATTACGATGGCAGCCGGCCTTGCGGAAGGAGTAGTATCATTGAACGATTCTTTTTACTGCCCGGGATATAAGCTGGTGGAGGACCGGCGAATCCACTGTGCGAACCGAAGAGGCCATGGAGCACAGAATTTTGTGAAAGGTGCGGAAAATTCCTGCAATCCGGTGTTTATTGAGGTGGGATTACGGCTTGGTGCGGATAAGTACTATCAGTATTTTCGACAGTTTGGACTGATGGAAAAGACCGGGATCGATCTTCCGGGAGAGGCGGGAACGATCATGCATCAGGAAGAAAATATGGGAGAAGTGGAACTTGCGACGGTATCGTTTGGACAGTCTTTTCAGATCACACCGATTCGTCTGGCGGCAACTGTGAGTTCCCTGATCAATGGTGGAACGCAGATCACTCCTCATTTTGGAGTGGCGATTGAGTCATCAGATGGAGAAACAGTAAAGGCGCTGGAATATTCCAATGGCAGAAAGATTCTGGATGGCAAGATCTCTGAAACTGTCCGGTATATCCTGGAGCAGGTAGTTGAGGAGGGATCCGGGCGCAATGCAGCAGTGGAGGGATATCGGATCGGCGGAAAGACTGCAACATCACAGACGCTTCCCAGAAGTGCAAATCGCTATATTTCTTCGTTTCTGGGATTCGCACCGGCAAATGATCCGAAAGTTCTTGCATTGTGTATTATCCATGATCCACAGGGAATTTATTATGGAGGAACGATCGCAGCTCCCGTTGTGAGAAGTATCTTCGAAAATATACTCCCGTATCTGGGAGTTGATAAATCAGACGAAAAGCCTTATAATCAAACGTAATAAAAAACGAAAGAATGATAAGAGGTGTGAGGATGAATATTCAAGTTGTATTCCCGGTACTGATCTCATTTGCGATCAGTGTGATCCTGGGACCAGTCATCATCCCGTTTCTGAGAAAACTCAAGATGGGACAGACAGAACGAGTGGAAGGTGTGCAGTCGCATCTGAAAAAGGCAGGAACTCCGACAATGGGTGGAGTGATCTTTCTGATCGCTGCAGTGGTTACTTCTCTGTTCTATGTAAAAGACTATCCGGCAATTATTCCGGTACTGTTTCTGACACTTGGATTTGGAATCATCGGTTTTCTGGATGATTATCTGAAAGTTGTACTGAAACGTTCAGACGGACTGCTGGCATGGCAGAAATTTGGACTGCAGGTCGTTGTGACCGGTATTTTTGTTTTTTATATCCTGAACTATACAAATATTGATCTTGCAATGCGTATCCCATTCTGGCCGGATCATTATCTGAACCTTGGATGGTTTGCGATTCCGGTGCTGTTTTTTGCTGTGATCGGTACTGTAAACGGTGTGAACTTTACAGATGGCCTGGATGGACTGGCTTCCAGCGTGACTTTGATCGTAGCGGTATTTTTTACCGTAGTTTCCATTGGAACAAAGAGCGGGATCGAACCTGTGACAGGAGCCGTTGTCGGTGGACTGATGGGATTCCTTCTGTTTAATGTATATCCGGCAAAAGTGTTTATGGGAGACACAGGTTCTCTGGCACTGGGTGGTTTTGTTGCAGGTACGGCTTATGTGATGCAGATGCCGTTATTTATCCTGATCGTGGGTCTGATCTATCTGATAGAAGTACTTTCCGTTATCATTCAGGTAACTTATTTCAAGGCAACACATGGAAAGCGTATTTTTAAGATGGCACCGATCCATCATCATTTTGAGTTATGCGGATGGTCTGAAACACGTGTAGTTGCGGTATTCTCAGTTATTACAGCGGTTATGTGTATGGTCGCACTGCTGGCACTGTAAGATTTTGGCTAAGCAGATTTCAGCGTTATGCTGATAAAAGGGAGGAAAATTATTATGGAATTACAGGGAAAAAAGGTACTTGTATTCGGTTCCGGAAAAAGCGGAATCGGAGCATCTGACCTTCTGGCAAAGGTAGGAGCATTTCCGGTTATCTATGACGGAAATGCCGAAACAGATAAAGACGCAGTTGTACATAAAACAGATGGGACATATCCGGTCACTGTATATGCAGGAGAACTTCCGAAAGAAGTACAGGACAGTCTTGATCTGGTAGTTTTAAGCCCCGGAGTGCCGACAGATCTTCCACTTGTAAAGAGTTTTTATGAGCAGGGGCTTCCGGTATGGGGAGAGGTGGAACTGGCATACAGAGTAGGTGACGGTGAAGTGCTTGCCATCACAGGAACAAACGGAAAAACTACTACAACAGCACTTCTTGGAAAAATTATGCAGGATGCACGTGAGTCTGTTTTTGTAGTCGGCAATATCGGAACCCCATATACTTCCAAAGCACTGGAGATGAAGCCAAACTCTGTAACTGTTGCAGAAATCAGCAGTTTTCAGCTGGAAACGATTGATGAGTTTGCACCAAAGGTATCTGCAATCCTGAATATTACAGAGGACCATCTGAACCGTCATCATACAATGGAAGAGTATATACGTGTGAAAGAACTGATCACTGAGAATCAGGGTACAGAAGATGTATGCGTGCTGAATTATGAAGATGAGGTTCTGCGTGAGTTTGGAAAACATCTGACTCCACGAGTTGTATATTTCTCCAGCGGACGTAAACTGGATGAGGGAATTTATCTGGATGGAAATAAAATCATCCTGAAGGACGGAGAAAAAGAAATCGAAGTAGTTAAGACAGAAGATCTGAAGCTTCTTGGAAAACACAATTTTGAGAACGTTATGGCCGCAGTTGCAATGGCTTACTACGATGGAGTATCCTTGGACAGCATCCGTAAGAGCATCTGTGAATTTACAGCTGTTGCACACAGAATCGAATATGTGACAGAGAAAAAAGGCGTTGTATATTATAATGATTCCAAAGGAACTAACCCGGATGCGGCAATTAAAGGAATCCAGGCAATGAACCGTCCGACACTTCTGATCGGCGGCGGTTATGATAAACAGTCCGGTTATGATGAATGGATTGAGGCATTTGACGGAAAGGTACGTTATTTGGTGCTGATCGGTCAGACAAAGGAGAAAATCAAAGAAGCTGCTGAGAAACATGGTTTCCATGACATCATCCTCTGCGAAGATCTGAAAGAGGCAGTAAAGGTATGTGAGGAGAAAGCACAGCCTGGAGATGCTGTTTTGCTTTCTCCCGCATGTGCAAGCTGGGGACAGTTTGATAACTATGAACAGCGTGGAGATATGTTCAAGGAATATGTAAGAAATCTGTAGAATATCTATAAGTAAGAATTATAGCTGTCCGGCAGAGAAAGACGAAGCTGCAGTGACCGGCTATAGATAATTTTGCGGAGAAACAGATGGCGCGAAAAAGAGCGACAGATTTATCAAAAACAGATATGACGATGCTGGTACTGATAGTACTGCTTGTGATTTTTGGCCTGGCAGTATTATTCAGCTCCAGTGAATATAATGGCAGAGTACGTTTCGGCGACTCTGCCTGTTATTTTAAGAAACAGTTATTTGCCACAGCATTGGGTATGGGAGTGATGTATATGGTTTCTTCCATTGATTATCATTTTTTTCTGAGGCTGGGACCGGTGGCATATCTGATTTCAATGTTTTTGTCCGGCGCAGTACTTTTTGTAGGTCAGGAGATCAACGGCTCAAAAAGATGGCTGAATCTTGGACCTTTATCTTTTCAGCCTTCAGAGTTTGCGAAAGTTGCTGTGATCCTTTTTCTTGCATGGCAGATCGAGCGGACAAAAAAAGCAACCATGGGATTTGGATTTATGTGCAGGACAATACTGACCCTGCTGCCGATCATTGGTCTTGTAGGTTCAAATAATCTGAGTACAGCGATCATTATTCTGGGTATCGGTGGAATCCTGATTTTTGTATCCAATCCGGGATATCTGGAATTTATCGGGCTTGGCAGCGCAGGTGCAGGTTTCATAGCTGTTTTTCTTGCTGCAGAGAGTTATCGTCTGGAACGTCTTGCAATCTGGAGAAATCCGGAGAAATATGAAAAAGGATTTCAGACGATCCAGGGATTGTATGCCATCGGCAGCGGCGGAATATTCGGCAGAGGCTTTGGAAACAGTCTGCAGAAACTTGGATTTGTTCCGGAAGCGCAGAATGATATGATTTTTTCGATTATATGTGAGGAAATGGGAGCAGCCGGAGCTATCTTTCTGATTTTTCTGTTTGCAATGCTTTTGTGGCGGCTGGG
>OLSX01003900.1_pt1 | contig 11588 bp, 11 predicted proteins | sample 1673141 | NCBI WGS metagenome assembly OLSX01 (sample SAMEA3136759, study PRJEB25190) | human gut metagenome | biome: human gut; feature: human-associated habitat; material: faeces | place: Austria | collected 2013
AAAGAGCCACATCCGGTCCATAAACATTCCATGCCCCAGCCGATGAGACCACATTTCAGAAAATCAGTTGTTTGTTTCTTTAATTTCTTATTCAAAATCATCCCTCCTAGAAGCAGTATGCCCCGAAATGCTTGCGAATACTCATGGAATTCGGTATAATAAATACGATACGTTAAAAAAGCAGAAAATCCAGATAGGAGGTACAACAGATATGGCAGTCATTCGACCATTTCAATGTGTAAGACCTGAAAAATCAAAAGCAGCGAGAGTTGCCGCTTTACCATATGATGTATATAATCGACAGGAGGCAAAAGAAGAAGTCCTTCGTGAGCCGATGTCATTTTTAAAAATTGACCGTGCAGAAACCAGTTTTGACGATTCGGTGGACACCTATGCACCGGAAGTTTATCAAAAAGCAAAAGAATTGCTCGAAAAAGATATTGCGGACGGTGTTTATATAAAAGACACAGATTCTGCGTATTATGTATATGAACTTGTGATGGATGGACGTTCACAGACGGGAATTGTTGCCTGCGCATCCGTGGATGATTATGTAAATGGCGTAATCAAAAAACATGAAAATACAAGAGAAGACAAAGAAATTGACCGTATTACACATGTGGACACGTGTAATGCTCAGACCGGGCCAATTTTTCTTGCGTACCGCAGTGAAAAAGTGATTGATGAAATTGTGGCGAAAAAGCAGAAAGAAGAGCCGATTTATGATTTTACGGCGGTGGATGGAATTACACACCGCGTTTGGAAAATTGCGGAGGCAGAGGACGTAGAAAAATTAGGAAAAGCGTTTGCGGATATTGAAAATATTTACATTGCAGATGGACACCACCGTGCAGCTTCGGCGGTGAAAGTCGGATTGAAACGCAGAAAAGAAAATCCGGGTTATACCGGGGATGAAGAATTTAATTATTTTCTGTCGGTGCTTTTCCCGCATGACCAGTTAATGATTATGGATTATAACCGCACCGTAAAAGATTTAAATGGATTAAGCAAAGACGCTTTTTTGAAAAAAGTGGCGGAATGCTTTGAGGTAAAAGAAGAAGATGGTGCCGTACGCCCGCAAAAGAAGGGCGAAGTTGGAATGTATCTCGACAAACAGTGGTACTGCCTGATAGCAAAACCGGCGTTGTTTGAAGGAAAAGATGCGGTTGGTTCACTGGATGTATCGGTGTTGCAGGATTATCTTTTGGGACCGGTTCTTGGTATTGGCGACCCGCGTACAGATTCGCGGATTGATTTTATCGGAGGAATCCGTGGACTCAAAGAATTGGAGCGTCGGGCAGATAACGACATGAAAGTTTCATTTTCCATGTATCCGACATCCATTACGGAACTTTTTGACGTGGCAGACCAAAAACTTTTGATGCCGCCAAAATCAACGTGGTTTGAACCGAAATTACGCAGTGGATTATTTATTCACGAAATCTAAGGAGGAAATTTTAATGGATAAGTTTTTTAATTCGGACAATGTGGTAATGCGCACGCTCAGCAAAATTTTTGATATTGGCTGGCTGACACTTATTTATCTCGTGTTTTGTATTCCGATTGTTACCGTGGGAGCAGCAACGACATCGCTGTATTATGTAAGTGCCAAAGTGCTGCGCCACAACCGCAGTTATGTTTGGCGTGAGTTTTGGCACAGTTTTAAGACAAACTTTTTGCAGTCCACAATTGCGTGGGTTGTAACGGCAATTATCGTGGTGCTTCTTTGGCTGAACATGAATATTGTAGCGGAGACCGGCGGTGAAAAAGGAGGGTATCTGATTGGTGCGTATTACGCCCTTTTGTTTATCATTTTGTGTATCAGCTGTTACATTTACCCAATTATTTCACGCTTTGGAACAAAATTCTCGCAGATTCTGCGTTTGAGTTTATATTGCGCGTTCCGTCATTTTCTGCATACACTTTTGATGCTTGTGATTCTGGCGGCAACGGTAGCACTTATCTGGTTTGGCATGGTGACAAACGTGGTGCTCATTTTCATTTTTGCGCCGGGTGCTGCTTCCCTTTTGTACACGTTCCCAATGGAGCATGTCATGAAAAAATATATGCCAAAAGAAGAGAAAAAATACACAGAAGATGGGGAAGAAATTGTAGCTTGGTATAACGAGTAACGAAAAGGGAGAAAATTATGACAAAACAATTAGAAGACTATATGCAATGGCCGGAAATTGAGGCGCTTATGTATGCCGAGTGCGGCAGACCGGAGACGGTTCTTGGACCGAAGCAGGTGGACAAAAGCCATGTGCTTATCACGGCATTTGAACCGGAGGCAGATTCGATTGTCGTTTCCGGTGAGGATTTAAAAAAAGAATACAAAATGACAAAAATGGACGAGACCGGGTATTTTGCGGTATTGATTCAGGCAAAAAAAATTCCTTCGTATCATTTTGTCTTGAAACAGGGGAAAAAGAAAATTGAAAAAACGGATGCTTATGCAGTAGACTCTTTGTTTGACGGCGTGGACATGACGCAGTTTAGCAATGGAATTCATGATACCGTTTATGAAAAACTGGGTGCTCACCCGATGACAATCGAGGGCGTGAAAGGAACGTATTTTGCTGTGTGGGCGCCGGAGGCAAAGGCAGTTAGCGTCGTAGGTGATTTTAACGACTGGCAGGCAGCGAGAAATCCGATGCGCTATCTGGAGGCAGCAGGAATTTACGAGTTGTTTGTTCCGGGTGTAAGTGCCGGAGATTTGTATAAATATGAAATCTGGGGCGCGGACGGAAAGCGCGTGATGAAAGCAGATCCGTACGGCAATTATGCAGAGCGTCGTCCGGCGACGGCAAGCATTGTATGGGATTTGAATAAGTATCACTGGAAAGATGAAAAGTGGCTTACCGAGCGTAAAAAATGGAATGCGAAAAAGGAGCCGATGCTTGTTTACGAAGTGGCGCTTGGCGCATTTAAAAAGCCGGCGGATGCCGAAAAAGAATTTTATAATTACCGTGAACTTGCTCCGATGATTTGTGATTATTGTGCAGAGATGGGTTACACGCATGTGGAACTGATGCCGATTATGGAGCATCCGTATGACGCATCGTGGGGGTATCAGGTGACCGGTTACTACGCACCGACTTCCCGCTATGGAACGCCGGATGATTTTATGTACTTGGTAGATTTTCTGCACCAGCATGGAATTGGCGTTATTTTAGACTGGGTACCGGCGCATTTTCCAAAAGACGAACATGGACTTGCCCGTTTCGACGGCACTTGTCTGTATGAGCATTTGGACAAGCGCCAGGGCGAACATCCGCATTGGGGTACGCTGATTTACAATTATGGCAGACCGGAAGTAATCAATTTCCTCACTGCCAATGCACTGTTCTGGCTGGAGCGTTTTCACATTGATGGACTTCGGATGGACGCAGTCGCTTCTATGCTGTATCTCGATTACGGCAAGGAAGATGGCGAATGGGTTGCCAATGTTTATGGCGGAAATGAGAATCTAGAAGCCATTGCATTTTTACAGAATTTGAACAAAAAAATTCATGAAAGAAAAGATGGAAGCTTTTCGATTGCTGAGGAATCTACGGCGTGGCCGCAGGTGACCGGCCCTGTTAAAGAGGGCGGCCTTGACTTTGATTTGAAATGGAACATGGGCTGGATGAATGATTATCTGGAGTACATCCGCACCGACCCGCTGTTTCGTAAAGGGCGTCATGGCATGCTCACTTTCAGCATGATTTACCAGTATTCGGAAGATTTTATGCTTGTCTTGAGTCACGATGAAGTCGTTCATATGAAAGGCTCCATGTTTACGAAAATGCCGGGAAGTATTTCGGATAAATTTGCTACACTTCGTCTGACGTACGGTTATATGGCAGCACATCCGGGCAAAAAACTGATTTTTATGGGTCAGGAATTTGGACAGGAAAGAGAATTTTCGGAAAAACGGGAACTCGACTGGAATCTTTTGGATGCCGTGGATGGAGAAATGTCGGATAACGAGAGACTGCGCCAGTATGTCAGTGTTCTCAATTCGTTCTATCTGGCACATCCAGCGATGTATGAACTGGATGCACGTCCTGCCGGTTTTGAGTGGATTAGTACATTGGATGCAGACCACAGTGTAATTGCTTTTTTACGAAAAAGCAAAGACGAAACACTTTTGGTTGTCTGCAATTTTACTCCGGTTTCTTACGATGCATTCCGTATCGGTGTGCCGTTTGCCGGAAAATACAAAGAAATCTTTAACAGTGATGCGTCCGAATACGGCGGAACCGGATTTGTGAATCCGCGCGTAAAACAGTCTAAACGCAAGCACTGGGATGGCAGAGTAAATTCGATAGAGTGTCGTTTGGCGCCACTTTCGATTCAGATTTTTTCCTGTACGAAAGTTCCGTCAAATGCCGGACGCAAAAAGAAAGAGAGATAAATCATGGAAAATGTGATGCAGCAATTGGTTTCCTATGCGGAACAGCTGATTCCACGCGGGATGGATTTCCTTCTTTCTATCGCCGTTGGAATCCTGGTTTTCGCGGTAGGCTCAAAGCTGATAAAAAAGCTATTGAAAATTGTGCGCCGCTCGATGGAGAAGAGGGAGATGGAGTCGGGAGTGATTTCATTCTTTCTATCGGCCGGAAAAATCGCACTGTATGTGCTTCTTATCATTATCGTGGCGCAGATTTTTGGATTTGCAGCCAGCTCAATCGTAGCGATTGTCGGCTCTGCCGGTCTTGCAATCGGTCTCGCCCTTCAAGGCAGCCTTGCCAACTTCGCCGGTGGTGTCCTGATTTTGATTATGAAGCCGTTTTGTGTCGGTGATTACATCATTGTCGGTGATGTGGAAGGCGTTGTTCAGAAGATTGATGTGGTTTACACCACGCTGACAACGGCTGATAACCGCGCCGTCATTTTACCAAATGGAAAACTGGCAGATTCGAACATTGTTAATGCGACAAAAGAAGACCGCCGCCGTGTGGATATTTCGGTTGGAATCGCTTATGACGCACCGCTTAACCTGGCAAAAGAAGTGTTGATGAAAATTGGTGAGAGCCAGAAAGACAGACTTCCTGACGAACCAATTCGCGTTGTCGTTTCGGAGCTTGGTGACAGTGCCGTGATTTTGCTGATTCAGCTTTGGGTGAAACCGGAAGATTACTGGACGACCCGCTGGGCAATGACCGAGCAGATTAAGAAGTCGTTTGACGAAGCCGGTATTTCCATCCCATTTCCGCAGATGGATGTGCATATGGTATCAACAAAAGGAAACTGAATAAAAATCATTTGAATGACCTCGTACTTTGGAAAGTGCGGGGTTGTTTTTTTGTGGAAATGATTTTTGATGTTGAACTTGTTTAAGTAATGTGTTATAAATAAGTTAGGTGGTGATTACAATGAATTATAATTTTTCAGAAGACTTGAAATCAATTCGCGAGATACTAGGTTTGTCACAAAGTGAATTAGCGTCTCAACTTGGTGTAGAGCAAGTAACAGTATCGAGAAATGAATTAGGAAAAACGAGACCCTCTTCAAATTTTTTGGAGAGTGTATATTCGTATGCATTTGATAAAAAAATCAAGATAAACAAATTAAAGGAAATGCTTTGGCGAGATGATTTAGGAACCAATGCAAAATTACTATTTCACGGTGCTAAAAGCGAGATTAATGGAGAAATAGATGTCCATTATGGAAGACAAAATAATGATTTTGGACAGGGATTTTATACCGGGGAAACTTACGAGCAAGCAATATCCTTTGTTTCAGGATTCGATCATTCATCGGTTTATTATTTGAATTTTGATGATAAAAACCTGAAATGTAAAAGATATGAAGTAAATCAAGAATGGATGATGACGATTGCATATTACAGAGGAACACTAGAAGAGTATAAGACGCACCCGAAAATAAAGGCACTTGTGAAACAGTCAAGAGAATGTGATTATGTAATAGCTCCCATTGCAGATAATCGTATGTTTCAGATTATCAACTCATTTATTGCAGGAGAACTTACGGACGAGCAATGTAAACATTGTTTGGCAGCAACAAATTTGGGCATGCAGTATATATTTATTAGTGAAAAAGCTGCGTCTCAGGCAAAACTTATAGAGCGTTGTTATATTTCAAATAATGAAAGAGAATACTATAAAAATATAAGGTTTGAAGAATCAAAACTTGGAGATGATAAAGTTAAATTAGCAAAGAGGCAGTATAGAGGGCAGGGCTTGTATATTGATGAAATTTTGAAGTAAAGAGGTGACAAATGCATGAGAAAGATTTCAAAGGATGGCATACTTTTGTGTACATTACAGGCAGAGACGTTTGAAAAATCTGTTGAGAAAATGGATACAAGTTCCGAAATTTTCATTAGACGTTTTATGAAGAGTCAGATAGCAAAAAGATTTGATAATGAATCCATTCTTGAAAGCAATATTCAGGCAAATGATATTTTAGAGTTGATAAACGAAGAGTACGGCATTTCAAATTATGGTTCGGTGAAATATACAAGAAATGAAATGTTTTGGATTGGCTACATTTACAGATACTTTGCATTTACTTATAATATGACATCTGCTCAGATATATAAAATAGTAAAACCAAAAGAATTGAGAGATTTATTTTTGCCTTATCATACGATGGATCCGGCGCAGGCGATTGAGCGGATTTTAGAGGCAAAAGGAATGCTAACTGATGAGAAGCAAGAATTGGAACGTCAGTATAAGATATTTAAACGCATACGAAATAAACAGTGAGTTTTTTTGCAGGGGTGTTTATTGGACATCGGAGTGTGGTAGAGTTGAGAAACCGAAGGAAAAAATTGATGTGCTTTTCGAGAAAATAGAAAAGGAGTTGGCAGAATAATAAATAAAAAATTAAATATTTGGTGATGGTGGATATAAAAATATTACAAAAAAATTACAGATTTTTTGACATCATCTTTGAAGTGTGATAATATTGGCGTATAAAGCGCTGATGGGGATAGATAAATAGGAATGGATGAATCCCCAGAACACAGGAATGTGAGTTGGGGATTTTTTGTGGGAAAATAAATGAAAAACAAACGAAAGAGGGGAATTCATAATGAGTGAAATACTAGCAAGTGTATTATCTTCTGGTGTTGTGGCTGCCGTTATCACGAAACTTTCCAATGACCATGATAGGAAGAAAAATTATCTTATAGAAGAGGCGAAAGAGAGAAGAAATGAACTCCGAAATGTTTCAAGAAAGCTTGGAAACGTAGAAAAATATGATAAAGATACACAATACATATTAAGAGATTTAAAACTGTGTCTGAATGCATATGGAAACTATTCTTCAAATGGAGATAAAAATGATTTGCTAAGAGATGCACATATATGGCAAGAGATGGAAATGCTGGAAAAAGAATGTGAAGGACAAATAGATAAAGATAGGCAAAAACTGTGTTTTGAAAAACATAAAGAAAAGTTGTTACAGTACATTGGTTATTTAATAGAATATCAAACTGAAATGATAAAAAAAGAAGCAACAACTAGTTATTGTAATGTACTCTTAATTGTTTCACTTTTTCTTCCGTTGGTATTTGCTTTTTGGGGGGCATGGGATAAAAAGATAGATATAGACTTAAGAGATATCTTATATCTTACTGAGAGTTTGGTTATGACATATTTTATATTGCAATTTCCGGTATTTATGGAAAAAATATGCATTCCCATCAGCAATTTTCTATGTATGTGTTGCTGGTTGATTGGAGTAGTATTTTATGCTGCGGTTTTTTGCGTTGTCTGTTACCAAAATGATTTATTATTAAGTGATTTTGAAGGTGGTATATCTATTGCTATTATTTTTTTGTATGCTATGGTGATATTTATATATGTTTCGAAAACTCGTATTGAGTATCTATATAAAAAAGCTGTTGCTAGAATAATGGGATATGATATTTTATGGATTATGTGTCCAAATAAATATATTAATTTTCTTTGTAGTTGTGAGAATACAAAGAAAATTAATGTTAAGATTAAAACTATTGATGCAAAAGAAAATGGATCTGAAGTGATAAAGCAAATTCACTGCAGTGATATAGAAGGTAAGGCTTTTATTAAGTTTGGGAAAAAATGCAAATATAATAATTGGGACAACAAGGATAAGAAGGAAGATGATCCGGTTAAAACATGGCTTGAGCAGAATCTCCAATATTGCAGGTCTTTTGCTACTTATGATGGTAAAACTTATATTGGAATAAAGCAAATAAAAAAATTGCTAAAAACCTTGTAGCGGTATAGATAGGTTAAAGTTGAGAATTATATAAGCCCTCAAATTGTTAATATCAACCCTATATGATATAATACCTCTAAAATGATTGCAGAAACATGAGATAAAAGGAGGTTTGATAAACTGGTGTACTAAATAATGAAAAAGCGTTAAAAAACAAAAGGAGAGAAAAAATGGCAGAAGTAGAAAACAGCAAAGATTTAATTAGTGTGTTATGGAGTGGAGCAGATATTCTTCGCTCAAAAATGGATGCAAATGAATACAAAGATTATTTATTAGGAATTGTGTTTTATAAGTATTTATCGGATTCTTTTTTGATTAAAGTTTACGATTTGATTTATGACGAAAAACCTGAGAATATGCAGGTCGCATTGGATGCTTATAAAGAGGCTTTGGAGGATGACAGTGCTGCCGAATTGAAGGATGAACTGCGTGGAGAATGTCATTACATAATTGAGCCGGAACTTACCTATACCTGTTTTGCCACGGAAGCAAGAAATAATTGTTTTAACCGTGAAAAATTGCAGAAAGGATTTAACAATATCGAGCAGAGCGATCCATTGTTTGCGGATTTGTTTTCGGATATTGATTTGTATTCCAATCGTTTGGGAACGGGAGACCAAAAGCAGAGTGATACTATTTCAAATTTAATTAAAGAGATTGATAAGGCTGATTTGCTTAATTCAGATGCAGAAATCCTTGGAAATGCCTATGAATATTTGATTGGTCAGTTTGCGTCGGAGACAGGAAAAAAAGCGGGGGAATTTTATACGCCGCAGGCAGTATCTAAAATATTAACAAAGATTGCGATTGCAGGGCAGGAAAATAGAAGAGGCTTGTCTGTGTATGACCCTTGTATGGGTTCAGGTTCTCTCTTGTTAAATGCGAAAAAATACACATCGGAGCCAAATTATATTAAGTATTATGGTCAGGAGTTGAACACATCAACTTACAATTTAGCACGTATGAATATGTTTTTGCATGGCATTGTACCTGAAAATCAGACACTTCGAAATGGTGATACTTTAGATGGAGATTGGCCAACCGGAGAAGAAACCGACTTCCATATGGTGTTAATGAATCCACCATATTCTGCAAAATGGAGTGCGGCAGCAGGATTCTTGCAGGATGAGAGATTTAGTGACTATGGTGTGTTAGCACCAAAATCAAAAGCAGATTATGCATTTTTGCTACATGGACTTTATCATTTGAAGAGCAATGGTACTATGGCGATTGTATTGCCACATGGTGTGCTATTCCGCGGTGCGGCAGAAGGAAAAATTCGTGAAAAACTGCTTCGCTCCGGAAATATATATGCGGTTATCGGATTGCCGGCAAATCTTTTTTACAATACGTCAATTCCAACCTGTATTATTGTGCTGAAAAAACACAGAGAAGGACGGGATGTTTTGTTTATTGATGCCTCAAAGAAATTCGATAAGGGCAAGAAGCAAAATGCAATGACAGATGAACATATTGATGCAGTACTGAATTTGTACAATGACAGAAAAACGGTTGAAAAAGAGTCCTATCTGGCTAGTTTTGAGGATATTGAAAAGAATGATTTTAACTTGAATATTCCTCGCTATGTGGATACGTTTGAAGAGGAAGAGCCAATTGATTTGAATGATGTTTTAAAAAGCATGGCGGACATAGACCAAGAGATAGAGAAGGTTCAAGGTGAGTTTGTGTCACTTTTGAAAGATTTGACGTCAGTTGATGCGGATATTATGTCATCACTCAATGAGTTGATTGGAAAGATGGAGAGGTGAGATGATGGGAAAACCGAAGATTAGATTTAAAGGTTACAATGAAGATTGGGAACAGCGTAAGCTGGGGGAGATTGCAACATACAGAAATGGAAAAGCACATGAGGCTAATCAATTAGATGTGGGAACCTATGAATTAGTAAATTTAAATTCAATATCAATTGATGGTGGTTTAAAACCATCAGGGAAGTTTATTGAAGATGGTGGTGATACTTTACAAAGAAACGATTTAGTGATGGTTTTAAGTGATGTGGGTCATGGGGATTTACTTGGTAGAGTTGCAATAATCCCTGAAAATAATAGGTATGTATTAAATCAAAGAGTTGCTCTTTTAAGAATAAATGATGATACTAATACATATTTTTTGTTTTCTATTATTAATAGATATCAAGATTATTTTAAGAAGTTGGGAGCTGGCTCTTCGCAGTTAAATATTTCAAGAGGTATTGTTGAAAATTTTGAAGTTACTTATCCAAATGTTGCAGAACAGAGGATGATTGCTGATTATTTTCATTCCCTCGATCACCTCATCACTCTTCATCAGCATAAGTGTGATGAATTGCAAAATCTTAAGAAATATATGCTTCAGAATATGTTTGTATAGCTAAAAGGGGTAAAAAAGTGAAAATAAAATAATAAAAGAGGAGGGGGAATAGTATAGAATATTTTTTTGGTTTTGTACGATACTTACACTGTAATCCATCTTAAGTGACAATTTGTCATTTTTTGTGTTTGCGTATCTTATATGAAAAAATGAAAATAGAATGATGACATACTAAATATAATTTTGGCCGAATTTGTAAAAAAGTGAATTATGTTTGGGAACAGCGTAAATGGATCGATACTGTAGATATTTCAACAGAAATGGTAGACCCTTCCTCAGGGAAATATGATGATATGCCCCATATTGCACCTAGAAATATAGAATCATTTACAGGTCGAATTTTAGATAATGTACGGTCGGTAAAAGAGGAGCAACTTATCAGCGGAAAATTTAGATTCAGACCAGATGATGTTGTGTATGGAAAGATAAATCCTCAACTTAGAAAGTACTTCTATGCCAGTGTTGACGGGCTTACCAGTGCAGATGCATATGTGTTTAAGGGTAAAAACGGCATAAAACAGAAGTTCTTGTTTTCGTTGTTACAGACTAGAGATTTCTTCAAATATTCAGTGTCTGTTTCAAAACGTTCGGGTATGCCAAAGATTAATAGAGATGAGTTAAATGCCTACGCATTTCATGCTCCAAGCGAAGAGGAACAAAACAAAATTGGTAGCTTTCTTCTTGACCTCGACCACTTCATTACTCTTCATCAGCGAAAAATTTACATTTTTATCAAAAAAACACAATAAAAATCTGATTATCCGCTAAAACACAGTATCTATCAGCATTTTCAAGGAAACAAACACATCAATTTACTACTTATTTACTACTAACGAATGAGCCTTGATACGCAAGTTTTCCTAGATATGCAAAGATATTATGGTACAACACATCAGTATTGAAACAAGAAAAAATTAAATATTTTATAGACTATGGAATGCCTAACATGACGTTCCTTTTCTATTTCCAGCCGTTCTTATTGGACGGCTATTTTATTACCC
>OLSX01003908.1_pt1 | contig 11575 bp, 10 predicted proteins | sample 1673141 | NCBI WGS metagenome assembly OLSX01 (sample SAMEA3136759, study PRJEB25190) | human gut metagenome | biome: human gut; feature: human-associated habitat; material: faeces | place: Austria | collected 2013
TGGTGAAGATTCTCTTTTCGTTGGGAATGGTGGAGAGAATCCAGCTCATCAGCGTAGTTTTACCGCTGCCGGAGGAACCAGAAATCCCGACGCAATGGCTGCAGCGAGTGCCTGTGCCTCTGTTCTTTTTACATTATCTGCCATCAAACATGCAAAGTTTACGCCTTCTCTGATGAACAAGAGCTTTGATGCCACAGATTTAAGGTTATCTATATCATTGTCTCTTCCTCCAAAAACATATTCCATCTGATATGCAAGACTTTCTTTTGACGGATCTGTGTAATTTCCCAGATGATTCATCAGATACTGCTGAAACAAAACCCCGGAAGTATAACTGCTATCTGCTGTCACTCCGTCCGGCATCTCCATTCCCTGTTGCAGCTGTCTTCCCGAAACCATTGTGTCTTTGCTGACTGTCCGGGTGGAAATTTCCCGTCCGGGTGGCAAAACCAGCTCCAGTATTCCCATTTTCATAATTCTTTTTATAATACTGATGGGATTGTCAGCCTGTGGCTGCGTCGGTGCTGGCTGGGTTGATATTTGTCCTTCCTGTTGCTGCCTGTTTTCAGCTTCCTGTGCTGCCTGCCGGCTTTTCTGAGAAGCCTGATTCATTTCTGAATCATATCTGTCGATGGAGCCTCCTGTCTCCGCCTGTTTCGCTTTCAGATCCGCCTCTTCTGCTTTTCTCTCTCGATCAGACATTTTGTTGAGAAGGAGCTGTACCCCCTGACTTCCAAGAGTTTCCTGCATATACTGCACAATCTGCTGATAAAAAACCTCTCCGCACTCATCTGTCAGAAGCCGGTAACCGGTAAGTCCGCTCTGATGCAGTTCAAGTTTCTGACTGTTCTGCTTTAACACCGGTTTCATATAGGATTCCAGATTATCGCAGATCTTTGCGAGATTAAGCTGCCCGCCTCCCATGGAACCATCCAGCGCAAACAGATCATATTCCTCAAGAAGTTTCCTGTCATACTGTCCAAATACAGAATAAAGTCCGATATCCATACTGTTGAGTATTTGGGTTCTGGCCGATGCCATACATACAGATTCTATACTTGTACATACAAGAGACAAAAGCAGACTGAGTATTAATGCAAGAAATAATGTAATGCTTCCTCTTTCCTTTCCGCAATATTTCATACAGGAAGTACACCTCCTTCTCTTTTCATCTTAAATAGAATTACTCTGTTTGGCGATCTTTGAAAGAATGCTCTGCACCAGTTCGGTCAGCTGCTCTTTGAAAATAATGACAAGCCCGATCAGGACTACAAGAATCAGAATGATCTCCACAACACCTACAGCGTCTTCTTCCTCTGCGAATCTTCGTATCAGTCCGTTTTTCTTTTTTATCTGTCTTATCAATTGTCCCATTTTTTCCCTCCATATCCAAAAGCACCCTTTACGCTGCACAGAATTTACTGCAGCACCTTATCATGTTTCTCCGTAGAAAGACATAAAAGCAGGAATCATGACAATTGCCATAACGACAATAAGCATCATGATCATCGGCACCAGAAGTTTTGTGGCTGCAGCCTCTCCAAGAACACGTGCTTTTCTCTTTCGTTCTTCCCATGCTTCGGTTGATTCTCTTTCAAGCATATCAGCCATCTGTCTGCTGCCCTTCTGGAGATTCTGGATAAGAAGCGTGGCAAATGTTTTATACTTTGCCTGACCACATCTTTCTCCAAATCTTCTGTATGCTTCACTTTCAGAAACTCCGCTTTCCATCTCATAGCAGACAATCCGTATCTCTTCATACGCAGGTCTTGGATTCCGCTTTCTCTTTCTTCCATAATCCAGAGAAATTTTCTGGAATGCCTTTCTTACAGTCATCCCGGCCTGAACCAGAAGTGTAAATTTCATGATCAGTCCCGGATAATCCATAAGAAGTTCTTCATACCGTTTCTGAAGCTGAACCTGTTCTTCTCTCCCTTTCATCACAAGAATTGCCATTGCCGCAATAAGAAACAGTCCTGTCAGAAGCATTCCGGAAGTGTCTGCCGGACTTTCCCATTTTACCTTTTTTCCATTCAGCTTATCCGGAAGATAATAATAATCCGGATCACTGCGCTGCTCGTTATACCGGGATACTGCCTCTGCAATACTTTTTTGTGCCTGTTCTTTTCTGGTCAGCTTCTTATTCTGTTTCGGTTCTTCCTCCTGCTCTTCCAGTTCCTTCTCCGGTACCTGAATGTACATGGAGACCGGTTCTTCTCCGTCAACGGATACCATAAATTCCTTCTCATATGATCCTGTATCCTCCTTTTCCAGACGGTATCCCTGAGGATACACCTGTCCACCGTTTTGCAAAGTAAGGATCATGCCCAGCAGATTTCCGGCTATCGCTACTACCGCAAAAAGTCTGATACCATCCTTCCCTCCGATTCCGGAAGATGGAATCCATCCTTTTTTCCAGCCGGTCAGTGCACACAGGATCATAACAAAAATGACAACATGTATCCACATTTGTACTGTCACACCTCAATATCTACAATCCTTCTGCCAAGCCAGTATGCCGCAGCATAAATGACAAGACAGATACTCATTGCTGCAATTCCAAAGGGATTTCCATAAAGAACACTTAAGAAGCCCGGTGTAGTCATCTGCAAGTACAGGATAATTCCCACAGGCATAAGACTCATGATCATCTGTTCTGACTTCTTTGCTGCCAGTGTAGCCTCAATCTCTTTTTTAACGTCAATCTTATCTCCAAGCATACGAGACACCTTCTGAATTACCCGGTTCATATCACCACCTGTACGCTTGGCTGTATAAAATACAGAGGCAAAATTTTCGATATCTTCTATCTGACTTCTTTCTCCAAGATCCAGAAACAGCTCTTCCAGCGGAACACTGATATGCTGCTGGCTTTCAATATAGCGAAATTCCTCCACAATATCCGTTCCCTTTCCGTAGAGTCTCTCCAAATCTCTGACACAGGTTTTTACCGCGCTTTCCACCGAATATCCAGCCTGAACCGCAACACTCAGCGAAGTAAGTGCATCCTTAAACTGATAATTCAGATTCTTCCGTCTTTCCCTGATCATACGATTTTTCTGCCATTTCAGATAAAACACAGGAACGGGAAGCATAAGAAGCAACACCCATTTACTTTTGTAAAAAAGATAATCTGCCATTATGCACAACGCCAGTGCCTGTCCCATATATTTCAGAAGTTCTTTCATAGAAAAACGATAATGATCATAATTACGTTTCTGATAAAGCTGTTCTTTTTCTTTCCCTTTCATAGTTCAATCCCCGCTCTTTCCAGTTTTTCCACATGAAGGAGGGATGCTGTCTTTACAAGACCTTTCCCTTCCTGCCATTGATACAGTGGCCGAATACGGATTTCTCCATTTTCAAAGCCGCACACCTCAGTTACTTCCAGCAATTTCCTTGATTTATCCCTCATTCTTCCCAGATGTACCAGAATATCCACTCCGGAAGCAATCTGTCTTCTGATTGCTTCCAATGGAAGATCAACGCCCATCAGAACCATTGTTTCCAGTCTGGATAACATATCCCTGGCAGAATTGGCATGGGCAGTAGACAGCGACCCTTCATGCCCTGTATTCAATGCCTGAAGCATATCCATTGCCTCTCCGCCGCGGACTTCTCCCACTATGATTCTGTCCGGACGCATTCGTAATGCAGATTTGATCAGATCTCTGATCGTAACGGAAACTGCTCCTTCCATGTTTGCCATCTTTGCTTCCAGCCGGACCAGATTGTCAATTCCCCTGATGCGAAGTTCTGCATTATCTTCTATTGTGATCAGTCTTTCGTCCCTGGGGATATATTCCGACATTGCTGCAAGAAATGTAGTCTTTCCGCTTCCGGTTCCGCCTCCTATGACCATGGAATATCTGGCCTTCACAAGCTTCTCCAGAAATTCTGCACATTCCTGTGTGATACTTCCCAGTGCGATCAGCTTTTCCATTGTAATGGGGTGTTCAGGAAAACGCCTTATAGTGAGAATCGGACCATTTAATGCAACCGGATAAATTACAGCATTTACCCTGGAACCATTTTCCAGCCTTGCATCCACGATCGGCATGGATTCATTGATCACACGATTACATTTTCCAACAATCTGCTGGATCACATCCTCCAGTTTCTCAGCAGAAGTAAAACTTTTATGCCATTTCATAAGCTTGCCGGCCCGTTCTACAAAAATAGTATCCGGCCCGTTTACCATGATCTCAGTCACTGTCTCATCATCCACCAGTTCCTGAAGCACATCCAGTTTGCGGACAGAATAAAACAGTTCCTGACGAAGCTGTACCTTTTCTTTCAGCGCAAGACGGACATCTTTTATCTGGTTCAGAATCAGCTCATCAATTACATCAAGGATTTCTTTATCCGATAATTCTCTGGACAGATCCAGTTCTTCCATCAGCATCTGCCGCAGCTTTCTAAATACATCTTTGTTCATCCTTTTTCCCTTTACAGCATCTTTCCGGAACTTTTTTAATTTTCTTTTTTCTGGCTTTCTTTCCTCAGAAGGTTCCGCACATAATCTCCCAGTTCACTCCACATCAGCTGTTCAACATACGCAGGTGACAGGCAGGTTGCCATATGAAACGGTGGATTTATCTTTTCCGTCTTTTCCAGAATCTGAGGATAATCCCAGATTCGGACCAGATTCTCAAACTGCGCAATCTTACACTGTGAAACAGCATCAGACAATACAGGCATATAAATCTTCTTACACATATCCAGCAGCTGGAAATTTTCATCAATCCCACATCCAATATCCAGCACAATCACTTCATAAGAACTGTCAAGTATAAGCATCTGAAAAAGCCGTTCCCAGTCCTGCCAGGCTGTTGTACGGATATCTGCCGGCATCTGCACAGGTGGAACATAATCCAGATTATTGATCGTCTGTATCATACTGTTCATCTTATAAAGAAGATTCTGATTATCTTGTCTCACATAATAAAGAAGATCACTCAGATTGTGGGCAAAACCTTTTCCCATCAATTCTTCAAATCCGGAATATTCTTCCATATTCAGATAAAGAACGGCTCGTTCTTTGGCAAGTATCTGTCCAAGTGTCAATGCAAAAGAGGTTTTCAGACAACGTCCCAGAGGTGAAAATATTCCAATAATTTCTGTTGTCTTTTTTAATACAGCAATCTGATCTGCCACTGTCTTTTTTTCGGCGCCATAACATGCCATCACTTCCCGGAGAACATCAGAAGAAGACTGATATTTATACACACTTGGATACTGGTCAAGTTCCGGAGGGTGTACCCCTTCCGACAAAATGATGATCTTCCCGATATCCAGATCCCGGACTTCCCGGCACATAGCCCGCCCGGAGATCAACAGCAACTCTATATGTGTTTGTTTCCCATAGGCGATCAGGTTCTCTACAGATGTAAATGCCTGTATCTCAAAGGGAATATTCTTCTTCCGGTTCATATAGTCCATAAAGTTCAGCGCATAATCCACTTCCAGATCGCATACTGCAAAAATATTTCTTTTCAATAGATACCTCCTGCATATAACAACACACTTATAAAAACAGGAATCGTAAAATGGAAATTTTCAGGAGCAGCAATACTTTTTCTCCGATAGGAACTAATCTTTCCCGTACCGACTGTACATTTCACATATTCAATAAAATAAAGGATACGTTCACAGAAATTGTGGTTAAAGATCAGAAGTGCGGCCGAAATGCCTGCACCTGTCAGAAAAGAAATAAAGATGCATTTTATGATAGATTCACAGCCCATTATCCCTCCCAGTGCGCAGAATAGTTTAATATCTCCGGCACCTATCATCCCAAAAGCAAAGGGGATCATAAGAAATAACGGAATTACGCTTCCCATTATAAAAAATCCAATTCCCGTAATATTCTTTTGCCATATACAGACAAACAGTCCCACAGACATGGAAAAAATAATCCATCCGTTATCAACTTTTGCTGTACGGATATCCATGATCATGGCAGTCCCGGCAACCGCTACAGGAAAAAGGTGAAAAAATGCATATTGCATCACCTCCAGTCTTATATTTTTCGCAACTGTTTCGATACTGTTCACACAATAGGAAACAGTCTGTCTCTTCTTTGGTATTTTAAAAAAATAAAAGTGGAATTAACCGCCGAACTGACGGGATTGAATCACCAGAAGAACTCTGGTGAGTATTATTATAGGACCGGACAATCCATTTGTCCAGTCCTATTTTTTGTCGAATTTCTAAAATATTTATAAACTTGTTACCTGTCCACACGCTGCTATCCCGAAATATACTATGCGAAGTGTATTACTGAGAACAAATTGAACAGTAACATAAACCCGGCTATAATGCACTTCACAGAAAGAATATCATGCACCTGTCAATTAGAGTTCGATTTCCTGTCTGCATCCTTCCGGTACAATGATAATACCATTTTCTGTATCTTTCACTATGCTTCCACCAGTAACATCGGCTATTTCATGAATATTTCTCAGCAGATAGGTCATACCTCCATTTTCTGCTGAAGCTTCCAGAGTGAGTTTATTTCCCTCTCTTACAGCTTTTACTGTAAAAGCTGTCTCTCCTTTACGCGTCACTACCTCACAGGATGCAGTTTCATTTACTTCATAAACCTGAATCTGTACATCTTTCTCCAGTTCATAATCAACGGTAGTATCTACAGCACCAATCGGAAGCAGAGTATTCTCTCTTACAAATACAGGCAGTGAAGAAAAATCATAATCTTCTTCATACCATCTTCCGCCTTCTTTGACTTCTCCGCTTAAAAGATGAGTCCATTTTCCTGCCGGCAGATAATATTCTGCATGACCTTCTTTGTTGAAGATTGGTGCAACCAGAATACTGTCGCCTAACATATACTGCATATCCAGATATTTGGTTGCAGGATCATCGTTAAATTCCATGATCATTGCACGCATGGACGGAATACCTGTCTTGTGTGATTTTACGGCCATAGAATACAGATATGGGAGTAATCTTAATTTCAGCTTTGTAAACTTACGGCATACATCTACAGCTTCTTCATCAAACAACCACGGTACACGATAACTCTTGGAACCATGGAGACGGCTGTGTGTGGAAAGAAGACCAAACTGCAGCCAGCGTTTGTATACATCCGGTGCTGCTGTCATTTCAAATCCGCCCATATCATGACTCCAGAAGGAAAATCCTGATAAAGTAAAGGACAGACCACCTCTTAAGCTCTCAGCCATGGAGGCATAGGTTGCAGAACAGTCACCGCCCCAGTGAACCGGGAACTGCTGTCCGCCTGCTGTCGCACTTCTTGCAAAAAGGATTGCTTCACCTTCACCTTTTACTTCCTTCAGCAGATCAAATACTGCCTTGTTGTAAAGGTACGTATAATAATTATGCATAGAAACCGGATCTGAACCGTCATAATATTTCACATCGACCGGAATTCTCTCGCCAAAGTCTGTCTTGAAACAGTCAACACCCATATCAAGCAAAGTTTTCAGCTTATTCTGATACCACTTCACTGCATCCGGATTTGTAAAGTCAACCAGGCCCATGCCAGGCTGCCAGTTGTCGATTTGCTTGATTCCTCTTCCGTCTGCACGCTGTACCAGGTATCCGTTCTTCAGACCCTCTTTAAAAAAGTTAGTTCCCTGTGCAATATATGGATTAATCCATACACAGATCTTAAGTCCTTTATCCTTATAACGTTTCAGCATTCCCGGTACATCCGGGAAGATTCTGGAATCCCATTCAAAATCACACCAGTGGAACTCTTTCATCCAGAAGCAGTCAAAATGGAATACACTCAATGGAATATCTCTGTCTGCCATTCCCTGGATAAAGGAATTGGTCGTCTCTTCATCATAGTTTGTTGTAAAGGATGTGGAAAGCCATAATCCAAAGGACCATGCAGGCGGCAATGCCGGTTTTCCTGTAAGATCTGTGTAGTTCTCAATTACACCCTTAATGTCATCTCCGTAAATAATATGATATCTGATCTCTTCACCTTTCACAGAGAATCCCACATTCTCAACCTTTTCACTTGCAACTTCGAAGGAAACATGATCACTGTGGTCTACGAATACGCCATAATGTTTGCTTGTTACATAGAATGGAATATTTTTATAAGAAATCTGAGAAGCTGTACCGCCATCTTCATTCCAGATATCAACAACCTGACCGTTCTTTACAAACGCTGTAAATCTCTCACCCAGACCATATACACATTCTCCAGGTGCAAGAGAAAGCTCTGTCACCATATATGGCTGATACTGTGCTGCCATATAGTTCGGTTCCGGGAATTTTGTCAGCGTAGCTCTGTCATATTGCATATAGCCAAGATTGCGGAATCCGATGTTTGTGAGAACTTTTCCGCCTGCTTCATATGTAATCTTAAAGTCTTTCAAGTCCACTCTTACTGTCATTCTTCCGGCTTTCATCACAGCTTCATCTTCTGTAATCTCAACCTCTGTTTCCTGTGGATCCTCATTCAGCTCATACCTTGGCTCACCTTTTACATAACCTTCATAATGATAACTTCTTACACTTATGATATCTTTACGTACAGAAATAAATTCTGTAGTGATAGTTCCGACATCCAGAGCACCGCCTCTGTCTGTGATCTGGCGGAATGGAGAAACAATTCTCATTCCTCCCGGAATTGCTTCCGCAGTAAAAGCCTGCATCGCATAGGATGCGTTTGCGCGTTCATTTTTCTCCCAGTAACCTTCTGTGAACTTCATTCCTGATCCTCCTTGCTTTTAATCTTATGATTTGCTTATTTTCCGAAATTGAAACTCTTTCAGTACCTTGCGGGATAACGGACTGCTGAATAGTTATCTGATACCAGTATACATCATGATTTTTTTTCTTACCAGCAATATAACCCAAATTTTATCTGTGCAAAAAACAAAATCTGTATATTGCATAAAAACAAAAGATTGTGGTAATATTCTTCAAAATATACACGTTCTACAAGTATATCTATTTTTGCACCAGGAGGTAAGAAAATATGTGCACAGCAGCAACTTATAAAACAAAAGATTTCTATTTCGGCAGAACCCTTGATTATGAATTTTCCTACGGTGATGAAATCACCATCACACCACGAAACTACCCATTCCATTTCCGTCATTCTGATAAAGCCCCTGACTCTCACTATGCCATCATCGGAATGGCTCATGTGGCCGGAGACTATCCACTCTACTATGATGCCATTAATGAAAAAGGTCTCGGCATGGCAGGTCTGAATTTCGTAGGAAATGCAGTCTATGCAGAACCAGTATCGGACAAAGAAAACGTAGCCCAGTTCGAATTCATCCCATGGATTCTCAGCCAGTGTGCCACCTTAAAAGAAGCCCGCCAGAGACTCTCAACTATGAATCTCACCAACACACAGTTCAGTGAGAACTTCCCATGTGCTCAGCTCCACTGGATCCTCGCAGATGCTTCCGGCTGCCTCGTTATCGAATCCATGCAGGACGGCCTCCATATCTACGAAAATCCTGTAGGGGTACTAACCAATAACCCACCCTTCCCACAGCAGATGTTCCAGCTTAACAACTACCAGTCTCTCTCCCCTCGCCAACCAGAAAACACCTTCGCTCCAGGATTAGAACTCCAATCCTACAGCCGCGGTATGGGCGCCCTCGGCCTCCCGGGAGACCTTTCCTCCGCCTCCCGCTTTGCCAAAGTTGCCTTCACAAAAATGAACTCCAGATCCGGCGACTCCGAACTCGAAAGCGTCAGCCAGTTCTTCCACATCCTCGGCTCCGTAGATCAACAGCGTGGCTGCTGCGAAGTAGCAAAAGGCAAATATGAGATCACTCTCTACACTTCCTGCTGCAACACAACAAAGGGAATTTATTATTATACCACCTATGAAAATCATCAGATCAATGCTGTCGATATGCATCGTGAAAATCTGGATACAACAGTCCTAATCCGATATCCTGTACTCGCAAAACAGAATATCTGTTTCCAGAATTAATGTGAAGCACTCTATACCTGTGGCAATTTCGACAAATATTCTTTAATTATAGCCATTGCCATTTTTCAGTTCTGTACGGTATAATAAAGACAAATTATTGGTTTCAAAAAGAGGTAATAACAATGGTACATTTTTTTGATATTACAAAGTTCAACTTATATAAAGAAGATAACCGGCGCGAAGTAAAAAAAGCAAATGGCGGCCTTCCTTCTTCTTTATGGGAGACTTACTCTGCTTTTGCAAATTGTTATGGCGGCGTAATTATTCTGGGAGTTGCCGAAAACAAAGATGGAACCTGGAGAACTACAGGTTTAAAAAGTACAGACAGGGACAAGCTGTTAAAACATTTCTGGGATACAATCAATAATCGAAAAAAGGTCAACGTAAATCTTCTATCTGATCAGGATGTAGAGATATATGAGAAGGATGAAGATACTATCATCGTGATTTATGTTCCTATGGCAAACAGAGAACAAAAACCTGTGTATATTAATGATGATATATTTGGCGGAACATTTCGAAGAAATCACGAAGGAGACTATCATTGTACCAAACTTCAGGTGAAAGCCATGCTCCGCGACCAGACAGACAACACTATGGATATGGATGTACTGGATGATGTTCCAATAAGCGACCTAAATTATGAAACCATTCAGGGATATCGCAACAGACATCGAGCCCTTAAACCTGCACATCCATTTGGCCGTTTAAATGATTCTGAATATTTACGCAGCATAGGAGCTGCTGCCATTTCCAATATTGATAAATGCCTTCATCCAACAGCTGCAGGAATGCTAATGTTTGGAGATGAATATAACATTGTACGACATTTCCCTGAATATTTTTTAGATTATCGTGAAATTCTGGATCCAACTATACGCTGGACCGATCGCTTACAGTCAAGTTCCGGTGAATGGTCCGGTAATATATGTGATTTTTACTTCCGAGTATATAATAAACTTGTTAAAGATATCAAGGTACCTTTTAAAACAATCGATGGAAACCGTATTGATGATACTCCCGTACATGAAGCATTGAGGGAAGCCCTCGCAAACTGTTTGATAAATGCAGACTTTTATGGTGTTCGAGGCATTGTAGTCCGAAAAGAAGCTGACAGAATAGTATTTGAAAATCCAGGATATTCCAGAACAGGAAAACAACAAATGAAAAAAGGGGGAATTTCTGATCCTCGCAACAAAGTACTCATGAAAATGTTTAATCTGATCAATATCGGCGAGCGTGCCGGCAGCGGAGTACCCAACATTTTTAACACATGGGAGGATCAAGGCTGGGTTGAACCAGTTATAGAAGAACAATTTGATCCAGATAGAACTCTTCTGATTCTTAGCTTCGATAAAAAACAAGCGATAAAAACAAGCGATAAAAAACAAGCGATAAAAACAAGCGATAAAAACCTTGGAAAATATAGAAAAAATCAGAGAGTATTTATCTAAAAACAATATCTCAAAAACCAGTGATATTGCTGAATATATTGGATTAAGTCTTCCGCGAACCCGGGCTATTTTAAAAGAAATACCTGATGTATCTCCAATTGGAAATAATTCAAACAGAAAATGGACTCTGCAAAAATAATTTTCCCCAGCCAAGAAATAAGTC
>OLSX01003914.1_pt1 | contig 11559 bp, 10 predicted proteins | sample 1673141 | NCBI WGS metagenome assembly OLSX01 (sample SAMEA3136759, study PRJEB25190) | human gut metagenome | biome: human gut; feature: human-associated habitat; material: faeces | place: Austria | collected 2013
CAATTTGAAAGCAAGCTTTCATTGCGCTCGTTTGCATTTTCTTTGCAGAAGAAAAGAAGAAGAAAAAGAAAAGATATGGAACAAGAAAACAACAGAATACAATTACCCCTAGAAGAAATCAAGCTCGCATTCGCTGCTTCATGCGTTGAGGGAGCTGCAAGAAAGCTCGGGGTACCATATATTGAAATATACGAAAGAATGAGAAAGGTTGATTTAATCAACAAGTTCATTCTGCCCCACTACGATACGCTCCACACCGAAAGTCGAGAGTATCTTATAGAAGATGTCATTGAGTGTCTAACTAATTGGGAGAAGAAAGCTTCTCATCAATAAATACTTAGTATATAATGGAACAGAAAAAATATAAACAGATCAACACAAAGACACCTGAGATTCAAGAAATGATTCTCAGCTATCAGATAGGTGGCGTAGCATACGAACTGTCACAGCGCCTGGAAATATCTCCAGCTCTGGCTCTTGATCTTTTCTATCGCAGCAAGACCTGTGCCCAACTCCACGATAAGCGCACCGGCCTGTATCTCATGAGCAATGGCTACATCGCCGATGATTTCATTTACGAGAAGCAGAGAGGGTACTAAGCCGCAGTTTTATATCTGAGATACCTTACCCCACACGCCCTGAAGGGGCAGAAGCTCCTAGCCCAGGGTAACACCCTGGGTATAAGCGCAATCCGCCTTGCGCCCTGTAGGGGCAAAAGCTTAATGTTTTGTCTGGAGTTTTAAAGCTTTTGCCCTTACAGACCGAAAAGATTTGCGTATTTTCTAATATTTTAGCTAAAAAGCAATCTAAGAACGTAGTACACTCTTCCTTATGTACTCACGTTGCAAAGATACGCTTTTCTTTCGTAACTTCCAAGAAATTAACTAAGAAAAATTCTCTAATTCTCTAATTCTTGACGAAAAACGAATCAAGCACTTGGTATAATTTTAAGAATCAAGAATTTAAGAATTTTCATTCTTGCTTGATGAATTTTGAACTGACAAATCATCACCATAACCCGTCAAATACTCGTTTTAATACTAAAAAGAATAAAATAACCAGCTAAATATTTGGAAGTTACAGGAATATTGCTTAATTTTGCAGAAGAAAAGCTGCACTCGGCAATTTGAAAGCAAGCTTTCATTGCGCTCGTTTGCATTTTCTTTGCAGAAGATTTGCTGTATAGTATAAAATAAGGTAGTGATTATGAGAAAAAGTAAAGAAGCTCCGTTTGTGTTCGGTGTTCGTGTGGAGGGAGATTCCTTTACCGACCGTAGAGAGGAAACAGAACGCCTGAAGGCGAACTTTACGTATGGAGTGAATACGATATTGATTTCGCCTCGTCGTATGGGTAAGACTTCATTGGTGGATAAGGTGTGTTCGCTTGTAGAGAGCGAGGACATCAGGATAGCTCGTATAGATGCCTTTGGCTGTCGCTCTGAGAATGATTTTATCAATGCTTTTGCCACAGCTGTGGTTCGGGCTACTTCTTCAAAATGGGAAGAATGGATGGAGAATGCCAAGGTGTTCTTGAGCCGTTTTGTTCCGAAAATCAGTATAGGACAAGATCCTTTGACTGATTTCTCTTTGGCTTTGGAGTATAATGCAGGTAACAATACAACAGAAGAGGTTTTGAGACTTCCGGAAATGATAGCTCGGTCTAAAGGTTGTCATATCGTAGTCTGCATTGATGAATTTCAGCAGATAGGCGATTTCCCTGATTCCTTGACCTTCCAGAAGAAGCTCCGTAGCGTATGGCAATTACAGAGCCATGTATCTTACTGCCTTTATGGAAGCAAGAAACACATGATGGAACAGATGTTCCAGAATGCCAGTTACCCATTCTATCGCTTTGGTGATTTCTTCTATCTGAATAAAATTAGCGAGAAAGACTGGGTGGAGTATATCTGTCAGCGTTTCGAATCTACCGGCAAGCATATTTCTGAAGAGCTGGCTCGAGAAATCTGTCAGGTAACAGATAGGTATTCCTCTTATGTACAGCAGTTGGCATGGTTTGTATGGTTGCGCGTGCAAGATGATTCTGCAGCTACAGAAGAGGACTTGAAATATGGAATAGACCGGTTGCTGGATGCCTGTGAGCCCTTGTTTATCCAGCAAACCGAAGACCTTTCAGCCTATCAGATGAATTTCCTGCATGCCATCACTAATGGAGTACATACCGGTTTCACCCAGACGGCGATATTGGAAACCTATCGTCTGGGTACTGCTGCCAATGTAACCCGCCTCAAGAAATCCTTGATGGTGAAAGATCTGATTACGATTCCTGCCCCTAAGCATCTGGAAATGAGTGACCCCATCTTGGCGTTGTGGCTCAAGAGAAGAGTGTGGAAGGAATCATAAAAGGATTTTAAAAGGAATTTCGAAATTCAGAAGCAAGATAGTCTTCGAATAATTTGGCGTTTCTGATAGTTTTTCGTATCTTTGCAATCTATAGTTAACGCAATCAAACATAATAATGCAATACGGCAATGACAGAACAAGAAATCAGAGAATATATAGGCATTCGCTTTCCTGAGGAAAACGAGTCTTGTGAATGGAAAGAGTATAAGAATCTGCAGAATAGCCTCTGTGGACATGAGGCTGATGATGTGGTTTCTTATGTGTCAGCTATTGCCAATATGAATGGAGGTTCTCTGATTATTGGTGTAGAGGATGGTACGTTTCAGGTTATCGGCATTCAGAATCTTGGTTCCTATAATGTCGAGTCGGCCAAAGCTCGAATTGCAGAGAAATGTAGAAATCTTCCTTTGGAGGATTTTGATATTATGGAATTGAAAGCTGATGATACTGCAAAAATCGTCTGGGTATTGACGATTCCTAAACATCATGCAAAGTTGCCTGTTTATGCACATAATAAGGCATGGCAGCGTACTGGAGATTCTTTGGTGGAAATGCGTTCCGATCGTCTTCAGGCAATCTTATCAGAGATAGAAGTGACTGATGATTGGAGTGTTGTCATTGTGGAAGATGCAACTATTGATGATTTGGATGCAGAGGCAATCGAGAAAGCCAGAAAGGAGTTTGTTAAGCGAAATCCTTTGAAAAAGGAGGAGGTGCAGACATGGGATGATGCAAAGTTCTTGGATAAGGCAAAACTAACGATTCGTGGCAAGATTACCCGTGCCACCTTGGTGTTGCTAGGTAAAGAAGATTCTGAGCATTTGCTTAGTCCGTATGTGGCTAAGATACGATGGTCTCTTAGAGCTGTTGGCGAAGCTCTGAACAAGGACTATGATGTCTTTTCTATTCCTTTGCTCTTGTCCGTGGATAGATTATATAATAAGGTGAGAAACGTGAAGTATCGCCTGGTGCGTCCTGATACGCTTTTTCCTGACGAAATGCTTCGCTATGATATGTTCAATATTCGTGAGCCACTGAACAATGCTATCGCTCATCAGGATTATACCAAATGTGCCAGAATAGATGTTGTAGAATACGAGGATGATCATCTTATATTTCAGAATCACGGTCATTTCTTGCCAAAGAGCATAGAGGAAGTAGTGGAGAATGATTGTCCAGAGTCTATTTATCGTAACCGTTTTTTGGTGGAAGCTATGCGAAACCTGAATATGATAGAGACAGAAGGTGGCGGTATTCGTAAGATGTTTTTGAAGCAAAGTGTTAGATTCTTCCCTCTTCCTGAGTATGATTTATCAGATGGAAAAGTTAAGCTCACTATTGAAGGTAAAGTGAAGGATGAGAATTTTGCTAAGATTCTTTCTGCTAATCCTGACCTTCGCTTGAATGATATTATGCTTTTAGATAAAGTGCAGAAGGGAATATCTATTGGTGATATTCAGGCAAAGTATTTGCGTAAATGTAAGTTTATAGAAGGACGAAAGCCAAAGTATTATCTGTCATACGAAGTTGTAGCAGCAAGTAAGAATTCTGATTTAAAGAGTCAGTATGTCAAGAACAAAAGTTTTGATGATGACTATTTCCGCAAGTTGATTCTTAACTATCTTGAAAGGTTTGGTACGGCCTCTAGAAAAGATATTGATTTATTGCTTAAAGATAAGTTGTCTGATGTATTGAGTGATGAACAGAAAGTAACCAAAATTAGTAACTTGTTGAAAAGACTTCGCATTGCTGGAACTATCAAAACAACCAAAAACAGAGAGTGGAAGTTGACGTAAATTACCCGAGAATTACCCGAGAATTACCCGGGAATTACCCGAGAATTACCCGAGAAAATGCTTTAACAGCCTGGTAGTCATTAGGATACTGTTCGCGTAATTTCACGTAATTTAAAATCAATTACGTGAACTTTTACGTGAAATACGGAAGAGTTAAAGGAAAAATAAGACAAGACACAGGAATTTGTCATCACGGTTTGGAGAGGAGAAAGTAACTAAGTCGGTAACGAAGTCTGTGGAATAAGTAACTAAGTCGAAGACCATGACACTAAAAGAGTGCTATTGACGAAAAAACAGAAGGATATTGTAAACTTCTGTTCCGTAAGGTTGCAAGCTCAGACTCTAATATAACATGCTTTGGCTCAAATATACCAAGTAATATTGCAAGTTCAGGCTCTAAGGTTGCAAGTTTAAGCCCAAATATACCAAGCTTAGATTCAAATATACCAAGTAATATTGCAAGTTCAGGCTCTAAGGTTGCAAGCTTAAGTTCAAATATACCAAGTCCGAATATCAGCATTTCAAACATAGAATTATATCGACCTGTACGGTTGAAATTACCCAATACGCCCTTACAGGGCGTATTGTTGATTGCTATTATACCCTGGGCTAAGAGCTTTTGGGCTTTCAGCCCGTTTCAACCGTACAGTTAGAATTATATTGGCAAGATTTATACCGAGGTGAAGCGCCGCCCACGATATTTTATAGAAGAAAGAGTATAATCTTATCGAAGAAAGAAAATAAGAAGAATATCAATTTGATAGATACAAAAAAAAGCATCGGGATTATGAGTTCCGATGCTTTTTTTTGTATCTAATCACTACTCACTAATCATTTGTTGAGTGCGATATTGGCACTTGTCTTCACAAATTTGTAGAAGCCTACCTTGCTGTGCCATTCCACCGTCTTCTTTACTTCCCAAACCTTCTGGAAGGTATAGTCCTTGCCATATTTCTTCAGGAAATCAGGCATGTCTTCTTCCGGAATCATCAGTACGCCATCCTGTGGCAATATCTTGTCAAACAGCTGGATCTTATCGCCCAGATAGAAGTTGAGGCTGAAGAAATGCAGCATATCTACTGACATATAAGAGTAGAGCTTGCTGGTATCAAACTTCTTTTCGATAACCGGCGCCAGATGCTTGTCTGCCTTGGTGTTGAGCACGGCAGGCTGCAGGGTGGAGTCGAGTGTGATGAAAAGTGCGATAATCATCACCAATGTACATTTCACGATATGCCCAGTCTCTTTTTTCTTGAGTGCCTTGAAGGTATGATAAGCCCCTATTATAAGAAACATATAGCATATATAGAATAGGATACCATGAGTAGATTCCCTTATGGCATGGAGCATGGCGATGTTGTCGGCAGCATGCTTGCCATGGAAAATGGTATCTGGTATGCCGCCTGCTCGTATAACAAGCGTAGCAATCACGAGGATAACTGCCAGCGAGGCAATCACCCCTGCATATACCTTGATGGCTCCCACTTTCTCCTTCATCATCCAGACGATGTATTCAGCTATGAGATAAGCCATGAACGGATAGCATGGCAGCAGATAGACGCTGCGCTTGCTCTTTGGGATGCAGTAGAAGAAGAGCACCAGGAGGAAGGCGAGCCAGGTGAACACCTGCAGCGGAGTAGCCTTCTTCGCATTCTCCAGGAACCGGGTCTTTGAGAACTTCTTCCATGGCAGGATGAAGAGCGAGAACAGTAATAATAAGGTGTAAGGCAACCAGCCCGTAATGAGTGTAAGCAGGTTGTACCACGCCGGGTTCTCATGCGATTCGTATGCCATCTTACCCATGAATCGGTCGATGTTCTCTTCCTTCACCAGGCGCAGGAACTCGTCGCCACCTTGCAGATAGGCGGCATAGTACCAGCAGAATGGGATGATGAGCGAGAGTAGGGCGGTTAGAGCCATGCGCCATACGATGCCCCAGAAGTTCTCGCGCTGAGTAAGCATGAATACGCCCATCACGAAGCATGGCAGGATGATGCCTACAGGACCCTTGGTCAGCGTTGCACCGCTCATGCAAAGGATGGCGAGCCAAGGCAGCTGGTGCTTTCCCTTCTCCCACCATCGGTAGAGCAGATAAATAGCTCCCACCATCAGGGCAGAGTTCACCATATCCACACGGCAGTTCATTCCGGCACGGTGCACCTCGAAGGCGGTGAGCGTGAGGATGGCAGCGATGAGGCTGGTTTGTGTATCCTTGCGCTTGGCATAGAATACGAAGCCGCCGATGGTCATCAAAACCAGCGATACGGCGGATGGAAGACGTGAGGTATATTCATTCACGTGGCCGGCGATGAGGCTGAAGAAGGCGATGCACCAGTGAAAGAAAGGTGGCTTGTAGGGGATGTCGCCACCATTGTTGATGGGCAATATCCAGTTGCCATGTTCCAGCATGGTGTAGGCAACCACCGCCTCGCGAGGTTCTCCCTTGGTGTTGAAATCAGAGAGTCCGAGGAATGGAATCATCATCACGATAGCCAGGATGATGATGAGCCATAGGGCTTTGTTGTACTTGATGTTCATGTCTTTTCGAAGTCTTATTATGTTATTTTGGCTGCAAAGTTACATATAATTATTTGTTTATAGATAGAATAAGGTGGGAATTTTTGCTTTTATTGGGATATAATTATTAACTTTGCACCCGATTTCTAAAGTAGAATAAAGATGAAACGATATTTTAAGGCTTTGGGGTATCTCCTTTCGGTGCATGTATTGGCATTGCTGGTGATGACTCTTTTCAGATTGGTAGAATTCATAGCCCTGCATGGCATGATAGTAGATGCAGGGGCGAGTAGGGTGATGGCGTTTGTCAAGGGTGTATGGTTCGACAATGTCATTGCTTGTTATATTTCGGTATTGCCTGTGGCTGTGCTCCTGATAGCAGCCAGCCTGGGGTGGTGTCATCGCCGTTTGCTGCGTGGCATCAACATCTGGTATGCGGCATGGTTTGCCATCGCCTTCATGCCTTCGGCAGCCAATACCCCTTATTTCCAGTATTTCTTCAAGAACATCAATTCCAGCATCTTCGGTTGGTTCGGCTATGTGGCCACCACATCGGGCATGCTCCTGCAGGAGTCTTCCTATTGGCTCTATATCGCCCTCTATTTCGTGTTCACGGGGGCGTTTATCTATGCGCTTATCCGTTTGCGCCGCTATTTCGAGGGGCTCTTCCTTCTGCCTAAGGACAATATGCACCTGGTGCAGGTGGGAGCACGTTTCCTCATTTCCCTGGCTCTGGTAGGTGCCTGCCTTTTCGGCATCCGTGGCAGAATGGGCTATAATCCTATCAAGGTGAGTCAGGCTTACTATTGCGAGGATTCCTTCCTCAACCAGCTCGGCATCAATCCGGCATTCAATCTCCTTACTTCTGCGCTCGACGATATGCGCAAGGAGAACAAGGAACTGCATCTCATGTCATACGCTGAGGCTATCACGAATACCCGTCAGTGGCTCGGTATTACGGGAAAGGTGGATAGCACGAATATTCTGAAGCGTGAGGTGGTGAACGATTCCCTGATGATGAAGAAGAATCATCCTAATGTGGTGGTGATACTGATGGAGTCGATGTCGGCAAACTTGCTGGGTACTTTCGGCAATCAGCAGCCGCTCACCCCAACGCTCGATTCGCTCTATCATCATTCCCTGGCGTTCACCCACTTTTATAGTGCCGGCATCCATACCAACCACGGTATGACGGCTACGCTCTACAGTTTCCCTGCCCTCATGTTCCGAAACCTGATGAAGGGAACGGTAACTCCACGCCGCAAGGGTATCGCCACGGTGTTGAAGAAGTATGGCTACGAGAACATGTTTTTCATGACTCACGAGGCACAGTATGACAATATGAAGGCTTTCTTCCAGACCAATGGCTACGATGACATCTTCTCTCAGGAGAACTATCCTAAGAGCGAGGTGGTGAACAGCTTTGGTGTGAGCGACCATTTCGAGATGGGCTATGCCCTCAACACCATCAACCAGAAGGCAAAGACGGGCAAGCCTTTCATGGCTACCATCCTCACCGTGAGCAATCATCCGCCATACATCATTCCTGATTTCTTCAAGCCGAAGACCAAGGAGAAGGAAACGCAGATAGTGGAGTATGCCGACTGGGCGATAGGCGATTTCCTGAAGAAGGCAAGCCGGGAGCCTTGGTATAAGAACACGATATTCGTGATTCAGGCAGACCATGGCAAGCTGGTGGGTAAGAGCGAGGGCGAGTTGCCTCAGTCGTACAACCACATTCCGCTCATCATCTTCGGTCCGGGTGTTCCGCAGCAGCAGTATGCGGGCTTGGGCATGCAGGTAGATGTAATGCCTACGCTTTTCGGCCTGATGAATCTGAATTATGAGTACGAGGGCTTCGGCGTAGATCTGCTGAAGCAGCAGCGCCCGATGGTATTCTATTCGGCAGATAACCAGATTGTGGCAAGAGACCATCAGCGTTGCTACATCTATAATCCGTCGATGAACCGAAGTTTCTGCTATGATGTGTTGCCGAATGGCAATTTGAAGGAAACGAAGCAGGAGTCTAAGTTCCAGGATTTGAAGAACTATGTCTTCTCGAATATCCAGGCTGCTGAATATATTGAGCGACATCAGCAATAAAACACGGATATCATCATAAACAGTAATCCCCCACCACGCTTTGGCTGCGTGATGGGGGATTGACTGTTTATATAGTTTTTCTATTTTTTATTGAGGTAAGATGTTGCAGTATTCCCGTTTGAACCACAGTTCGAAGACGGGGTCAACCATCTTGAAGCCATCGCCCGATTTCTCAATGAAGTCTCTTTCTACAAGAGTCTTTTTGTTCTTGGTGATGGTGCGTGGAGCACCGAGTCCATATTCTGCTACAACCTGTTGGGCATTGAAATGAGTCTCTCCCATGCAGACGGCACGCAGGAATGCTATTTGTGAGGCAGGCATGCCATCAATATCGGTAATGAACATATCGGCATTGGTATCCAGAAGTTTGGTAAGCTGTGACTGATAGATTTCCTCTGTCACCTTTGTTGCCGTACGTGTCCAGATGAGAAAGCAGAATTGCTGCATGTACCAGGAGTGGCATTGCACGGCATTGCAGATTCGCTCTATCATTTCATTGCTGATAGACTTGCCATAATTGTAGAAACTGTCGTGGATGAAAGGCTTCCAGTATTCCTTGGCTATCTTCTTCAATGTCATCATCTGTCCAAAACGATAGAATGGATTCTTCGAGTTGCCGAATATATCCATCATCATGTGGCGTTTACTGCCATAGAGACAATAGGTCGTACTGTGTTGTCCCTGCCACACCGAACGCATGGTTCCTTCCAGGCGCTTCCAGTCGGGCAGGTTTGCCAATTGTTGGAACTCATCAATGCACACGATGACATGGATGCCTTTAGCCTTGGCAATCTTTTCTGGAAGATTGAGAATTTCCTCGGCACTTTCTTTTAGGGGCTTGAAGTTCAGATTTACTTCTACGGCATTCACAGGGTCGCTGTTGATGGTAAGGCTTGGAGATATGGATTGAACGAACTTTACGATGTCGGCCCATCTCTTTTCCATAGTGGAAGAAACGCCCTGGAGTACTGCACTTGCAAACTTGTTGTAGAACTCTTCCTCAGAGAAAATCTTGAAGGCATCCAGATAGCATACTCTCACATCCTTCTGCTCTTGCTTCAGCTCTTCCATTGCGGCTTTGACAAGGGAAGACTTACCCCATCTTCTTGGAGAAATCAGCATCACGTTGATGCCTCCTCCAAGAAAAGTCTTGAGGTCTCTTCTATCTTCAATTCTATCAATGAAATATTCATTTTCAGCGATAGAACCATATTCGAATGGTATCTTGTTCATATACTTAAAGTCTTGATTCTCTGCAAAGTTACAAAATTATACCCAAAGGTATTATACCCTAGGGTATAATTTATGAAACTTTATGTTTTTATCAGACGAAGAATCGCTGTTTCTACAAAAAAAGATGGCTTTAAACAACATTGTTTTAAACAACCTTGTTTAATTTGTTTTTTTTTACTATCTTTGCAGAAGAAAAGCTGCACTCGGCAATTTGAAAGCCAGCTTTCATTGCGCTCGTTTGCATTTTCTTTGCAGAAGAAAAGCTGTATAGTATAAAATAAGGTAGTAATTATGAGAAAAAGTAAAGAAGCTCCGTAGCGTATGGCAATTACAGAGCCATGTATCTTACTGTCTTTATGGCAGCAAGAAACATATGATGGAACAGATGTTCCAGAATGCCAGTTACCCATTTTATCGCTTTGGAGATTTCTTCTATCTGAACAAGATTAGCGAGAAAGACTGGGTGGAGTATATCTGTCAGCGTTTCGAATCTACTGGCAAGCATATCTCAGAAGAGTTGGCTCGTGAAATCTGTCGGGTAACAGACAGGTATTCTTCTTATGTACAGCAGTTGGCATGGTTTGTATGGTTGCGAGTGCAGGATGATACTGCAGCTACAGAAGAAGACTTGAAATATGGAATAGATCGGTTGCTGGATGCTTGCGAGCCTTTGTTTATCCAGCAAACCGAAGACCTTTCTGCCTATCAGATGAATTTCCTGCATGCCATCACCAATGGGGTACATACTGGCTTCACACAGACGTCGATATTGGAAACCTATCGCCTAGGTACTGCCGCCAATGTAACTCGCCTCAAGAAATCCTTGATGGTTAAAGACCTGATTACGATACCAGCCCCTAAGCATCTGGAAATGAGTGACCCCATTTTGGCGTTGTGGCTCAAGAGAAGAGTGTGGAAGTTGACGTAAATTACCCGTGAATTACCCGTAAATTACCCGAGATTTACGTCAACTTTACCCGAGAATTACCCGGAAAGATGTTTTAACTATCTGATAGTCATTAGAATACAGTTCGCGTAATTTTACGTAATTTAAAATCAATTACGCGAACTTTTACGTGAAATACGGAAAAGTTAAAGGAAAAATAAGACTAGACGCAGGAATTTGTCATCATGGTTTGGAGAGGAGAAAGTAGCCAAGTCGAAGACCATGACACTAAATTTAGATACTCAGACACCGACCATAACACTAAAAGAGTGCCATAGATGAAAAAACAGAAGGATATTGTAAACTTCTGTTCCGTAAGGTTGCAAGCTCTGTTCCGTAAGGTTGCAAGTTCACGACTTAATATTGCAAGCTCTCAAAAACCTATAATCAACCGATAAATGGTAGTCTCATCTAAAGAATGTCGCTTTGGTATTGCTGCCAATGTAATTCGGATCAAGAGAAGAGTGTGGAAGGAATCATAAATGCAATAAGTCCCTTCTGCATTCCTGGAATATGAAGAAACAGGAATGCAGAAGGGGCTTTACAGGATAGCTTTATTTGAACATAGCCAATGCTTTCTCTATGATAGGAGCCATGTCATAA
>OLSX01003915.1_pt1 | contig 11559 bp, 6 predicted proteins | sample 1673141 | NCBI WGS metagenome assembly OLSX01 (sample SAMEA3136759, study PRJEB25190) | human gut metagenome | biome: human gut; feature: human-associated habitat; material: faeces | place: Austria | collected 2013
CACGCAAAGGAAAGCACTTAATGTGCTTTCCGTCTTGCGCAGGACTGTAGAGCAGGAAAGTTCATATGCGCCGCCCGGCTCCCGCCGCTCTCGGGGGCATCTCTCATGCAAAAACTTTTGTTGGGTAAAGTCCGAGGTCAGTGGCGTTATATACCGAGAAATCCAAAAAAGTTGAAAATTCATTACAAATTTGCGTTGACTTTAGGTAACTAAAGTTTCATACTCCTTTTCAACCACTGGGGGATGTGAACACGCACGGATCGTTCACATCATGATTGAAGAGGATTTCTCAGACATGTTCACGCATCAGCTAAACATTATCAGCGTAGTAATTATCTGATGCGGGTTAGCACATACAGCTAGCCCGTACGATAACGGGCGGCTGATGAAGATGAGGGCCGTCGAGCGCAACCGACGGCCCTCATTTTTTATGTCTGAGTAGTTCTTTTTAGAGGAGGAAATGTAATGAACGGAGTTTTGCTCATGGTTGTGGCTGCGGCGGTGCTCGCCTGCGGCTATCTGGGCTACGGCCGCTGGTTGGCCAACAAGTGGGGCGTTGACAAAGAGGCCCTCACGCCGGCCAAGCGCATGAAGGACGGCAAGAGCTTCTCGCCCGTCTCCGCCTTCACCGCGTTCTCGCACCAGTTCAGCTCGATCTGCGGTGCTGGCCCTGTTACGGGTACGATCGTCGCCATGGCCTTTGGCTGGCTGCCCGTCGTGCTCTGGGTCCTCGTCGGCGGTATCTTCTTTGGCGCCGTCCACGACTTTGGCGCCCTGTACGCCTCAATGAAGAACAACGGCAAGTCCCTGGCTCAGCTCATCGAGAAGTACATCGGCAAGACCGGCCGTCGCCTGTTCCTGCTGTTCTGCTGGCTGTTCTGCATCATCGTTATCGCCGCCTTCACCGACATGGTCTGCAAGACGTTCATGTTCACCCCGGCCGTTGACGCTTCTGGTGCTGCTACCGGTGCCGTCGACTTCACCAAGTCCTATGCCGCCGGCTGCGCTGGTACCATCTCCATCCTGTTCACCTTCGTCGCCATCGCCTTTGGTTGGGCCCAGAAGAAGTTCAACCTCACCGGCGCTGCCGAGTTCGTCACCGGCGTGGTCCTCATGGTTCTCATGTTCGCCGTCGGTATGCAGTTCCCGGTCTACCTGGATAAGTTCCAGTGGTTCGCCGTCGTCATGGTCTACCTGGTCTTCGCTGGCGCTATGCCCATCCAGATGCTCAAGACTCCGCGTGACTACCTCACTTCCATCATGATGATCGTCATGATCGTCTGCGCTGTCCTCGGCATCGTCGTCCTGGGCGTCAACGGTCAGGCCACTATCACCGCTCCGGTCTTCACCGGCTTCTCCACTGCCTCCGGCATGATGTTCCCGGTCCTGTTCGTCTCTGTCGCTTGCGGTGCTCTCTCCGGTTTCCACAGCCTCGTTTCTTCCGGCACCTCTTCTAAACAGGTCGAGAAGGAGCAGGACGCCGTCAAGGTCGGTTACGGCGCCATGATTGTCGAGTCCTTCGTCGGCATCCTTGCCATCATCGTCGCCGGCATCATGTTCTCCGATATGAATACCGCCGGTACTGGCGCCCTCAACGCCGGTGTCGCTTCCACCCCGTTCCAGATCTTCGCCGCTGGCATCTCCCGTGGTATGCAGGCCTTCGGTGTTGACGGCACGCTCGCTACCGTCTTCATGACCATGAACGTCTCCGCTCTGGCCCTGACCTCGCTCGACGCCGTCGCCCGCATCGCCCGTACTTCGTTCTCTGAGTTCTTTGCCCAGACCAACGACGCCCTGGCCATCGAGTCCAAGGCCGGCTACATGAAGGTCCTCGGCAACCCCTGGTTCGCCACGGTTGTCACCCTGCTTCCTGGTCTCGCCCTCGCTTTTGGTGGCTATGCCAACATCTGGCCGCTCTTTGGTGCTTCCAACCAGCTGCTCGGCGGTATGACCATGATCACCCTCGCCGTGTTCTGCAAGTGCACCGGCCGCAAGGGTTGGATGCTCTACGTGCCCGTCGTCTTCCTGCTCTGCTGCACCTTCACCTCGCTGGTCCAGAGCGCCATGGGCTGCATGACCGCCGTCCAGGCCTACGGCTTCTTCGGTACCATCCCGGCTACCGCCACCACGGCTGCCGTCTCCGTCGCCGCCACCAAGGGCCTGCAGCTCGTCTTTGCCGTCCTGCTGATGGTCCTGGGCCTCATCGTTGCCGTCAACTGCCTCAAGGAGTTCTTCGGCAAGGAGGCCGGCTCCATGCCCGACGAGGAGCCCGAGTGGTCCGAGATGGGCAAGGCCGAGTACGGCCGCGCCGCTGCCGCTGAGGCTCCTGCCGATGCCGAGGCTGCCAAGGCTTAGTCGACCTGACGAGTTGAACGTCACATCTATATGACTCGGAAAGACCGGGTCCGCGACTTCGCGGGCTCGGTCTTTTTTTCATGCAAAAGCGGGTGACGCTCGAGTGTTCTCGCAGATGTTTTGCGTGGATAAGGGCGCGCGTTGTACCATATAGACGTATATGTGTGCATATGAAAGGGGCCCCGTGGCCAAGACGGTATATTCCGATAACCAACAAAATGTCGATGCTCTGGCTGAGCGTCTGAGCGGACAAACGTCGCTTTCTGCCGAGCGGGCCAAGCTGGTTGCCTACGACCTGCTCTGCCGCAAGGCACTCAAGATCAAGTCGAGCGCGCTGGCACAGATTTTCCGCTCCGTGGATAAGGAGTGCGATACCAAGGCGATGCGCGATGAGCTCATTGCGGCAAAGATCGTTACCAAGATCGAGGGCAGCGGCATTAATGGCCGCCCGGCGTTCTATACCATCAATGCCGAGATTCATGATGCCCAGGAACAGCCTGTCGAGGATTCCGCTGAGGTGCCTGCTGCGGAAGCAGATGCCCCGCGTGAGCATATCGATACTGACGAGTTGCTCGATGAGCATGTCGTGCGTGCCTTTACCGCCAAGGCGGGTCGAGGCGGTTTTGGCGGAGGCGGAAAGCGTGATGCTCAGCGCCGCGCCCAACAAGAACGCTTCCGTCGTGCTGTGGCTCAAAAGGATGGGGCCGTTACCGAGGTTGTTGAGAACGAGCCTGTCGCCGAGCCACAGGAGCCTGTGAAAGAGCAAAAGTCCGCTGAGCCTCAGGAGCCCAAGCGTCGTCGCGGTGCGCATTTTAAGGCCGAGCAGCAGGATGTTGTGCGCGATGCCGAAGAGGCTGCCGAGGTTGCGGACGATTCCGAGAAGCCGGCCAAGAAGGCCTCAGACTCGTGCCGTCCCGGTCGCGGCTTTGCAGGTCGCGCGTACCCCGTAAAGCGTCAGGAAAAGGTTAATCAGGTTCCGGAGGCGCGGGCCGAGAAGGCCGTGAAGCCTGCCGAGTCGGAAGTTCGTGAACAGAAGCCTGTTGATGAGCAGACTGCGTCCGATACGGAGACTCAGGGCCAGCAACCTGCGGTTGAACAGACGGGGGAGGGGACTTCGAGCAAGCCTCGCCGTCGTCGTCATCGTGGCGGTCGCGGCTCTAACGCTCAGGATGCCGCCGAGAATGCAGCGCCGCGCGACGAAGATGCGAAGGTGGATGCTCCGATGGAGCAGCCCAAGCGTCAGCCGGCGAAGGAGGGCAAGCCCGAGCGATCGCAGAAGCAGACGTCTACTTCGAAACGTGAGCGCAATGTCCAAGGCGATTCTAAGCGCAAGTCTCAGAAGAAGCCCGAGTCTGCCGCGGCAGATACGGCTGCCCAGCAGACTGAGTCGACTACCCATGGCGAGGTTTCGGCGTTTGCCCTAGCCCGTGTTCTGGGCAGGCAGCTGCTCAAGGTCGTCCCCACGCCCACGGCGCTCTCCAAAATTAAGGAACAGCAGACCCAGATCATTAAGGTCGAGGGCAAGGACAGCAAGAAAGCTCCACAGCGCGCCCAGCACAACGAGATGTCCAATCGCAAGATTGCCGAGGAAATCGCAATCATCCAGGCTTGGGTCGAGCAAAACCGCGGTGCCGATACTCCGGTTGCCTCGCGCCGCCAGCGCGCCTACCAGATTTTCAATGACGAAAAGGCTTTTGACGGCAAGCATGGCGAGCGCCTGATCAGGCGTATGACCGAAAAGGGCATCAGCATGCAGGCGATTAAGGTCGCCCCCAACCGTCCGGTGCACTTTACGGGCTTCTTTACGCTGGGCGCCGACAAGCCGTTCATTATGGTCGAGAACCTGGATACCTATGACGAGATCGTCAAGCTCCTGCGCGGACGTAAACATGCCAAGCTCTTTGGTACCAAGGTGGGCGGCGTAATCTTTGGCGGCGGCTGCAAGGCGAGCGTCTCGCACGCACTGGATGATTACCTGGCCGAAATCGGCTATCGCTTTACCTATATCTACTACGTGGGTGACATCGATCGCGAGGGTGCGCGCATCGTCGAGCAGGCTCGCAACGCCAACGTCGTTGAGATTCGCCTGCATGCCGGTATGTATCGAGCCATGCTCGCCGAGCACAAGCGTCGCGTGAAGGCCGGCGGCGCGTGCGAGCCCGCGGCTGCCAACCAGGGCGTGCCGCAGAACCTGGCGGCGACGATTAAGGATCTGCCCATGGTCACGCGTGTGCAGTTCCGCAACGTGCTGCGTGAGGGCGGACGAATTCCGCAGGAGATTCTGATGACCGCCGACTATCGGGATGGCGACTCGGGAAGATTCGACCGCATGCTGAACAACTAGGGACGCGTGGCCATTCCAAAATCGGGTCTTAGTGTTACAGAACAAGATAAATCGAACCGTTCTTTCGCAATCATCTCAATCTGTAACAGTAAGACCTGAATTAATCCTCTAGATGTTATAGAACGAGACAGACGAAATCAGTCCTACCGAAATATCTCAATCTGTAACATTTAGCCACGCGGCATGAGGATGTCGCTGATCAAATCAGTTGATAAAACGCTCTGATCGAGAGTGCATTCTGTAGTTTGAACGGATTGCCCCAGGTACAGCCTTTGTTTCGAAGAGCTCGGTCCCAGGATTGCCAGACCGATGTGACTCAAACCTGAATATGCTCAAGTTCGTTCGCGATGTGACCTGCACCGTCGCTCTAGACGATGCCGTTTTCGTGCGGTGGCGATAGCTCAACTGCGACAATTTCTTCGTGTGTAGGACCTTGACCACACATGGCTCATTCTGGCACCGAGGCGGCTCAGTGAGCCGCACGCCGAACGGAACCTCTAATCGGTATCGTTGGCTTCATCTATCCTCTCGTTCCGTTCGACGAAAATAGCTTCGACTGCATCATCCATCGCAGCCGAAATACCTCCGACACATCGCGTGAAGTGCGCGAGCACGGGGCTTTCCCCGAGACATCGTGACATGCGGCGACCATCGCCGCCGCGACGCATCCGAGGTCGCATTGAATGTCTTCCAGCCTGTCTGTATCAATCATTTTCGCTCCCCCTAGCTATCCATAGAATGTAGATCAAACAGATTTGAACCCCGCGGGTCGGATGCGCTTTTACGTTTACGGTTTCGCTCTCCAGATCTTAGCCCAGGAATATAATTTGCTATATCGACTACTGTTCCGCTAAGGGGTGCGATTATGCTTGACCTAGACCGTACGATGTTCTTCAAGGCCAAGTTCGATGTTGCCGAGAATTCAGATGGTGATGCCCTTTGGTCGGTGATTATGTGCCTCAAGCGCTGGTCGCTAAAGAAAGCGCGATACGGCGACTATCGACTTCCATCCGAGCCGCACGCATGGAGTGAACTCAAGCATGGGGACAAGATCGTGGCCGACGGCGCAGACGTCAGACTCTTCTCGTGCATGCATCGCGAGGGTGACGTTTACACGTGGGCGTGCCAACATTCCGAGGTATCCCGTATAATCGGGTGCGCTCCTAGGGAGTGGACTACCGAAATTGGATTCGAGGGTCGCACCAGGAGCAGCGGCACCGTATCGATTATCACGATGTACAGCGACGCTCCCGGTTTCCTCGGACCTCTCCAGGAGACGCCGAGCCCGACCATCCCAGGCCTTGTCAGGCTCCTCGCGAACGACGATCAGCTCACCTGCACCGTCGACGGGTGCCCTCTGAGCCTCGAGCCAATCGAATTTAAGATTGATGGGTGCGCTGCCCTATACGAGACCATAGCAAACCCTGCTCGCGAGGTGCCCGTAATCGTCTGTGCTCCGTCGCACGGCGGAAGGCTATCCCTCGATCCGGAAACCATCGTTAGGCAGCTCGGACCCAACGCACTCGTCTACTTTACCCGCGATTGTGAGGCAATGAACGCGTTGAATGCGATTTTCCCCGCAAACGACCTTGGATGTTTCGGAGGAGCGGTTCGCATATACGCCGCACGCCCCGACTTCACCAATCCTTCCAACTCATATCATCACCGCTACTTCTCCACGACGCAGATTCGCGAGCATGGTGCCAATTACCACTACGCGATTCTCAGGCGGGCCCTCGCTGAGGACGTGCATTTCTGGGAGACCTCGATTCGCATTGACGACGTGAAGCGCCTGAATAGGCATTCGCTCCGCGAACGCGACACGGCGAAGCGCATGACGGAAATCGAGAACGCGGCGATCGATCAGCTCACCGCTATGTTTAACGAAGTAGACGAGAGGGCGGAAAGCGCCGAGACCGACCGTGACAGATTGAGGGACGAGCTCACCGAGTGCAGAAGCCGACTCCGTGACGCCGACGCGAGAATCGCCGCATACGAACATTCCTTCTCCTCGCAGAGGGACTGCAGTCTCGCTCGCACTCTCGATGAACAACCACAGCTCAACCTCGCGGCAATCGCAAAACTTTTCGTTGAGGCATATCCGGACAGGCTGGATTTCTCCGAGCGCGGATGGGAGTCTCTCGAGGGGTGTGTCACGGCTCCGGACGTGTTCTGGCACGCGCTGCACTGCATGTGCACTGTCCTGCACCCACTGTACTCCGAGCGCGGGGCGGGAATCGCAAAGGCGTTTCGTGAGCGGACGAGGCTCTCTCTATCGTTCAAGGAGAGTGAGACGACGAGGAAAAGCACCGTTCTCATGCGGCAGCGCGCGGATACTTATGAGGGGAGACCGCTAATCATCGAGCCGCACATTCGCTCCGGCACCGGCGACCCGAACAGCCCCAAATTCGTGCACATTTATTTCAACCGTGACGAGAAGACCGGACGGCTCGTCATCGGCGCGACCCAGCATCTCGATACGTCCACGACCCCCAAGCTGTAACTGAGCCGTATCGTATTCCTGGACACTTGACTTAGAGGAATGGCGTTGAGCGGCGATAATCGTTTCAGCGCCAAAAAGAAAGGAGTGTTCAGCCCCAGCAGACAGGCCCTCTTACGCAGCGGAGTACCGCACCGAGGCCGCGGACTCCGTCATCGCGTCGGAGAAGTCCATCGCCCAGGTGGCCGCCGGCCTCGGCATGGTAGTGTCGCGATAATTAATATTCTCTATTCGGAAAACAGAAAGGGTAATAAATGAGCGAGCCAATACAGGTCGAATTTCTCAAATCATCAATCAATTCACTGCGACATTCGATCCGCGATATTGATGATAGCTACAACAATTTTTGGGATATATTCGCTGAACTTGCCCAGAACTCAGTCGATGCAATTAACAATACTGGAAAAAGCGGAAGCATTGACATCAAAATTGACTGCCAAAAACGTAATGTCACCATTAGAGACACAGGCTGTGGCATTTCTGCTGATAGGCTTCCGCAGCTGCTCAACTTGTTTTCTACCGGAAAATCTGATGACCCTTCGTCCATCGGCGAAAAGGGTGTGGGATTGAAATATGTTCTCTTCCAAAGTTCCAAGTTTATTATTGAGACATCGGATGGCAAGACCGCTGCAAGGGCTACTGTTGTAGATGCCAACACTTGGAAGAAACAGACGAATGAAACTCCTCTATTGTTGGAACAAGAATCATTGGAAGCCAACGGGAATAGCTATACAAAGATTCAGGCATTAGGTATCGAAGAACGCCCTGATGAAGAGGACGTTTTCGCTCTCAGCTATCCCCAAATGGTCTTTGTCTTTAGGACAAAGACGGCTATCGGGAACACAAAAGCACTCTGGGACGATATTCTCGATATAAAAGTTCATCTTGAGATGACTGACATTAATGGAGTTTGCAATTCCGAGACAATACCTTACAAGTATCTGACGCCAATTGAGAAATTGTCGACAAAGGATTTCATCACGACGCAAGACTTTGATGAATGGAATACCTCTGATCGGGATGACACGCAGAAACGAAACAAGCTCCGGGATAAGCTAATCGTATCGAGTAACAGTCATTTGATGCACAACAATAGAGAGCTGAAGTATTGGGCTTGCTTCGTTCCTAGTCGAAAAACATGGAACCAGATAGATATAATCAACAAACTTGCAACCAAGGAAAACCTGGACGACCAGAACTGGATGCAAACTTGGAATTATCTATTGTTCAACGGAAATATTACAGCTGCTACAAAGGGCATGCCTACCGCAATAACCGTTACCCCTCCATCTGTTGGCAACGCAGGATATTTGCCCAACTTTTTTATCATCTTTGAGGACGATAGTCTGAAGTTTGATATTGGTCGTAAATCTTTTAGAGGAAAAACTTCGAATATATATCGTGAGGAAGCTAAACAAGTATTCAACAAGTTTGCAAAACTTGCAAAATACTCCGCTGGAGCGCTACCTGCTCATGCAACTACTTTCAATAGAGAAGAAGTATTTGATGAGATAAAAAATAAGCAGGATTTAAATTCCTCCAAGGTAAAGTTTCAGAAGAATCCTTATGACCAGGAAGCTTCTGTTGTTGCTATATTTTTCGAACTAATTGGGTCGGGAGATATCACTGGCATTGATCCCATGTATATGGGGTACCAAAACAAATACGATCTTTATGCACGTGTGAATAACAGAACTACAATTATTGAATTCAAGTCGCATCTCAGTAATATTATCCGCGATTTTTCTGACTACACAAAGATCTTCGATGAGATGGACTACATCGTATGCTGGGATGTCAACGATCAGGATACTGCCAAATTAAAGAATGAAGGGATAGAGGTTGAAAAATATGAACCCAGTGAGCTCGGCGAGGATAATTTGCCAAGCTGTGTGACCCACACTATGAGCATCACTAACGTAACGCCAATTAATATCATTGACTTAAAACAACTTGTGTAACCAGCGATTCTTTAGCTTGACACAAGCCATCCAGCGATGTGGATTACTGGTCAAGGAGCGCTTCGGGTCGATAACGGCCTGGAGCGCTTTGTCTTTTTGGCTGGGACGGAGGGATTCCGCGTCCGCCTTTTCGGCGGCCGCGCCCCGCTGCGTCGCTTCGCTCCTTGCGTGCTGCGCTGGAAAACGTTTCGCGTTTCCTCAGCTCCGCACCCTTGCGGGTTCGAATCCCTCCGCTTGTCCACAAGAAAGCGCCCCGGGCTGATGAAAGCCCAGGGCGCTCAGTTACCTTGGCTGGGACGGAGGGATTCGAACCCCCAACAGCCGGCACCAAAAACCGGAGTTCTACCGTTGAACTACGTCCCAATGTGTGGTGTTGCCAAAAGCAACTCGTCTAGTTTACCTAATCTGCAAGGGCATCGCAAACGCCATCGAGTAGGCGTACGGCGAGTGTTTGCGCGTCGCTTGCGGTGAAGGTTCCGTTGTAGCGCGTCATGCCCGTGAGCTCAATGCGGATGCGCGCGGGCTTTTGCTGTGCGGCAACATTGGCGGTGCGGATGCGCTGGGCCAGGTTGTGGCACTCGGCGAGGGCAATCGTGGCGCGCGGTGCGGCGTCGGCGGGCAGCTCGTCGCTTGCGATCTCGAGCACCAGGTCAACGTCGGTTGGGACCTCGGAGTCGCAGAGCATCATGCCGCTGTTGTCGGTCGTTGCCGTGGCGATATTCCACATGCGCGACGCAACACTGCGTGCGATGGGGTCCTCGCCGATAACGGCAATCTGGAAGCGCACGAGCACGTTGGCGGCGCGAGCAAAACCGATGCGGGACTCGGCTTCGGTGACCGAGGGCTTGCCCTCCCACACATGGTGCAGGCGGTTGATATAGGCGTAGGTATCCTGGAAAGCCATGCCGTCGGCAAACAGACCGACGTTTTCCTGGAACTGCTGAAGGGCCGCCTCGGTGTGAGGGCCAAAGTAGCCATCGTCCTCGCCGCAGGCAAAGCCCAAAACGTTGAGCGCCTTCTGCAGGGCCTGCACGTCGGCGCCATGGAAATTGGGCATACGCAGGTAGAGGGTGCGGTCGCCTAGCTTATACGAGGCGTCTACCAGGGCGCTCCAACAGGGGATATCGACGGCACAGCCAGCGGCAAGGCCGCTATCGAGCCTAAAGGTGCCAACAGCTTGTTCGGTGGTGGTGCCAAAGCGCTTGTCGGCAACCTCGGTGTCATCGATTGTATAGCCGAGCTGCAGAAGGCGGGACTGGACGTCCTCGACGGCTGCTCCCTGCATGCCCGTTGTAATAGGTTCCATGAACGAACCCCTTTCGGCGTACCATTCGTACTATTTGAGCGTGTGTCGGATAGACAACGCAAAGGGATGCATAAACATGCACTCAACAGTGTAGCAACTTGTACCCAAATACGCTGCTGACAGGTTTTATAACCCCCGCTAGTTAAGGCGCTCCACAAAGAAATCTGCCATGGAGTCGAACAACTCGCGCGCATGCGGGTCGAGCGAAACGTCCTCGATGGCGGCCTTGGCTTTAGCGGTCAGGTCCAGCGCGTAGGCGTGGGCGTAATCGATAGAGCCGGTCTCCTGGAAGATTTCCACGGCGCGCGCGAGCTGCGCGGGGTCCTCGGTGCCCGAGGAGAGGATCGCTTCAATCTCATCGTGATAGTGCTCATCAGACAGGGCGTGCACGGCAACGAGCGTGCGCTTACCCTCGGTGATATCGGTACGGAAGTCCTTGTTGGCGGCCTCCTTGGTACCGATCAAGTTGAGCAGATCATCTTGAATCTGGAAGGCAAGGCCCGTGTGCAGGCCAAAGGCGCGCAGTGCCTCAATCTGCTCCTCGCTGCCGCCGCCGATAATGGCTCCGGCGGCAAGTGGCGTGGCTCCGCTGTAGTACGCGGTCTTGTGCGTCGCCATGTCCAGATAATCGTCGACCGAGATGTCAAAGCGCCCATCGCGGACCCAGCCCAAGTCGAGCGCCTGGCCCTCGATGGTGCGAACGATCATCTCGGTGAGCTCGTGGAGCACACGGAGTTTCACGTCTGCCTCGAGCGTGGGGTCGTCGAGAACCGTCTTGGTGACCATGGTGAGCGCCAGGTCGCCGCAGTTGATGGCAAGCCCCGTGCCCTCGGTAAGGTGCATGCAGGGCTTGCCGCGACGCAGCTGACCGTTGTCGGCGATGTCGTCATGGATAAGCGCTCCCGACTGAAAGTGCTCGATAGCTGCCGCCGCGCTGCGGGCGCTCTCAAAGCTGCCACCTACCGCGGTGGCGGCGAGCATGCAGATGAGCGGGCGGTGGCGCTTGCCGGCATTGGCCGTAAATGTCGAGAGCGGGGTATACAGGTAGCGCTCGATATCGGCAGAGGTCGCCTGTCCGTCAAAGAACGTGGCC
>OLSX01003924.1_pt1 | contig 11540 bp, 10 predicted proteins | sample 1673141 | NCBI WGS metagenome assembly OLSX01 (sample SAMEA3136759, study PRJEB25190) | human gut metagenome | biome: human gut; feature: human-associated habitat; material: faeces | place: Austria | collected 2013
ATGCTCTATTTTTGTTTATATAGGATTTTCTCTTATTCCTCTGTATGCTTATCCGGATGGGAGAAATCTTTATGCCTTCATTCATTTATTTCTTGATAAGAAAGAGAAGTGCAATTCGTCCTACGTATGTACTTATCATCTTTCTGAACATCATATATTTCTTGGTATATTCTTTGTTCGGAAGAGGATATAATCCGTGTTTCCTTAATTCTCTGATCGCATGATTCAAGGATATCAATGAATGCTTCAAACGGATATTGTTAACCAGATAATCCATCGAGAGCTGGGCTATACGGCGGTTGAGTGCCTGGCGCTCTGCTACAGGAACCGTATCGAGCAACTTCTGAAGATGTAGAATCACCTCCAGTTTATTGTCCATGTGGATATCTATCTTATCCTTATTTTCTAATTCGCCAGGCGCGTATTTATCCACTCTATTATAATAAGGTGAGGTCTGAGTCTTGAATATTCGTTCTGCCCGTAAGAAGAGTTGTGGTGTAAATTCCTCGTCCTCGCCAAAACTGATGTTTGGTGAGAACAGCAAGCTACCCACAATGGCGCGGCGGAATATATAGGAACAGGCTGAGCCTAAAAGGGTATTGTTGTTGAGGTATTTTGTGCCGCTGATTGGGGTAGGGAGTTCGTAAGACGGTTCTCCTGTATCATCCTTGCTGAAACAGAATGTAACGATATCTGGATTATGGAATCTCACGATGTCAAGGCAATGTTCATAGGTTGGCTGAAGAAGATAATCATCTCCTTCTATAAACTGGATGTATTTCCCTTTGGCTAAGTACATGCCATAGTTGCGTGCCATACTGCTGCCTAAGCCGGGTATTCTTAAATAGAGCAGGTTATCCAGCAACTCTTTTATCTGGCTGGCTACCAGTTCATCGCTACCATCATCAACGAGAATTATTTCCCTCTCTTTGGCATTGAGCGAAAGCTGAAGGATACTATTGATGCATTCTACAAGATATTCCTTCTGATGGTTGCTTGTAGTAATGATGAAACTCACCAATGGTGAAGATATCTCTGATATTAATTCTTTCTGCATAAGTTATTCTTTTTTATGACTGCAAAGATAATAAAAAGATTTAATTTACGTATTAATAGTAGTACAAAAAACATAAAAATGGAAATAGTTTGTTCTACTGATAGTAAATATATCATGCCGACCGGTATCATGTTGACCTCTTTGTTTGAGAGCAACATAGGAGAAGTTGTCAATGTACATCTCTTGCATGATCAGAATTCTGCTGCATTATTGAATCCTATCAGAACCATAGCTGCCCGTTATCAGCAAACAATTCATTTCTATCTTATCAACGATGAGATTTTCAAACATTTTCCAGTTGGTCTGGATTTCCAACTAGATCATGTAGGAACTTCGTTTGCTACTTATTATCGTTTGTATCTTACGGAAATTCTGCCTGCTGATATTGATAAGGTTATCTATCTAGATGGCGATATTCTGGTTGTGGATAAACTTGTTAAATTGTGGAATACTTCTGTTGAAAACTATGCAATTGCCGCTGTTCCAGATAGTTATAATAATAAGATAGAACACTATAATCGCTTGCGTTATCCCCAAACTTTGGGATATTTTAATGCAGGTATGTTAGTTGTCAATCTGAAATATTGGCGTGAAAAGCAGGTCCTTCTCAAATTCTTTGATTATGTGAAATCTAATACGGAAAGGTTGAGATGTCATGATCAGGATGTACTGAACTATCTGTTCAAGGATTCTAAGTTGGTATTACCTATCAGATATAATGTACTGAATGAGTATTGGTTTGATTTGCGTTATTCTCTTATCTCCTGGGAATTTGATGAACAGATATTGGAAGCTCAGGCTCATCCGGCCATCATCCATTTTACGGGTATTCCTAAACCATGGTATAAGAACTGCAAGCATCCATGGAAAAAAGAATTCGATAAGTATAAAGCGATGAGTCCTTGGCGTGATGAAAAAGAAAAGCGCTGGATGCCATTGAAGTTCTGTCTGGAGAAAATGGCCATAAAACTGGTGGTAAGCATGGGACTGCGCAAATCTGATTATATTGTAGAAAATAGGTATATTGAATTGTCTTAAGATTTCTGATATTCAAGTATCTTTTAAATAAGTATCATATAAAGTTATGAAGATTCTGTTGGTAGGTGAGTCTAGTTTGCTACATAATACTCTCAAAAAGGGATTAGTAGAACTTGGACATCAGGTAACGCTGATGTCCGACGGCAATGATTGGCACAACTCTCCTCGTGACATCGACTTGCGCCGTAATATGGAGCGTTATGGAAGATGGAGCGGGCTTATGGTGTTGTGGAAAATTGTTTGCAATCTTCATAAGATATGTGGAAATGATATTGTTCAGGTGCATAACTATCAGTTTGTGCCTTTGATGGGTTGGTGGAACATGCTGATATTCTGGTTTCTCAAGCTTACCAATAAGCGAATCATTAAAGGCTGTTTTGCCGATGACCCACATCTGTTCAGACAACAGGCCAAGGGTATTCCAGCTTATTCTGATACTTTTTGGAATGGTAAATTACAGAATATCGAGGAGAATAAAGAGCGTATGGCTTTTCATTTTATGCCTCAGTTTGATAAGTGCTGGCATACTGTATCTTATCATTCTGATGCTTTGATAGCCTGTCTTTATGAATATTACCTCTGTTACGATGTTTCTGAATTTCATAAAAAACTCTACTATATTCCTCTTCCGATGATAATTCCTGCTATAGATGAAAACAGGCAGAAAGGGAATGGTGAGGTTATCAAAGTGCTTGTAGGTTTACAACCTAAGCGCGAGTATCTGAAAGGTGCTTTAAAGATAGCTCATTTTGTGGAAATTCTGGCAAAGAAATATCCTGGTAAGATAGAACTCAAATATGTAGAAGGAGTAGTTTATGATGAATATTGCCGGATGCTGGATGAAGCAGATGTTCTGGTAGATCAGTTTTATAGTTATACTCCATCCATGAATTCGTTGGCAGCCATGGCACGTGGTACTGTGGTTATCGGTGGAGGAGAGGAAGAATATTATGAGTTCATTGGCGAAACAGAATTACGCCCTATCATCAATGTGAGTCCTGAGTATACTGAATCTCAGAATATAGCAATCATCGAGCAGGCTTTCTTTACTTCTGGACATTTATCATATCTCTCGCGTCAAAGCATAGCTTTCGTTATGAAATACCATGATTATCGGAAGGTGGCAAAAGAGTATGAACAAATATATTTACAACATTTATAATATATTGAAATGCAGATTTTTAAATACTTTCTGAGATATATGAATACGAAGAAGGCTTTGTCTCGTTGGACAGTCTTTTATGTGGGATTACTGATAGTTTCGGTAATCTATAATAGTATCTATACTTTCCAGTTTTTTGATTTTTCCGATTTATTTATCAATTATCAGGGTGGATTTATCCGTAGAGGGTTGCTCGGAGAAATATTCTATCAGTTTTATCTCAAGGGAATCAATCCTGTCTATATAGCTTATATAATCAGTTTACTATCATATATTGTTATAGTTGTGTATATGATACGCAACTTTCGTAAGCATGGTTATGCTTTAGAGTTTTTACCAGTTTCCTTCTTATTGGGTGGGGTAGGTATTTTTGGTTTGGCTTTCTTTAGAAGAGATTTTATCATAATGTGTATATTTCTTCTAATCGTAAAACTTTGGAAGTCTTTACCTTTTCGTTGGTGGGTGTTGTGTGGTAATATATTGGCAATCTTAGCTGTGTTATGCCACGAACCCTTTGTTTTTTGGGCTTTTCCACTCTTGTTGTTGATAACTCGTTTAAAAGTTCGTTATTTGTGGAAAACTATCTGTTGTTGGATACCATCTATGCTAGTATTTTTACTCTGTCTTCATTTTTCAGGAAGTATGGAACAATATCTTTTGATACGTAAAAGTACTGAACCTTTCTTGGAATTTCCAAATGTGATGGATTTTCTTTCATATGATAAAGGATATGTTATGTTATTTCATCTTCATTATAATTTCTTGGATAAGGTATTCCATATTCCTAATATAATAGGTAGTGTGGTTAGTATAGTTTTGGCTATCTATATGAATACGATGATAAATACTGTATATTGTTCTTCTAGTGATAAGAATCGGCAAGAAAACCTGTGTTATAGTACTTTATTTTTAGGGATTATGGTATGTTTAATTCCTATGTTTACTATATTGTCAACAGACTATACTCGTATCATCATGTATGCTTCTTTATCTTCTTACATCGTGTTATTTACTCTAAAGGAGGAAGATTTTAATGAATTGTTACCAAGTCTTTTGACGGGATACGTAGCTCACTTTTTGAAATGGGTCAATCGAATTTTACCGCCATCTTATACTAAAATATGGTTACTGTTACTATGTGTGGGTACTGTAGAATGGACAGGTCAGGGTACATTTGGTCTGTTAAGAAATTCTGAGATAGGAAATGCTTTGTTGGTTATATATAAAGTTTCATTAAAGGTAATAAGTTTTCTATAGTGATATGTTCATAAAAAATAAGATTATCTCAATAGTTCTAGCCATTTTTGAAAGATGTTAAATTTAGAATATTGAATAGCCATGGTTTGAGCTTTCATACCCAGATTATGGCGTAGTGATTCTGAATTTATCATCTTGCAAATGGCTGTGATAAAAGCTTCATTATCATTTTGTCTTACGATAATACCATTTATTTCATCTCTAATAATTTCGTTAGCTCCATATTTAAAGTCGAAAGTAACAGAAGGTAAACCACATGCTTGAGCTTCTAACATTACAATACCTTGACCTTCATAATGTGAAGACATTACGTGTAAACTATAGTTAGGATATATTTCCATCATATTTTCTCCTCTGCCACACAATTTTACCTGTTTTTCCAATCCTAAACTTGTAATTTGCTCTTGTAATATATGGTAAAGTGAGCCGGTTCCATAAATATCGAGTTGCCAGTCGGGATATTGTTTGGCTACATTTTTCCAACAGGTAATCAATCTGTCAAATCCTTTCTGTTGTTCTAATCTTCCTACAGCAATAGCTTTTTTGCAACTGTAGTCTTTTACCTTTTGGTGAGGTATGTTGATAAAGTTGGGGATAACGTATACATTCTTTGCCGATTGAAATTCTTTAGCATCGTCATGAGTCAGACAAACTATGGCATCAGCTTTTCTTTCCATTAATCTGAATAGTGAGTGAAAAGGATTGAATGAACGTGCCAAATGTGATTCGTATATTCTTCTAGCCTTGGTATGACAAAGAGGTAATAACAAAGCTCCCAATGTAGTGGTAAAGAATACTACGTCGGGATTAATCTGTTTTATTGTTTTATTTAATCTGTAAGCTGCTAATAATAATGTAATTATTCTGCTTAATAGCTTATATACTTTATTTCTTGTCTTCTTGGCAAAAGGAACATGAAGATGAATCAGCCGGATACCTTCGTCTAATATATACTGTTGTTTCCGTTTATCTTCATACACAGAAATTACAGTAACCTGATGATGGTATTCTTGATAGAATGTATTAGCTTTCATAGAAACGATTTTTTCTACGCCTCCATTCTCAGAATAGTCTTCTATGATGTATACTATATTCATGTTTAATGAGTTGTTAATCCTTTTATTTTGTGTATAAGAAAAATAATGTTCTTTACTATAGATACTCTGAACATCAATCGTTTGTATAATGAATATCTACTTCCTTTTCCATTACAAGAAATGGTTAAGGAATGACGGCGGAAATAGATAAGTTTATCATCTATGAATTTTACCTTATATAGAAAGGCTGCCACATTTCCTATCCAGATATCATGCATGGGAATATCTTTAGGAAAAGGTAATGCTGCCTCTTTTACTCGTTTTGTAAATGTCATGCAGCACCCTGTATATCCGTTTTTATAGAGGATATTATATACTCTTCCACTTTTTATGTTCATTAATTGATAGAGCGATGGTGATGTAATTTTCAGATTTTCATCTGTTACTTCTGCATCGCTGATGATGCAGTCGTAATGTTGTAGCCATTTCAGACAGATTTTCACTTTATCATCTTTCCAAACATCGTCTTGATCTGCTAGAAATATATAGTCACCTTTGGCTTCCTTTAATGCATTTTCAAAATTGAGAGTTGGTGAGTGACGATAGACACCATCTATGATTTTTATTCTTTTATCGTTAAAACTCTTGATAATAGAAATCGTATTATCTGTGGAGCCATCGTCAGAAACGATGACTTCATCTTGGAGAGACAGCTGAAATAAGATAGAATTCAACTGCTCTCTGATATATTTCTCACCATTAAAGGTGGCTACACAAACTGTTATCATCGTATGATGGCTATTTTACAAACTGTTCCTTTCTCTCCTTCTTCTGTAGCAGTTTCTACCATATATATTCCACTTGCTACTTTTCTACCCTTCAGGTCGCAACCATCCCAGCTATAACTTCCACCGGTACTTTTACCTTGGTTTACGAGCGTACCATTAACAGATACTATCTTAATATCTGCATGAAAGCTTAGTCCTACAATATTAATACTGCCTGTATAATCTGGTTTTACAGGGTTAGGATAAGCGTAGACATTATCCTTTGTCATTTCTTCGTTTGTTGCTGTAACATCACTCATATATGAGCATAATCCCTGATCTGTTGCAAAATAAACCAAACCATTAGGCATGATGATGATGTCTTTTATTAAATTGGATGGTAATGGAGAATTCTCTGTAGTAAAGTGTTTCACTTCTGTATTACAGTCATCGCTGATAACATATACTCCATTATTAGTGGTACCCATCCATTTTCTGTTACCTGCATCTACGGCTATACATCTTACTTCTACATTAGAGAGTAAATAGTCGGCATAATTTGTACCATCATTACGTGGTATTTTATGCTGGGTAAATTCACTGGATTCATTTTCTACGTTCATTTTTGAAAGATAGATAGGGCCTAATGTTGTTCCTAACCAGATATTACCAACTTTATCTTCTGTGGCACAAAGTACAAATCTTGGATTGAGGGCAGTTTTATCCTCGTTGATGAAGTTTGGACCATACTGAGTGATTTGATCCGTAGTTGGATCAAATGCATAGAGTTTACAACTTTCCCACCAGTTGTTGATAAACCATAGTCTATTGTCATAACTTACATCAAAGAAGTTAATCATATTTCCATTATATACATCAGTTATTTCATTATGAGTGAATGCTGTCCATTCATCACGATTCTGTGTATATTTCCATATTGGATAATCGATATCTATATTTGAAGAACTGTTCAGTACCCACAGGTTACCTTCTTTGTCATATTTTATACCTGTTATCAGTAGATAATCGTCGCTATTTACGCAAGACTGTAATGGGGAATTGTTACGATTGTAACTCTTTATAAACTTCTGATTTTGAAATTCATATAGTCCACTTTTTGCACCAACCATAACATGACCTTCTTTTTTAGGATCAAAATCCATGCAGAGAAGGTCTATGTAATTATGACCTATCATTTGACTTGTAGGCTGTTCGAATTCACTCCAGGTATCACCATTCCATACATGTACTTCACCAGGATTGTTATAATCACCTTCTTGTGACCAACTTCCTGGTACTGCATATATAGTACCATTATTTAAATATAATTTGTGGAACCTGTTTGATGTAGGTCCGTCAGGACGTACGCCTTCTGTTTTATATTGGCGTTCCTGGTTTGTATCTACAGTATAATAGGTCAGTTTACCATCTGATGTTGTTGTCCACCAGTATTTAGAGTTTGAGTCGTATACGTTTAGATAATCTTCCGTAACCTTTATATAATCCCCTGTTCTGATCCAATTTCTTTTGTCTAGCAGATTATCTGTCAGTTTTCCACGAAATAATCCTGCACTCGCTGATGCTGCATAGAGATAATCGCCGTCTATATATGAATAGTTAACTTTGAAACCTAAAAGATAACTATTGCTGATACTTCCATCTTTTACATTTATTTTGATAATTCCTATACCTGTAGAAAGATAGGCATATTGTTCATAACAGTATATATGGTTGATATTTTTATTACCTGTCGTAGAATACTGATAGAAGTCAGAGATATTGTCAACATTACAATCTAACCCAAGCAAATCTATATTAGAATTGCTATATGTGATAATTAGCTTTTTGCATGTAGGATTATATCTGATATGACTGATATCTACGTCTGATAAATAGTTTGATTTGTCATATGTTTTTATACTACCATCTTTGATATTATATGAAAATAAACTTCCTGATGCCAATGCAAAAGCAGTTTCTTTAGCAGGAGCTATTTCCGTAATATTATAATAACTGCGATACATAGTCCATGTACCTATCTGAGCAGATAACTTCGATAGGTATGAAAATAGGAATACTATGATAAGTATACAAGTTTTCTTCATAAAGTTCTGAATATAATAATATTGTTTATAGTCTTTATTGGCTATTATTTTAAAGCCTAATACTATATTAACTGCAAATATAACTATTTATTGTTTTTATAAACAGATACTTATAGATATTTTTGAAGTTGATGCTGGATGGGTAAAACGATGGCTTTCTTTGCTATCCATGCTGTGAGGATAATAAAAGCGAGGGATAGGATGAATTGGAATTCTTGATGTGGATTTCCTTCTCCATATCGTTTAAGAAATATACTCTGTATGATGCGAAAGCAAAGATTATGACAGAGAAATATTTCAAAACTGATGCTGCCTAGCCATAGCAAGAGTTTATTATGGAATATCCTAATAAAATAACCTTTACCTTGATCTCTTGCTGTAAAATAGAACACGGTTATGGCTGATGGTATTCAATAAATAATGGCACAGCGAATGTTCGGATTGCAATGGATTGATAGGAAATACATTGCGATAAACAGCAATACCACTCCCAAGAATGGCGAGAATCAGAATATGAAGAGGATAGAGTTTGATGATACGGGAAAGGAAAAAATTTCTGTTTCTCAATACTTCTTTCTGTAATTTTTCTCCTTTGCTTAAAGAGAGTACAAAGCCACTGATAACAAAGAAAATGGCAACAGGAAACTCGCCCAAGTAATTGATTAAATCTTGGGATATGGGTAGGGTGGAATGCGAAATCACAATCATTAGGATAAGAATGAATCGCAGGGAATTGAGTGTCCTGATCATGATGCCTTTTCTTTGTTATAATGTTATTCTATTCTGTATTGAACAAGAATGAATATTATTTCTTTTTCAAATACTCTACCAATTTAGCCACGGCTCTGGCTCTGTGGCTGATGCCGTTCTTGATTTCCTCACCCAGCTCAGCAAAACTCTGGTCATATTCTTCCGGAACGAAGATTGGGTCGTAGCCGAAGCCTTCGGTACCATGCTTCTCGGTGGCGATATAGCCGTTTACGATACCTTCGAACTGGTGAATTTTCTTGATGCTGGTGCAGCCGCAAGGACATACATCCTGCTTCTCGATGTAGCAGATAACGGTGCGGAAGCGGGCCTGACGGTTTTCTTTGCCATCCAGTTCTCTCAACAGCTTAGCCATGTTAGCCTCACTGTCGTGGTCGGTACCCTCAGCATAGCGGGCACTGTGAACGCCAGGGGCACCATCAAGTGCCTCTACCTCTAGACCGGTATCATCGGCAAAGCAACTTACGTGGTAATGGTCATAAACATACTGCGCCTTCTGCAAGGCATTCTCTTCCAATGTGTTGCCTGTTTCAGGAATATCCACATCGCATCCTATCTCCTTCAGCGATACTACCTCGTAGTCGCTGCCCAGGATGTCGCGAATCTCCTGGAGTTTATGCTGGTTGTTGGTTGCAAATACTATCCTTTTCATAAGTTTATAATTTATAGTTAATAGTTTATAGGGCATTCTTGCAATAGTGCTTCTTGCTATACGGCAAAGCCGCTATAAACTTTTAACTTTTAATTGTTTTAATGTCTTTATCTTTGATTTTCACCTTCATCTCATCAAATCCCTCGCCATACACACCGATGACGGAACTCTGACTTACAAAGGCATTTGGGTCGATGATCTTGACGATACGGAAGATGGTGACGCTCTCGTTCTTCTTTGCTAGGATACAGAGCACCTTCATCTCGTTGCCCGTGTACCAGCCATGGCCATCGAGAATGGTTACGCCATGATCCATCTGCATACCGATGGCATTGGCTATCTCCTGATATTTCTTGCTGAATATCATAAACTGCACACTTTCTCGCTTGGCATTCATCACATAGTCGAGTACCAGGTTTTCTATCACCATCGTACAGAGACCGAATACTACCTTTCTAACAGCGTCTATCGTGGTAAACTCTGGTTTTGCATTGAAGACGAAGAATGAACTGCCCACGATAAGGAGATCCACGAAGATAAGCACACGGCCCAGCGAGATGTTGTGATATTTGTTGACGATGGCAGCAATGATATCCGTTCCACCTGTACTTCCATTATGCAGAAAGACGATGGCGAGTGATAAACCCGTAAACAGACAGCCGATGATGAGCGACATGAAGTCTTGTCCCTCTCCCAATATCTGCACCATCTTGCCATCTTCACCTATCATCCAGTCTTGCGCCAGAGCCAGGAATAGGGAGAGCATGATGATGGCATAGATGGTCTTCACCATGAATTTGAATCCCAGAATCTTCAGCGCTGCAAGCAGCAAGGCTGCATTGATGAGAAAATAAGACAAATAGATAGGTATCCCCGTGCCGTAGTAAATTACGGCTGCGATACCCGTTACGCCACCCGTTACTATCTGGTATGGAAGCAGAAAGATGGTCCATCCAAATGTGTAAAGCAAGAGTCCAAGGGTGATGTAGAAATAATCCTTGCACTCATTCTTAATAGTTTGACTGATTGCTATTTGCATAATATTTTCCTCGTATTTTTAAAGCACAGAAGGTCGCCCATTTTTAGATGAGACGACCTTCTGTATATTATCAATAATTACTTTTTCAACACAACGTTGACGATCTTCTTTGGTACGATGATCACCTTCAACACGTTGAATCCTTCCAAGTACTTCTGGCTCTTCTCGTCTGCCAATACCTGCTTCTGGATTTCCTCGTTAGGAGTATCCACAGGGAAAGTCATCTGGAAACGAGCTTTACCGTTGAAGGAAATAGTGAGCTGCATGTCGTTCTCCTTCAGATACTGCTCATCATACTTAGGCCATGCTGCATCGCATACGCTGCCCTGCTCGCCAAGTGCTGCCCACAACTCTTCTGCGATGTGTGGAGCGAATGGAGCAATGAGGATGACGAGGTCTGTGAGCAGTTCCTTGTTGCGGCACTTCTGCTGACCGAGTTCGTTCACGGCAATCATGAAGGCTGAGATAGAAGTGTTGTAAGAGAACTTCTCGATATCCTCGCTTACCTTCTTGATGAGCTTGTGAACGCTCTTCAGGCTCTCTGGCTTCGCTGCCTCGTCGGCTGATGGAAGGAAGTTGTCGGTGCGGTTCTCGTAGAACAGACCCCAGAACTTCTTCAGGAAGCGGTGGCAACCGTCGATACCGTTGGTATCCCAAG
>OLSX01003926.1_pt1 | contig 11534 bp, 9 predicted proteins | sample 1673141 | NCBI WGS metagenome assembly OLSX01 (sample SAMEA3136759, study PRJEB25190) | human gut metagenome | biome: human gut; feature: human-associated habitat; material: faeces | place: Austria | collected 2013
GCCCACATACGGACAGCGGCGGCATAGTTGCGGTAATCTTTCCCGGTGGCGGCGATATACTGGCTCAATTCCTCGATGAACCGTTCCAGCCTGTCGGGGTAGTCCTCTTTCAGTTCTGCGTATTCTGCTTCTGACAGGAAAATATTCCGGTATCGGCTCGCTGTCCTCCTGCTTATCTGCCGTTATGCTCTGTGCCTTTTGCACAGAACCGTTGTTATCGGCTACGGGCAGGTCTGGCAGCTTATCGCAGGACATATGTACATCGCTCTCCGGAGCAATCTCGGGTAGATGCTCATTGCTCTGCTGAACCGCTTCTTCGGGTTTGGGCGATACCTTGCCGTTGTAATTGTTAATCTCGTTTATGAAATTATCGCTGTCCTTTTTCTGCTCCTCGATATTCTCATCGTGTCTTTCCTGAAGCGTTGTTGCAGGAGTTCCGACAGCGTTCGATTCAAGCTCTATAATTTTTTCCTTGCGCTCGCTTTCAGCCTGCAGCCTCTGCTGTTCCTGCTCAAGTCTGTACGCTTCCATTTCTTCCTTATGCTGAGCGTGTTTCTCCTTTGCTGTAACCGCAACCTTTTTGACGGGTTTTCCTACAGCGCCTAAAAAGTCCATAAGCGACTTTCTGCTGATAAGCATAACAAATACGAAAGCAATCAGTATAATCATTACTATTGCGCCGACATTGCCGAACAATAGCAAAAGCCACGCAGGTACACCGCCTATGATACCGCCGCCCGTCAGCCGTGTTCCGTCCGAATAAAGACTTGCCACCGCTCCGAAAAAGTCGGTCGTGCCTTCTCCGACACTGCCTACAAAGAATATCTGTATAGCTGTGCTTAATATCACTATTCCGCCCGACAGCTGTAATATCTTGGTGAGGATGCTTGTCCTGCTCTTATCCGTTGCAATAAGTACGGCTACATATATAAGAATAGGGCCTGTAAAAAATACCGTAAAGCCGAACATACCGCAGAGGAATGAATAAATCATATCAAGCAGATTGAGGCTGTCGCCTTCCGCCCTGTTAAGACTACCGATAAAACCTATAATCGTAAACAGCGCCATAAGAACACCTATGGCGAAAAGAATTATAGAGCTTCTTCTTTTCGATTTAAGCTCCTTTTCAATGTCCGTCTTACAACGTTCACTCAGTTCACGCTGCTTATCTTCGATAGTTTGATCCTTTTTCCGTGCTTTGCCCGATGACTTTGACGTTCCGGTCTTATCTTCATTGGTGCTGTTGTTCAGATTGCGCTTTGCTGCCATGTTTCTACGTCCTTTCTCCCAAAATCATTATATTATATTTTACTGTCAGAAAACAAAAACGAAGTGTGAGCCGGTCGCCAGTTCATAAGCACCGATGCCTATGCAGGCAAGACCGAGTACCGCCGTATAGAATCCGAAAATCTTGAATCTGTCTTTTTTAAGAAGCCACTTTACAAGAGCTATCGCAAGAAGTCCCACTGCCGCCGATACGACAAAGCCTATTCCGAGCTGTACCCAGTCAAGCTCTACATTGCTTTTTAACGCATCACCGATCTCAAGCACACTTCCGCCGAGAATTGCGGGGATACCGAGTATAAACGAGAATGTGACCGCAGTTTCCTTTGTAAGTCCGCAGAAAAGACCTGCGGCGGTTGTAGAGCCTGAACGTGACACACCGGGAAACAGAGCCACGCACTGCATTGCGCCTATTGCAACGGCATCTGCGACCTTCATCTTATCGCCTGTTTTGTTGCCTTTTATGCACTTATCAGACATAAAGAGAAGAATTGCGGTAAAGATAAAGGCAAAGCCCTCAAAAATAATGTCATTGTCGCCCTCAAAGCCTGTAAAGAAGTCTTTGAAGAAGTAAACCGGTACAAGCATAGCGGTGGAAATTATGACCATAAACATCATACGTCTGTTTGCGTTCATATTCTTCCACGAAAATTTACCTGTGAAAATATCCTTTATAGTAAGGAAAAATTCCTTTATCATTCCCCAGATAGTAGGAAAAAATGCTATAAAAACTGCCAGAAGTGTTCCTAAATGCAGTACAACGGAGGTTATAAGGGTGTTTTCTCCGATATTCATAAAATGCTGGGCAACAGACAGATGTCCTGAGCTTGAAACGGGAAGAAACTCCGTAAGTCCCTGTATAATGCCCTGAATGATTATGCTTATGTAATCCATTTTCTTTTGTTCCTTTCGGATTATTTCGTATTGTTTATTTAATATATATGTATGGGCTTACGCCCGTAATGACTGTTGCCTAAAGCGGCTTTATCTGCGTGTATTTCAGATAACTCTGTAAATCGTGCGATACAGAAACGCTGTTCTTTTCGCAGACAGTATAAGAAAAAACACAACCGTCAACCGCATAATAGGAGTTATTGTCATAAAGCTGTGCGTTACTGAAAACCTCCGATTCATCTACAACGGTCTGAAACATTCTCCGCACCTCGCTTTGCTCTCATTTCTGCTCTTTGTGCCGACGGATGATATTCTCTGAACGTGCTCACTCTGGCGGTTGCTTTACCCTTGCCTGCGGTTTTTGTATCCGTTTTAGCTGTTGCGGACGAAGCTCTTTTTTTTGAAACGGTTTTTCCTGTGCTATACTTAGTGCGCTTAGTGCTTTCCTTATCGGTTTTCTGCTGTTCTATCAAAGAGTAAAGGCACTGCACGGCATCGCTCAGTCCTCCGAGGCTGTCTATAAGTCCCTCGTTCACGGCTGTTTCGCCGTCAAGAACCGAACCGACATCCATTACAAGCTCATCCTTCTTCATCATAAGCTCACGGAAACGCTCGGGCTTTATCCTGCTGTTCTTGCTTACGAAATTTATTATTCTCTCCTGCATACGCTCAAAATATGACAGCGTCTGCGGTATGCCGAGAAGAAGTCCGTTCATTCTGACAGGGTGGATGGTCATTGTTGCAGACGGCACGATAAAGCTCTTTCTTGCACTTACCGGTACGCCGATTGAATGACCGCCGCCGACTACGATCGACACTGTGGGCTTTGACATTCCTGCGATAAGCTCGGATATTGCAAGCCCTGCTTCTACATCTCCGCCGACCGTATTGAGTATTATAAGCAGACCGTCTATGCTCATATCCTGCTCTATTGCTACCAGTGCAGGCATAATGTGTTCATACTTTGTGGTCTTGTTCTGGGGAGGAAGGATATAATGTCCCTCTATCTGACCGATTACGTTAAGGCAATGGATATTGTGCTTAGCGTTTTCCGATGCGAATATGCCGTTATCCGACACCTGACAGGTTACCGCCTGTTCTTCGTTCTCCTCGTCGGTCTGTTCGTTATTTGTGATATTATCTTTATTCATACCCTGCTCCTTTGCTGATTTTTTCTCTTTTATTCTTAGCAAAAGAGCAGAAAATATACGGCAAAGCGTGCAGTTATCACATAATGATACAGTATAAGTATATCACAAACAGCGTGCCATTGCAAGACGAAATTGCGTATAAAAAGACCTGTGAGAATTTCCCACAGGTCTGTTTTTGCAATATTCAGCTTTATCAGCCGTTTTTCTTCTTTGCTTCGATTTCAGCAAGAGCAGCCTTTCTTGAAAGTCTTATCTTACCCTGATTGTCGATTTCGAGAACCTTTACGATTATCTCGTCACCGATTGAAACAACATCTTCAACCTTTTCTACACGTCTGTTTTCAAGCTCTGAAATGTGTACCATACCGTCCTTGCCGGGAGCAATCTCAACAAACGCACCGAAGTTCATTATACGAACAACCTTGCCCTTGTAGATAGCGCCAACCTCGGGAGGAGATGTGATAGCCTTTATCATCGCTATGCAGTTCTGAGCCTTTTCAAGATCCTGACCGCAGATGAATACATTGCCTTCTTCATCAATGTCAATCTTAACCTCGAAGTCTGCGCAGAGCTTCTGAATAACCTTACCGCCTGTACCGATAACTTCTCTTATCTTGTCAACGGGTACCTTGTAGTTGAGCATCTTGGGTGCGTACTTGTTTACAGTGGGACGGGGTTCGGGAATTGCCTTGAGCATTATTTCGTCAAGGATGTAATCTCTTGCCTTGTGTGTCTTTGCAAATGCGTCCTTGATAATCTCGGGTGTAAGACCGTCGATCTTAAGATCCATCTGGATAGCTGTGATACCCTTATGAGTACCGCCTACCTTGAAGTCCATATCGCCGAAGAAGTCCTCAAGACCCTGAATGTCTACCATTGTCATCCAACGGTCGCCCTCTGTGATAAGACCGCAGGAAATACCTGCAACAGGTGACTTTATCGGAACGCCTGCGTCCATCAGTGAAAGCGTAGAACCGCAGATAGAAGCCTGTGATGTTGAACCGTTTGAAGAAAGCACTTCAGATACAAGTCTTATTGCGTAGGGGAATTCTTCAACGGGAGGGATAACGGGTTCGAGCGCTCTCTGTGCAAGTGCGCCGTGACCGATCTCACGTCTGCCGGGGCCTCTGCTTGCCTTTGTTTCGCCTACAGAGTATGCAGGGAAATTATAGTGGTGCATATAACGCTTTGTTTCTTCTTCGTCAATGCCGTCGAGCTTCTGGCTGTCGCTTACAGGGCCTAAGGTTGTGATTGTCATAACCTGTGTCTGACCACGGGTAAACAGACCTGAGCCGTGTACTCTGGGGAGAAGTCCTACTTCAGCGGCAAGAGGACGCATCTCGTCCATACCTCTGCCGTCAACACGCTTCTGCTCGTCTAACAGCCAACGTCTTACGATGAACTTCTGTAACTTGTAGATGCACTCGTCAATCATAGCGGCCTTGTCGGGATACTGCTCGTCAAACTCTGCGTGGATAGCATCCTTTATAGGCTGTAAACGCTCCTCACGGACATTCTTGTCGTCTGTATCAAGAGCGAACTTTACCTGCTCGGTGTACTTGTTCTGAATAGCCTCGAACAGATCGTGATCAACCTCCATTGAGGGGAAGCTGAACTTGGGCTTGCCAATCTCAGCCTGAATCTGCTTGATGAAGGGGATAAGTGACTTGTTGATCTCTTCGTGACCTGCCATAATAGCCTTCAGCATTGTATCATCGTCAACTTCGTTTGCGCCGGCTTCAATCATTACGACCTTCTTCTCGCTCGACGCAACGGTCAGCTGAAGGTCTGACTTTGCTCTCTGCTCTGCGTTGGGCATAAGAACAATCTCACCGTCAACAAGACCTACGGAGATACCGCCGATAGGACCGTTCCACGGAATATCGGAAATGGAAACTGCGATAGAAGCGCCGATCATAGCGATGATTTCAGGCTGTGTTTCGGGATCTACTGCGAGAACCGTCATAACGATAGCAACGTCATTTCTCATATCCTTGGGGAACAGAGGACGCATAGGACGGTCAACTACACGGGAGTTCAGTATAGCCTTTTCGCTGGGTCTGCCCTCTCTCTTTAAGTAACCGCCGGGAATTTTACCTACTGCGTAGAGCTTTTCTTCGTAGTCAACTGCAAGAGGGAAAAAGTCAACACCCTCTCTGGGCTTTGCGCTTGCTGTAACGTTTACCATTACGACTGTTTCACCGTAGTGTACCCAGCAAGAACCGTTTGCAAGTCCGCATACCTTACCGGTTTCGACCATAAGCTCACGGCCTGCAAATGTCGTTTTGAATGTTTTGTAATTCTCGAACATATTGTTCCTCCTGTTTTATTTTAAGAGAAACAGCGTTAGCAATAAATTCAGCGGAATAACACTATTCCGTTCAATTTATTGCTGACTGCACTGCTTCTCCTTAAGTCAAAAAATCAATGCTGAAATAAGGGTTAAAGGGCAGAACAAAAATGCCCTGCCCTTTTTTAAACTCTTACTTACGAAGACCGAGCTTAGCTACTACTGCACGGTAGCGTTCGATATCCTTCTTAGCGAGGTAGTTTAACAGATTACGTCTGTGACCTACCATCTTAAGAAGACCGCGGCGTGAGTGGTGATCCTTCTTATGTGTCTTTAAGTGCTCGGTTAAGTCGTTGATTCTCTTTGTGAGAATAGCGATCTGTACTTCGGGAGAACCTGTGTCGTTCTCGTGTGTGCGGTTAGCTTCGATAACCGCTGTCTTTTCTTCCTTTAAAAGCATGGTTACACCTCTTAAAAATATTTTCTTTGTCATAGCGGCGGGAAACGGTGTTTCTCATAACGAGCATTCTCCACAGAGCCAAGACAAGAATTGATTGTGTGCAATGCACAACAAAGTTATTATAGCATACAAAACAACGTTTGTAAATACTATTTTAAAAAATTTTTTAATTTTTATCAGTCAACGAAAACAGCTCAACCTTTGTTATGCGGGATTTTTCTTTGCGGTTTTCTTTTCGCTGTTCCTTCTGTTTTTTCTTGCGGAAGGATCTCTGATAACCTCCGGTGCTTTACCGTCGGTGACGCATTCGCCTGTGAGGATTACCTTTGATATGGTATCGTCGCTCGGAGCATCGAACATAATATCGGAGAGTGCCTCCTCGACTACTGTACGCAGACCTCTTGCGCCTGTTTTTCTTTCAGCCGCTTTTTTCGCTATGGCACGCATTGCATCATCGTTAATCTCAAGCTCTATGCCGTCAAGCGAGAACATATAGCTGTACTGCTTCAGAATAGCGTTCTTCGGCTCGGACAGTATCTTTACAAGTGCGTCCTCGTCAAGATCGTCAAGTACGGCAATTACGGGAAGTCTGCCGACAAGCTCGGGGATAATTCCGAACTTTACAAGATCCTCAGGCTCTACCTGATGCAGTGCCTCGTTTATCTTGTTGTCCTGCTTGCTCTTTACCTCTGCGCCGAAACCGAGTGCCGATGAGCTTGTTCTCTGCATTATCAGCTTATCTATACCCTCGAATGCACCGCCGCAGATAAACAGGATATTCTTTGTGTTAATCTGTATGAATTCCTGATTGGGATGTTTTCTGCCACCCTGAGGGGGAACATTTGACACTGTACCCTCGATAATCTTGAGCAGTGCCTGCTGTACGCCCTCACCGCTTACATCACGGGTAATGGAAGTGTTTTCAGACTTTCTTGTTATCTTATCTATCTCGTCGATATATATGATTCCGTGTTCAGCCGCCTCAATATCATAATCAGCCGCCTGTATAAGTCTTAGAAGAACATTCTCAACATCCTCACCGACATATCCTGCCTGTGTGAGCGTTGTTGCATCGGCAATTGCGAAAGGCACCTTCAGCACATTGGCAAGCGTCTGGGCAATCATGGTCTTACCGACACCGGTAGGTCCCAGCAGCAGAACATTACTCTTCTGAAGTTCTATCTCGTCTGCAGTTGCCTCATCGCCGAAGAAATTCTTCTTATAATGATTATACACCGATACGCAGATGGTTTTCTTTGCTTCATCCTGACCGATTATATACTTATCAAGGATTTCCTTAAGCTCTGCAGGTTTTATAAGCTCATGCTTATCTTCCTTTTGCTTGCCTTTGGATTTTTTGCCGGAGGCCTTGTCTTCCTGCTCCATCAGCATCTGGTATGAGGCTACTATGCAATCATTGCATATACAGCCGCTCGCACCGTAAATTATTCTTTCAACCTGATCCTCAGTTCTTTCACAGAAACTGCATCTAAGCATGGTCAAATTCCTTTCAAGTGGTTATCTTTTTGCAATTACCTTATCAACAAGACCGTAAGCGCAAGCCTCTTCAGCCGAAAGGAAATTATCTCTTTCGCAGTCCTTATGAAGCTGCTCATAGCTCTTGCCGCAGTTCTCTGCCATTATTTTTTCAAGTGTTTCTCTTGTTTTCTCAAGGTACTTTGCGTGAATCGTAATATCGGTCTGCTGACCGCTGAGTCCGCCGCTGATAAGAGGCTGATGAATCATAACCTCTGAGTTCGGCAGGCAGAAACGCTTGCCCTTTGCGCCGCTTGAAAGCAGGAATGCTCCCATAGAAGCCGCCATACCTACGCAGATTGTAGATACATCGCACTTGATGTAGTTCATTGTGTCATATATAGCCATACCTGCGGAGATAGAACCGCCGGGGCTGTTTATATAAAGGCTGATGTCCTTATCGGGATCCTGTCCTTCAAGAAACAGTAACTGTGCAACAACAAGTCCCGCAGTAACATTGTTTACTTCTTCGTTAAGCATGATAATTCTGTCGTTAAGCAGTCTTGAGAATATATCGTAAGCTCTTTCTCCTCTGCCTGTCTGTTCAATGACGGTTGGTACTAAACTCATAAAACTCCTGCCTTTCAAAATGTTTTTTTATTTACAATAAAGAGCTTTCCATAATGATACAGAAAGCTCCCGATTGCAAAAACTTAATTATTCAGTAACTTCGGTTACGTCTGCACTCTCACGAACGATGTCGAATGCCTTCTCAACCTCAAGGTCTTTTCTGAGCGCTTCTTCGGCAACAAGAGCCTTAACCTTGTCAAGCTCCATCTTGTAGTTTTCAGCCATCTCAGCGTATTCCTTCTCAACGTCCTCATCTGTTACAGCAACGTTTTCGATCTGAGCGATCTTCTCAAGAGCAAGTCTGAGCTTAACCTGCTTTGCAGCGGGCTCCTTGAAGTTTTCCTTGAACTGCTCTATAGTTGTGTTTGTAAACTTGAGGTAATCAGCAACTGTGATACCCTGGTATCTGTTTCTGTACTCCCAGTCACGAACAAGGTCGTCAACACGGTTGTTTATCATAGCATCGGGAATTTCGCCCTCGAGCTTTTCGATAACAGCGTCTGTAATATCGGCATCAAGCTTAGCGTCAGCGGCATTCTTAGCGCTTTCTTCGAGCTTTGCTCTGATGTCAGCCTTGAATTCGTCAAGTGTATCGAAATCGCTTACATCCTTAGCGAACTCATCGTCGAGCTCAGCGTATTCCTTAGCCTTAATCTCGTGAATCTTGCACTTGAATACTGCGGGCTTGCCCTTTAAGTTCTCGGCATTGTAGTTCTCGGGGAATGTAACATTGATTTCGAATTCTTCGTCAATGCTGTGACCTACCATACCGTCCTCAAAGCCGGGGATAAACTGACCGCTGCCGATCTCAAGTGAGAAATGCTCAGCCTTGCCGCCTTCAAATGCTTCGCCGTCAACGAAACCTTCAAAGTCGAATACTGCTGTATCGCCCTTCTGAAGAGGTCTGTCTGTAACGTCGATGATTCTTGCATCCTTCTCCTGATATCTCTTGAGCTCGTTTGCAACATCTTCGTCAGTTACATTCTTGACAGTCTTGTTTACCTTTATACCCTTATAGTCCTTGATTTCAACTTCGGGCTTTGTTGTAAATGTAGCCTTGAAAGAAACGCCGTTCTCCTTGCTTACTTCTGTTACTTCGATGTTGGGCATATCAACAACTTCGAGCTTAAGCTCGTCGATAACTTCCGCAACGCTCTTCTGGTACATACCGTTAACAGCATCTTCATAGAAAACGCCTTCGCCGTACTCAGCCTCGATTATCTTACGGGGTGCCTTACCCTTTCTGAAGCCGGGAACATTTATGTTCTTTTTCTTCTTTAAATATGCTGCCTGTACTGCCTGCTCGAATTCTTCGGCTGATGCCTTGAATTCTACCTCAACCGTATTTGTTGCGGTCTTGTTGTTTGAAATGATCTCCATTTGAAAAATCCTCCGTTTTTGCATAGCCTTATATACGGCGATGCGTATTATTGTATTTTATTCCTGCACAAGTACAGGTGTAAATTTAACATAGTCAGCCGATACCATTCTGTATGTAATTCCGTCTCTTTCGCCCTGAAAAGCCTTCGGGAAGCACGGAGCACCGTGAACGTGACCGTAAAAGCATCTTTTCACAGGATATTTTGACATCACATCAAGAATGTAATCGTTCTGCTCGTTGCCGTATATCGGCGGATAGTGTATGAATACCACAGGCTCAAGACCTGTTGACACAGCGGCTTTGAGAGAAGCATCCATTCTGCCTGCTTCTCTGAGAAGCACAAGCTCATCCTGCGGTTCGCCGTCATCGTTTATCCATCCTCTTGTGCCGCAGATTGCTATACCGCACTCCTCAAAAGCGTTATTATGCAGAATTCTGATATTATCAAAACCGTTTGTCTGTAAAAAGCCGTTCATTTTTTTCAGTGTCGTCCACCAGTAATCGTGGTTACCTTTAGAGATTATCTTCCTGCCTCTGAGCCTTCTGCTGATAAACTCAAAGTCCGGGAGTGCCTCCTCAATCGACATTGCCCAGCTTATATCGCCGGGTATCACAACGCAGTCATCTTCTCCGACAACACTGTTCCAGTTTTTTTCAATGCGCTCGGTATAATTCTCCCAGCCACCGAAAATATCCATCGGCTTTTGTCTGCCGAAAGGCAGATGAAGATCCCCCATTGTGAATACTCTCAAATAAACGCTCCTTAATTACTTGTTTATAAATTCAAGAACTGCCTCAGCCATTTCTTCGGGCTTTATTGAACCCGTAAATCTTACAGGCTTGTTCTTTGTATCGGAAAGTGCCTTGGGGCAGGTTGTCTTTGTCAGCTTTTCAAGCTTGCCGATAAGCTCAAACTCATCAACACCTTCAGTTTCGCCGCCCAGAGCATCATATACCGCAAAGCCGAACTTGTAAGGGTTGGCTGTTGAAGCGATAAGCGTCTTTGTGTTGTCGCCCGTCTTCTTCTTGTAATCCTCGTATACCTTGTAAGCAACGGCAGTGTGGGTGTCCATAAGGTAGCTGTATTCATCGAATACTTCCTTGATAGCGCCCTTTGTCTGCTCATCGTCGCAGCATCCGGCATAGAAGTTTTCCTTGATAGCCGCCTTTACGCTGTCGTTTACTTCGTATCTGCCGTCATTCTTAAGAGCTGTAAACCACTCGTTTATCAGCTTATCGTTTTCACCCGTGAGGTGATACAGCAGTCTTTCAAGGTTGCTCGAAATAAGTATATCCATTGAGGGAGAAACAGTCGTGTAGAACTTTCTGTTTCTGTCATAGATACCTGTATTTATAAAGTCGGTAAGCACGTTGTTAGCGTTTGAAGCACATATCAGCTTTCCTATCGGAATACCCATCTGCTTAGCGTAATATGCGGCAAGTATGTTACCGAAGTTACCTGTAGGTACTACTACATTCAGCTTTTCGCCGTACTTGAGTTCGCCGTCCTTTACAAGCTGAACATAAGATGAAACGTAGTAGATTATCTGGGGAGCAAGTCTGCCCCAGTTTATAGAATTTGCACTTGAGAATACGGTGTTTGCCTTTTCAAGCTGAGCGATAACGCTCTTGTCTGTGAATATCTGCTTTACACCGCTCTGGCAATCGTCAAAGTTGCCGACAACAGCGCAAACGTTTACGTTGCTTCCTTCCTGAGTTGTCATCTGACGCTTCTGCATATTGCTTACGCCGTCCTCAGGATAGAATACCATTATTGATGTACCGTCAACGTCCTTGAAGCCTTCAAGAGCCGCTTTACCGGTATCACCGCTTGTAGCAACGAGGATAGAAATCTTCTTACCGTCAATTGTCTTCTTTGCGGAAGTTGTAAGCAGATAAGGAAGAATCTGAAGTGCCATATCCTTGAATGCACAGGTGGGGCCGTGCCACAGCTCAAGAATGTATGTA
>OLSX01003930.1_pt1 | contig 11529 bp, 8 predicted proteins | sample 1673141 | NCBI WGS metagenome assembly OLSX01 (sample SAMEA3136759, study PRJEB25190) | human gut metagenome | biome: human gut; feature: human-associated habitat; material: faeces | place: Austria | collected 2013
TGTCTTGTTATCGATCTGCAGCAGGTTATGGTCAATGTAGCTTACGGATAGTTTCGTCTTGACGCGGGGCACATCAAGGGCCTCAAAGGCCAGATAAGCCATGACGGCATTGATGTCATGGGTGAGGGTATGGTCAACGATCAGGCTGATTTCACTGCCCGGGATCATGTCACTGGGTGCAGCCAAATGGCGGCGGATCAATTTACGCGCTACATTTTCTTTCATCATGAAGCTCCCCTTTCTTAAGCAATCAATGTCAAAGGATTCTGAAAATATCCTATCATAGGACTTGCCTTTCGTATAATATTTGCTTATGATATATCTATAATATGATATTATAGAAGAGGTGACTTCATGGACAGCCGGGAACTGCAGTATGTCATTGTCATCAGTGAAAAGGGCAGCTTTTCCGAAGCAGCCAAATACCTTTCCGTCAGCCAGCCTGCCCTTAGCCAGTACGTACGGCGCGTCGAGGACCGCTTGGGCTGCGCCCTTTTTCTGCGCGGCTCGCAGGGCCTGAAACTCACGCCAGCTGGCGTTACCTTCGTAACAAAAGGCCGTGCCGTCCTTTCTGCCATCAGCGACCTTGAAAAGGAGATGGTAGCTTACCGCTGGGGTAAAAAAGAAGGCATCACCGTCGGAGCCTCCCAGTTTTATGGTAAATACCTCCTTGTGCCCATGCTCGACGTCCTGCGCAGTACGGCCTCGGACCACCATGTGGAAATCATCGAAGGGTCCAGTGACCATCTTGAAGAAGAGATCCTCAAAGGGCACCTTGACATGGGCTTTTTCCCAGAACCCATTCATCATGAGGACATCAACTTTGTTCCAATCTATGAGGAAGAAGTCTATTTTGCCCATGCAGCGGAAAATAAGGACGCGGCTGCCCTCATCAAGCACGCATGGGACGGGAAGAGCCTCAACCTTGCCCCCTTTCGGGACCTTCCCTTTATCATGCTCCGCAAAGGCCTCAAGTTCCACGACCTGACGCAGCGCCTCTGCCGAGAATATGACTTTTTCCCCAAAGCCATCTATGAATCGGACAACCTTGATACTGTCTACTCCCTCGTAAGCCATAACTACGGCGTCGCCTTCCTCCCCTCTACCTTGCTGCCTGTGCTGACAAAAAAAGACAGCAACGTCCGCTTCTACCCCCTCGCCTCAAAAAACGCCCAGCGCCGCATCGGCATTGCCTACCTCGGGACAAGATTCAAGGAAAAGAAGATGCAGGCCCTGGCGAAGGAGATCAGAAACCGATTACTTGGCGCGCAAATTTTGCCAAGTTGATGGCCCAGTGCCCTGTTACGATATGTTATGCAGGGGCTTAGGGCGGTGTGTGGGACGATTGGAAATTTGGCAAGTCAGAAAAAGAAAGCCAGATTCCCAATCGCTATAAGGGAGGTTCTATCAGTTTGATTGATATCGTGCAGGATGAAATAGTGGCCTTAAAAGCCGAAGGCCCCCTTAAATAGAACGAAGTCTAGGAACTGCTCGTAATAATGGATCAGGCTGCAGACTCGAAGAAATAGAAAAAAACATCAAAGCCCTTACGGCAAAAGTAGGTTTATAAAAAGAGTCACGGCAAAGATTGGTAAAAAGCCCGTTCCCTTCAAGTACGAAGCAAACTAAAGCCAACGTGTTGAGAGGTAGGTGCTGGGAGCAAGATACAGGAGCAAAAAATGGCAAAAGCACCCATTTTCCGCCATTGATTTGAATGAAAAATGGTCCCTTTGCCACAACCAGCATCACGTCCTTTGGCCTAGGGCCCTTATTTGCATAATCCCCAAACCAAAAAGGAGCGATCATGCTGTTTCATGATTGCTCCTATCTCTATATTCTTTTTACTTTGCCAGTTCCTTGATGAGCTCCCGCAGGAAATGCTCCACCCGAAATGTTGAGGAAATACTTAGACTCTCTTTAGGTGAATGCAGGTCAAAGGTATCGGGCCCCATGGAAACACAGTCAAGGTCTGGGCAAGCATCAACGAAAAAACCGCACTCCAAACCGCTGTGAACGGGGGTGACAAGAAGGGGTCCCTGCCCTAGGGTCTCATACGTTTTCATAATCTTCTCCTGCAGAGAAGATTTCTTTCGATAAGGCCAGGCTGGATACGGATTAAAAGGGCTACAGCTACCCTCAACAAGATGCATGAGCGCCTCAATCTTCCCATACATCGCTTCAGCCCCCTTAGTGGCTGAAGAACGCAGTTCAATAATCCCTGTGACACACTTTTTTGCTTCATCAAAAGTCAGTTCTCCTAGATTTGCGCTGGACCTGACACAGAAGTGATCCAAGCCTTCCATTTCAAGGATTCCTTGAGGGGCAAGCAGAAGGAATGCTGTCGTGAGTTGACTGTCCCTTGCTGAAATGACGGATGTCCTGCCTATGGATGATGTGTTAATGTGCATCTTCATCTCCGGATTTATTATCTTATATTCGGCAAGAATATGGTTCTTGGCCGATTCAAGAGCCTCTACGACCGCGGTTTCCACTCCTCCATCCACAGCAATGACAGCCTTTGCTTCACGAGCAATGGCAAGGCGGAAGGTACCGCCCTTCAGCAGAGCAAGACGAAAAGGGGCCGTTTTTCCTGCCACATCCAACCATCTTCCCAATAAAGAAATGGCACTTTCCCTTCCGCGATGGATATCTTCCCCAGAATGGCCGCCCACCATACCGCCTATGGAAAGACAGATGAATCGATCCCGTTTCTGGACGGCTTCCAATTGGACATACTTTTGGCATAGGACCCCCATGCCTCCCGCGCTTCCAACGATAGCTTGACCTTCCCGAGCATGATCAAGATTGAGAAGCTGGCGGCCATGGATCCTGGAAAAATCGACGGCAGCTGCGCCGCTGAACGTATCTTCTTCATCCGTTGTAAGAAGCAGTTCCAGCTCTGGATGGGAAGCCGGCGGATTTTCCATGATCGTAAGTCCTAAAGCTACGCCAATGCCATCATCTGCGCCCAGCGTTGTGCGGCCGCCTGTTCCGAGCAAATCACCACTCACTTCAAGGATAAGCGGATCTTTTTTAAAATCATGAACCACATGGGGCGCCTTTTCACAGACCATATCCATGTGGGCCTGCATAATGAGGCCTGGCTTATGACGGGCATCCGGTGAGGCTTTCCGCCGCAGGAGCAGGTTATTTCGTTCATCCTGCCAGACAGCCAGCCCTTTTGCTTTGGCCCAAGCCCATATGGCATCGCTGAGATTTTTTTCTTCATGGGAATTGTGGGGAATCCGACAGATGGCAAAGAAATGACTGAAGACTGCTTCCTGTTGGAGAGCGTCTAGCGTTACTTTGTTTTCGTTCATTGCCTCTTCCTCCTTTAAAATGGCCCATAGCCAATCTTTACGGCAATGGTCAGGAAGATAAAGGCAACGAGCCACCACAATCCAAAAAGCGGCAGGAGCCAGCGGAACCATTTTCCAAAGGAAATACGGGCCATGGCGCAGGCAGCGACAACTTCTCCACTGGTCGGAGCAAGGACATTTGTAAAGGCGTCACCCATTTGAAAGGCAAGGACAGCGGTCTGACGGGTCATGCCAATAAGATCAGCTAAAGGGGCCATAAGCGGCATCGTAATTGCGGCCTGGCCGCTTCCCGAAGGAACTAGGATGTTAAAGATGTCTTGGATCACAAACATCCCGCAGGCTGTAAGGACTGGCGGCAGCCCACTTAACAGACCTGCCAGGAAATGGATGATTGTATCCATGATATGGGCTTCCTGCATGATGATTGTCGCAGCATTGCACATGCCTATGACAATATTGGCAAAAAGGAGGTTCCCACATCCCTTGAGAAAGGCATCGGCAATTTCACCAGCTGTAAGCCCGCCAATGATTCCGCTGACGATTCCACAGAAAAGAAAGAGCCCAGCCATTTCGTTGATATAAAAGTCAAACTTCAAGACGCCCACAATGACGGCAGCAATGGTAAGGACAAACATCAAAAGAACTGATTTATGACGGGCTGTCATAAGGGGAACTTCTTCAGCTTCCAAAGTACTGTTGTACTTCAGGTCTTCCTCATGGACCGATGACAGTTCGGGATGTTTTTTAATACGGTGAGCATACCAAGTCACGTATCCAATCGATACCAAAATCAGAGCTGCAAACAGGGCAAGACGCAGCTGCAGTCCAGAAAATAAAGGAAGCCCCGCAATACCTTGGGCAACGCCCACCGTAAAGGGATTGGTCACAGCACCGGCATATCCGGAAGCCGCTGCACAAAAGACAATGCCAATCCCTGTCAGGGAGTCAAATCCCATGGCAACCGTAATGCCAATGACGAGAGGAATGAAGGCAAGAAATTCTTCAAAATTTCCGGCAAAACAGGACCCCATCCCAAAAAGGACCATGCAGACAGGAATCATCAAAATCTCACGGCCCTTCATCTTACGGACAATATTGGCCAATCCAGCTCCAATGGCGCCTGTTGCTTCCATAATGGCAAAGGTGCCTCCAATAATGAAAAGGAAGGAGATGATTTCCGCTGCATTTTGCAGCCCTAAGGTCAGGGATTGAAGGAGAAAGAAAAAAGAAATGGGCTTTTGCTGCACATAAGAAAAAGAAGCAGGATCAACGATTTCCTTATCAATCACGGGATCAAGGATCCGGGCATATTCCCCAGCCGGAACAATATAAGAAGCGAGAAAACAAAGAAATACAATCAGGGCAAGCAGGACCATTGGATTCAACGCATGAAGGGAGCGTTCTTTTTGCTCTTCATTGATGGCTTGACTCATCATAAAACACCTCTTTTTTTGACAGGATTGTTTTTCCGCCAGCATTTCATTCTGGGGCATTCAGGGTAAAAGGGATTGACCTAACGGGAGACAGATGACTTTACTGAAATCTTTTCAAGGACAAAGAGAAAGACGTTTTGAAAGGCTTCTTCCAGGGGACGAGGATCTTCTTTTTTAAGAAGGCTTGCCTGATGCAGATAACGCTCATGAAGCGCAATGATGGTCTCTAGCGTAAGGGCTGCATCTTCCCTTCGGATGGTGCCCTCTGCCACGAGTTCGTCCATCATGACCTCGTCACGTTCAAAAAGGGTTCCCCTCTGCAGCATTTCCCGCAGGGCCAAATCGGGTATTTTTTGAAGTTCCTCAGGATAAAGGACCTTGTAGTAGGTGCTGATGACTTGTCCCAAATCAACATGATGGTTTCCGAAGAACATATGATAGAACACACGGGGCCAGACAAATGCAACTTCATTGAAGCAGGCATAGATGGTTTGATATTTTTGGAGAGCGGTCATAGAATGCTTGATCCGGCAGGCCAAAAGACGGACATAATCACTGAGGAACCCAACGGAGCCATAAATGATCAGCTCATCAAGGTCGCGAAAATAGTGATAGAGAGTAGCCGCATTGTAGCCAGCTCTTTGGGCAATCTCTCGAATCGTCAGGTGATCATAGCCATCTTCCTGCAGGATATGCTTGGTCGCCTCAATAAAAAATATCATTGTTCGTTTCTGCCGGATTGTCATCTCTTCCCCGAGGGATGAAATGAGTTGTTTTTGATCATTCATAGAGACCCCTTTCTTTTAAATTCAGAATTGACAATGCTCCTTGATTCTTCGTATAATACAGATAATTCTAACATCTATCTTGATTATAATTCAATCATGATTGAAAATCTATTGAAAATTATCCATTAAAGGTAGTGAAACCATGAAATTTTCAAATGAGCTTAAGGGAACCCTCTTTGTCCTTTTGGCAGCTGTTTGTTGGAGCATCAACTCTCCCATCGTTAAATACCTGACCCTTAACCCTTTTCTCATCTGCGGGTTACGTTCCCTCATTGCAGGAATCACTCTCCTTCCCTTTTTGCGGATCAGGGAAATCAAGAAAAACCGTTACCTGCCGCTGTACTTCATTTCATATACCGCACTTTGCCTTGCCGTGATTATTTCTTTATCACTCACGAGCCCTGCCATTGCCATTGGCATGCAGTATACAGCCTCCCTGTGGATCTTCATCGGCACCGTCGCGATGACTCGTAAGATTCCTTGGCGGCAGTTTCTGCCGGTCCTCATCATCACCGCCGGTGTCGCCATCTTCATGATAAGCGGAGGATCTGGAGATTCCAATTCGACAGGAAACGTCATTGCCTTATCAGAAGGCATCTTTTTTGCACTCATGACGCTTTCCTCAAAAAAGGTAACGGACACCAATGCCTTGGGCGCCGTTTGTCTGGCAAATCTCACAACGGCAGGTGTCGTATTTCTTTTATTTGAGCCAGCACGCCTCGGGTTTACTGCCATAACCCCGCTTGACTGGATTTTGATGCTCATCATGGGCGTCATTCAAGTAGCGGGCGGTTATGGCCTATTTGCCATGGGCATCCAAACCATTTCCGCACAAAAGGCATCCCTGCTTGCACTTCTTGAAATGATCCTGGCGCCACTTTGGGTTGCGCTCTTTATTGGGACGATTCCGCCCATGATGGTACAGATTGGTTTACTTGTTGTTCTCGCTGGCCTTCTTTTAGAAACCTTGGGCAAAGGTCGGCATGCTAAAATCAAGGAATAATCCCACGAAAGGCATTTTAACCCAAGGTCGCGATTGCCTGTAAAAACCATCCGAATATTTTCCGTATTTGCAGCCTTCCTTCATCCCTTGAATCCTGCCTTCTATCACGATAGGATACGAACATCCTTTCTATCTGGTCCGTATCCGTTTTCGGCGGCTGGTCCTTCGGTGTCCATCTTCTCCGGGGCCTTGTCGGCATCTGGGTCGCCATGGCCCTTGATGAATGCAGCCACGGTCTCGTTTTCTTCGGGCGCTGGCATCAGGGTACGTGGCGCCGGGCACTCATCTGATAAAGGGCGCCGTGAAATCATCGATTCAAACAAATAGGCCCATCCGGTTTTCTTGAACCGGATGGGCCTATTTACGCTGATTGATTGACTGGAGGCAGCCTTGCCTTCATCGGCCGTGCACTGAAAGGCTCATCATCCACTGTATTTCAGATTGATTTTTTCCATCAAAAAAGTACTGCAAGAACCATCTTGCAGTACAGCCAGGTCAGTCATGCTCCTTTTGATAATTGGAAATAATAACGGACCCATCAAGGATAGTCTTTACCAGGTTCACGAAATACGCGGCCTTTTGTTCCACATCAAAATCCTTCCCCCGCTTGATGGCTTCGTGAAGGAATGTATGATAGAGAGAATTTAAGAGCACGGGCGTAATTTCTTCAACTTCTTCCGTATAGTTTTCTTCCCGCAGCAGATTGGTAAAAAGCAGACGGTACTTATTCACGAGGATTCCCTCGCGCATCACCTGGGCAAAACCGGCGTCAATGCCATTGAGCTCTTCGGGATAGAGCTGGTTAAAATAGACCCGCATAATACGTCCCAGCTCTTCACTGTGGGGACCATAGAACATATTATAGAAGGCCTTTGGCTTTCTAAAGCTCACACTGGCAAGGCTGCGGAAAAAATAAATATAGCGGTCCTTCCACGTCATGTCGTCCGTACGTCCTTCCAGGACCTTTTGGAAAACATCGCGAAAAAAGCTCACGGAACCAAAGAGCATCAGCTCATCCAAGTCTTGGAAGTAGTTGTAGATTGTCGCACTGTTATAACCAGCCTTTGCGGCAATCTTACGGATGGAAAGCCCTTCTTCTCCGACCGAATCCATGAGACTTTTCGTAGCTTCGATAAAGATTCTCATGTTCTGGCGCTGCAAGGGGTTCAGATGAGCCTCCCCATAATCTTTTTCAGTATCCATATTAATCATGCAACTCCTTAACTTAAGATTCCCTATCATCCGCTAGGCCTCCCCACCATAACTCCCAATACGACCTGAAGCAGATGTATTTCAATGCATGTTGCTATTATACTACAAATCATGTATGTGTTAAGCCAAATTGGAGAAATCTAATCATGTTTATCATTGCTTGAATAATGGTTGTTACCCAGTGGACACTACCGGAGCAAAACTGTCTAATGATTCGCAAAAAATAAGGTCAGCTCTTTACAAATCACGATTATGGAGAAGTCCTTGTGACAACCTCAAAGGGATATGCTACAATGAGAACAATGATACCAAAGAGGAGGGTCTTTGCCATGGCAGTACCAAGAACACTTGAAGAATTGAACCAGCATCCTGTTTTTTCCTATTTTCTTTGGCTTTGTGAAATTCCCCATGCTTCCTTTAAGGAAAAAGCCCTGAGCAACGCAATCTACACGTGGGCCAAACGACACGAGAAATGGATGAGCTGGCAGGATACCCATCATAATCTATATATTCGGAAACCAGCCACACCGGGCTATGAAGCAAAATCGGCCCTGCTCTTTCAAGCCCATCTGGACATGGTCTGCGTGGCCGCACCGGGCGTTGTCCATAACTTCGATAAAGATCCGCTCACCCTTGCCCTTGAGGGGGACCGCCTCACAACGGGCGGCCGGACGACCTTGGGTGCTGATGACGGCATTGGCGTGGCCCTTGCCATGGCTCTCCTAGACGATGAAACCCAGGCCCATCCGGAAATCGAAGTTCTTTTCACGACAGCAGAAGAAGAGGATTTCAGCGGGGCCGCGGCAGCAGATATTGATTGGTTCCATGCCCACCAACTCATCAATATCGATAATGCCCGGGAAAACCATGCCACTACGGGAAGCGCCGGCGGCTACGGGATCCACTACGAAAGGCCCGTCATACCGGAAAAGCCTGGTAAGGACCTGACCTATTTCAAGATTGGAGTTGGCGGCATGATGGGCGGCCACTCTGGGGAAGATATCCACCGCGGACGGGGAAGCGCTATTCGCCTCCTTTCCCGGATGCTTTTTGCAGCCCGCCGAGCCATTCCTATCCAGCTTGCAGGCTTGACTGGCGGGGTCTTCCGTCTGGCCATTGCCCGCGAAGCAAGTGCCGTCATCGGGGTTCCGGCCCATGTTACGGATGGGTTCCTGGCCCTTATGGAAACCATGGAAAAGGCCCTTACGGCAGAATATAAGGGCGCCAATCCTCGGCTCTTTTTCACCAAGACCCCAGTCGCTGCGGATGAAATCGAAGCGGTCCTTTCCGTCAAGGAGACCAAGGCCCTCATCCAGTTCCTGATTCTCATGCCCCAAGGGGTCATGGAAATGAACGGGGAGGTTCCTGGTGTCGTACAGACCTCCATCAATACGGGGAAAGCAGATCTGGACCTCAAGAAAGGTCTTTTTACAACAGAATCGGAAGTCCGCTCCTCCTTTGATTCCCAGCGCGACGTTGTCAAATACCGGTTCGATACCTTGATTGAACTTCTTGGCGGTAAACTTGCCGTCTACGCCGTCTATCCCGGCTGGCCCAATCACCCGGATTCCAAGATCAAGGACCTTGTAACAAAGACGTACGCAGAAGTCTTTCATAGGGAACTTGCCGCAACGCCTGTCCATGTCGGTCTTGAATGCGGCTTCTTCCTTCAAAAGCGCCCGGATCTTGACTGCATCTCCATCGGTCCTGACGCCGGCAACCTCCATTCGCCGGAAGAGTGGCTCAGCATTCCCTCCACTATGCGCATGTTTGAGTTTATTAAGGAGATTGTGAGGAAGGTGATTGAGTAAACAGCTGACGTAAGGGAGCTGTGAAGCTGTGATGCTATGAAGGCTGTCAAGCTGTCTATTCGTCCTCACGGACGAATGCTGTCTCGAGCCTTCGGCTCTGGCTGTCAGGCTATAAAGAATAAACCAAACAGCGCCAAACCGAACGCGTATCAAAGGTTCGGTTTGGCGCTGTTTCTTTAGGAATGATGCTTCGCATCGAGTACTAAGGCAAAAGACTCAACATAAAAAGAGAACCGCAAACCGAATCAAGACACGAATTCGGTTTACGGCTTTTTTTGGGGATGGCAATATTTTTGATTTGATTTAGCCTACGATTTTTCGCAGCACGAAAGCAGGAAACGGTTTCTTCTTGTTAGCACTATCTGGTTTTATCTTTTGCCTTAGAGACGGCGAATGCCGTTCCGCCTTACCAAGGCGGGGCGGATCGATTTCGGAGAAATCGAGCTCAGAGGCAAAAGACCCGACAGGGTGCCTCTCCTCGCAGATTGCTCGTTTCGACTTTTAAGGACAAAACTATTTTCTGCTGCCAAGGATTTTGTACTTTTGGTGTACAGTCTTTTGCCTTCGTGTTTCGCCTTAGAGACGGCGAATGCCGTTCCGCATAATAAATAGGGCTTTTTTCCAACAAGTACGCACCTTTTTATAACCTAGGTCACCTTTTGGTGACTGTCTTGTACTCTCTTGCGTCTCCGCTTGTAATGAAAAAGTAAGCATCAATAAAGCATAAGGAAGGAGCCCTTGCCATGCGGACCAAAGAAGAATGCCAGCATGCCCCGTTGCAACGACCGTATCCCTCATTGGCAGTAAATGGAAACTGCTCATCCTCCGCAACCTACGAATCCGTTCCTGGCGATTCAACGAGCTCGCGAATGTCAATAGTAAATGCGAAAAAAATATAAAAAAATATATTTAGACCGTCATGCGAGGGCGGCGAGGCACTCACGGAAACAAATTTCAGAGGTTTTCCAGCCCAGTATTTCCCTCGGATAATTGTTTATCCACTCTTCGGCTCTCTTCACCGCCGCGGCGCTTACGGCTCCGAAATCAGTTCCTTTCGGAAACTTCCGGCGAATCATCTTGTTCTGGCACTCATTGGACCCGCGTTCGTAAGAGGAATACGGGTGGCAGAAATAGGCCGTCGTTCGCTTTCTTCCCTTCCGCACAGCGGACCGTTCCAACCGCTCCACATCAGAGAATTCCCCGCCATTGTCGAACGTGATCGTCTGGAATGCCTTTGCGAAAAGTTCTGCCCCGAATCTCCGTTCTATCTGGTCCAGTGCTTTTATCACGCTGTTTGCTGTCCGGTCCTTGATTCGGGCAATTATTTCCCATCGGGTCAAACGCTCTGTCAGTACAAGCAGGGCTTTTGACCCGTCTTTTTTACTGTAAACCGTGTCTCCCTCCCAGTGTCCGAACGTGTTTCGCTGGTCCACTTCCTCCGGTCGTTTATCAATGCTCTTCCCGTTTTGCCGTTTTCCTGTCTTTTTCACGGTCCTGTACGGTCGCTTTCGTTTTGGTTTCTCCGGCAAGTCAGCGTTGGTCAGGGACAGAAAAACCCCTTTCGTGATATAACTGTAAAGCGTGCTGACACATATTGACGTTTTGAACGTCCTCCCCTCTAACTTGATGTCCGCAAGGGCGGCGGCGGGCGAACGATCTTCGTCAAGAATCTTCCGTTCGATATAGTCCGCAAGTTCATAATCATTCCCGATTTTAATGGGCGCGCCCTTTGCGGCAAGGTTTTCCCGGTATCTCTTTTCGGCTCCGTCTGGGTTGTAGCGATCTTCCACAATCCACGTGTCACCGTCTAAATACTGCCAACGGGCGCGCTTAATCTCCCTGTAAATCGTGCTGATATGAACGTGCAGTTCCTCTGCAATTTGCTTCTTTGAACACTTCATGTTCAACATAGCTTCCAGCTTGTAGCGGTCGTATTTTGTCAGGTGACTAAAGCAATGTCCC
>OLSX01003934.1_pt1 | contig 11524 bp, 10 predicted proteins | sample 1673141 | NCBI WGS metagenome assembly OLSX01 (sample SAMEA3136759, study PRJEB25190) | human gut metagenome | biome: human gut; feature: human-associated habitat; material: faeces | place: Austria | collected 2013
AAAAAGTAGAAAAAAATAGAATTTGCAGTTGCTAACCATTCATGCGTTTGTCGTGGGTGCACAGCAACAACGGGTTTACAACAGGAATCGAAAATGATAATATTAAACGATAAGTGTCAACTGATACAAAAGAGAGGAAAAAAACTATGTGTCTATATTCAGTGGTTGTTCCTGTATACAATTCAGAACATACGCTGCAGGAACTGTACACTCGCCTGGAAAAAGTTTTCCGGGAAACAATAAAAGAAGAATTTGAACTGATCCTGGTAGATGACGGATCGAAAGACCGTTCTTTTGAAGTAATGAAAGAACTCCGGGAGAAGGATTCCCGTGTGAAGATCATCCAGATGGCAAGAAATTTCGGCCAGCATCCGGCACTTCTGTGCGGATTTGCCCATGCAAAAGGGGAGTTCATCGTAACGATGGATGATGACCTTCAGCATCAGCCGGAAGAGCTTCCGAAGATGATCAATGTCATGAATGAACGGGATGATGTGGATGTGATCATTGCAAGTTATGAAGGCCGGAAGCATAATCTGATCCGTAAACTGGGAACAAAATTATCCGTCTGGGCTACTTCCAAAATGCTTGGGAAAGACCCGAATCTTCAGATTACCAGCTACCGCCTGATCCGCCGTTTTCTTGTGGAAGCCATGCTGAAGACCAATACATATCTTCCGCAGATCGGCAATCTCCTGGTTTTAAGCTCCAATCGGATCATCAATGTGCCGGTACAGCATGCAGCCCGTGCCTATGGAAAAAGTGGATATTCTTTCCGCCGTCTTGTGAAAGACCTGATCTATGATATCACGGCCCATACGGCATTTCCGCTTCTTATGGTGAGGAACATCGGAATCGCAAGCTTTCTGGTAAGTCTTTGCCTGGCCATCTATTATCTGGTGCGTTATTTTATGTTTGGGATTTCTGTGGAAGGATGGACATCCCTGATGCTGGTAATGCTGGCATTCTTTGGGCTGACACTGCTTTCCATTGGAATTATCGGAATTTATCTTATGAATATCCTCAATGAGGCGAAGAAGATGCCACATTATGTGATCCGTCAGGAGGAAACAGACTGATGAAAAAAGAAATCGGTGGTTATCTGGAACTGGAAGAATCTACAGGTCAGGAATATTATCCTGAACTTTGTGGAGTAAACCTTGGGAGAACCGCACTTCTTTGGTTGATGGAAGCTCGAAACTGCAAAAAAATCTATCTTCCAACATATCTCTGCGATTCTGTGACCGGAGCCTGTGAAGAAACAAAAGTGGAAATAGAATTTTATCATATGGATGAAAAGTTATGTCCGCTTCTGCCGGAAAAGAAACTTCCGGATGGTGAATATCTTTACCTTGTAAATTACTACGGACAGCTGACCGATGACAGAATCCGGCAATATAGGGAAATTTACGGAAACATTATCGTGGATCATACACATGCATTTTTTCAGAAGCCTCTGCCTGGCGTGGATACTTTGTACTCCTGCCGGAAATTCCTGGGGGTCAGCGACGGGGCATATCTGTCAACGGATGCGAGTCTGCATCCGGAAAAGAAACCGCTGGATCATTCCATGGGAAGACTTGAGCACATTCTGGGCCGATATGAGTATGATGCCGGTACTTTTTACCAGAAGATGCTGGACAATGCGGCAGATTATCATGAGATGGAAATCCGCCGCATGTCACGGCTGACTGGAAATCTTCTCCGCTCTATGGATTATCCTTATATAAAAGCGAAAAGAGAAGAAAATTATCATCTGCTGACAGAACTTCTTCCGTCAGAAAGTATTTTTAATCAGGTAATTCCTGAGGGACCGTTTGCCTATCCCTATTATCATGAGGACGGGCTGGCACTTCGAAAATGGCTGGCCGGCCGGAAAATTTTTGTGCCGACCTACTGGCGGAATATCATCGATCATTTTGATGAGGATACCATGGAATATGACTGGGCCGCCAATGTCCTTCCTCTGCCCTGTGATCAGAGATACGGGGAGGAAGAAATGCGTTACATTGCGGATTCCATAAGAGAATGGGAGGAAACAAAAGCATGAAACACCGACTTTTGATACTGGGAACTCTGGGGGAATTTGTACAGCTGGTACAGAAATCCCGGGAAAAAGGATACTACACCATTGTCTGTGACGGATATCCGGATGGTCCGGCAAGGAAATTTGCGGACGAGGCGTATCAGATTCCGGTAACAGACACGGAAAGAATTGCAGAACTTTGCCGGGAAAAAGAAATTGACGGTATCATTACTTCCTTTTCTGACCTGCTTCTGGAATGCATGGTGAAAATTGCCGACAGGGCAGGATTGCCCTGCTATCTGAAACCGGAACAGCTTCCATGGTACCGCGATAAATCCGAGACAAGGGCACTTCTCCGGAAACTGGAACTGCCAACCCCGGGATTTCGAAAGATCCCTACAGCGGTGCTGGAAGATCCGGACAGAAAATCCAGGCTTAAGGAGCGGCTTAAAGGGCTTCGTTACCCGGTAGTCAGCAAACCGCTGGATAAATACGGTTCCCGTGGAATCTATATATCTGAAAATCTGGATGAACTTATAGAAGCGTCACAGAAAACAGCAGAATTTTCTGATATGCCGGAGATCCTGGTGGAAGAATATAACGATGGATATGAATTTAATATGATGACCTGGGTCCTGGATGGACAGGTTCATGTGATCAGTATTGCAGACCGTGAAAAAACATCGGTTGCAAAAGGCGAAATTCCCATCAGTACAAGAAATGTCTATCCGTCCAGGCTTATGGCAAAGGTAGAGAGACCTGCCACAGAACTTCTGCAGGCCTATATAGAAAAGACCGGTCAGAAAGACGGAGCGCTTTCCATGCAGTTCTTCTGGAAACCCGGGGAAGGAATCCAGGTCTGTGAGATTGCGGCACGTTTTTTCGGATATGAGCATGAACTTACTGACATAGTATACGGATTTAATATGGAAGAACTTCTTCTGGCTTCTCTGTATGACAGAACAAAACTTCAAAAAATGCTCACAGACCATGACATACACAAACCACATTGCTGTGGCGCTGTGATCTATTTTCAGGGAAGACTGCTCACCATCGGAGATCAGTCGAAAGCTGTCCGGCTGGGACAGAAAAAAGAAGTGGAAAAACCGTGGATCTTTTATAGAGAAGGAGAAACGGTGATCGAACATGGTCCGAATCCATATCTGGCACTGTATTACGTAAAAACGGAAAACCGTGAGGAAATGGATGAACTGACACAGGAATTTTACAGGGAAATGCACATTCTGGATCCATCTGGAAAAGAAGTGGCATATCAGAATCAGATCCCCGATTATACACCTGCAGAAAAATAGGCATTGAATTTACAACATGAGTGTGAGAAAATGAAATGTACAGTTAATAAAGAAAAACCATGAAAAACAGAAAATAAAGAGGAAATACATGATTGATTTTAACAGACCTGCGTTTACAGGTAAGGAATTTGAGTATATCCGGGATGCGGTAGAACGGGGAATGCTCTGTGGGGATGGAATCTACACGAAGAAATGCTCTGCATGGATGGAAAAACGTTTTCATGCCGGGCATGTAATGCTGACGACTTCCTGTACCCATGCGCTGGAGATGGCTGCATTTCTTGCGGATATCCAGCCAGGTGATGAAGTGATCATGCCATCGTATACCTTTGTGTCAACGGCAGATGCATTTGTGCTGCGGGGAGCGAAGATCGTATTTGTGGATATTCGGCCGGATACCATGAATATCAATGAAAAACTGATCGAACAGGCGATCACAGAAAAAACAAAAGCAATCGTTCCGGTTCATTATGCAGGTGTAGCATGCGAGATGGATACGATCATGGACATCGCCAGACGCCATAATCTGAAAGTTGTGGAAGATGCGGCTCAGGGTGTGGATGCCTACTATAAAGGAAAAGCGCTTGGAACTATCGGGGATTTTGGCTGCTACAGCTTCCATGAGACGAAGAACTATACTATGGGAGAAGGCGGCGCGATCCTGTTTAATGAGGACCAGTACCAGGAGAAGGCGGAGATCCTCAGAGAAAAGGGAACGGACCGCAGCAAGTTTTTCCGCGGACAGGTAGATAAATACCGGTGGATGGATTACGGTTCCTCCTATCTTCCAAGTGAGCTGAATGCGGCGTATCTTTATGCTCAGCTGGAACAGCATAAGAAGATCAGTGACAAGAGAATGCAGATTTATGATTTTTACAATGAAAATCTGAAGTTCCTTGCCGAAGAAGGAAAGATCGAGCAGCCTTATGTTCCAAAAGAATGTACGCATAATGCACATATGTACTACATAAAAGTTCACGATATCAAAGTACGTACACGGCTTCTGAAATATCTTCGGGAGCGGGAAATCTGCAGCGTGTTCCATTATGTACCCCTTCATTCCGCACCCGCAGGAAAGAGATTCGGAAGATTTTCCGGGGAGGATGTTTATACAACAAAAGAAAGCGAACGGCTGATGCGTCTGCCAATGTTCTATAATCTTGACATGGAGGATGCGAAACGGGTCGTGGATGCAATTGCTTCTTTTGATGGATTCTGATAGAAGAAGGGGAGAATTATGAAAAAAATTAAAAAAGTATTTATGATCCTGGCAGCAGTCAGTGTGGCGCTGATGCTTCCGGTACAGGCTATGGCAGCGGTGGATCTCAATGCGAAATATGACATCAGTACCAACCAGATCCAGGGATGGCCGGCCGGAGCCGATATCATTTCTGACACGGGCGTTCTGATGGATGCGGATACGGGTGTGGTTCTTTATAATAAAGGCGCAGATGAACAGCGTTATCCTGCAAGTATCACCAAGATCATGACACTTCTGGTGGCGGTTGAGAATTCCAGCATGGATGAACAGGTAACATTTACACAGACGGGTGTACAGAATGTAAATGCGGATTCCAGTAACATTGGCACGCAGGTAGGCGAAGTCCTGTCCATGAAAGACTGTCTTTATGCACTGATCATTAAATCGGCCAACGATGTTGCTGCACAGATTGCTGAGCATATCGGTGGCACGGAGCAGGCGTTTATCGATATGATGAACCAGCGAGCTCAGGAAATCGGATGTACGAATACACATTTTGCCAATTCCAGCGGACTTCCGGATGATAATCATTATTCCTCCGCAAGAGATATGGCTCTGATCATGAGGGAAGGTCTGAAAAATGACGATTTCCGTACTGTGATCGGGACTGCGGATTATACGATCCAGCCTACCAATATGAATGCTCAGCAGAGAGTTCTGCATACGCACCATCCAATGTTCGCGCCGGAAAGCGGATTTTATTATCAGGGATGCATCGGTGGAAAAACAGGAACTACAGTTGCGGCAGGTCATACCCTTGTTACTGCGGCTACAAGAGATAATACAACGTATATTGCAGTGACCATGAGGGCAGCTGATCTGGCGAATTCCTGTATGGACAGTACTGCCATGTTTAACTATGGTTTTGATAATTTCACAAAAACAGAAGTAGACGGAGGAAGTGTGCTTCTTCCAAAGGGAACAGATCTGAATTCTCTCACAAAGAAATCCGAAGATGTAAACGGAAAAACAGAAACTTCTTATTATTTTGGAGAATATCTGGTGGGCAGCGGAAGTGTGGCACAGGCTACAGCAACTCCAACGCCGGAGCCAACTGCGGCATCTGATCAGGAAAATACAGAAGGTTCCGAAACAGAAACAGCAGCAGATCAGACTGCTGCAAAAACAGAGAAGAGTACAGCCAGCAAAGAAAGCAGCGAAACAGAAGGAATGCCGGTACTTCGAAAGATCCTTCTGGGAATCATGGCAGTTATGATCCTGATCCTGATCGCTCTTCTTGTGGCACTCAGAATAAAAGAAAAGAAACACGCAAATAAATATCGTTAGAAAAGGAGAAAGAAAAATGGGAAAAATAAAAGTAACACAGTGCGGAGATATTGAAGGACTGAAAGTGATCGAGCCAACAGTTTTTGGGGATTCCAGGGGATATTTCATGGAAACTTACAATTACAATGACTTCAAGGAAGCCGGCATTGATGTGGAATTTGTTCAGGACAACCAGTCCAGCTCCCGTTACGGTGTCCTCCGCGGACTTCATTTCCAGATCAACTATCCGCAGGATAAACTGGTACGTGTGGTAAACGGAGAGGTTTTTGATGTTGCAGTTGACCTTCGTGAGGGATCCAAAACATTCGGAAAATGGTACGGAGTAGTTCTTTCAGCAGAAAACAAGAAACAGTTCTTTATCCCGAAGGGATTTGCCCACGGATTCCTGGTACTTTCCGAGAATGCGGAGTTCACCTACAAATGCTCTGACTTCTATCATCCAAACGACGAGGGCGGTCTTATCTGGAATGACAAGGATATCAATGTAGAGTGGCCGATCCCGGAAGGCATGGAGCTTATTTTCTCCGACAAGGATCAGAAGTGGGGAAGCTTCGAGGAATATAAGAATCGATAAGGAATTACAGAATGAAGAAAATATTAGCTTTGCCGGCAGAGCTGTACCAGAATCGAAAGCTGGTTTTAAGCCTTGCAAAAAATGATTTCAAAACAAAATATGCAGGATCCTATCTTGGCATTGTCTGGGCATTCATCCAGCCTATCGTGACGATCCTGGTCTACTGGTTTGTATTTTCCGTGGGACTGAAAGCCGGAACTGTATCGGATTATCCTTTTGTACTCTATCTGGTATCCGGTATCGTGCCGTGGTTTTTCTTCCAGGATGCGTTAAACGGTGGAACCAATGCACTGATTGAGTACAATTACCTTGTAAAAAAGGTTGTATTTAAGATCAGTATTCTTCCCATCGTGAAGATCATTTCCGCACTTTTTGTGCATGTGTTTTTTGTAGTGTTCGCACTTATTTTGTGCGCATGTTATGGATATACACCAAGTTTATATACACTGCAGATCATTTATTATTCCATCTGTACCTTCCTTTTGGTACTGGGGCTTGTGTATGCCACAAGTGCAATCGTCATTTTTTTCCGTGACCTGACCCAGATCATCAGCATTTTTCTCCAGGTTGGCGTATGGCTTACACCGATCATGTGGGATATCAATATGCTGTCTTCACATCCATGGCTGATCAAGCTGTTCAAGCTGAATCCGATGTACTATGTAGTTACGGGTTATCGTGATTCCATGCTTGGTCATGTCGGAATCTGGAACCATGCTTCATGGACGATCTATTTCTGGGTGGTTACGATCCTGCTTTTCGGACTGGGATCTGTAATATTCAAACGTCTGAAACCGCATTTTGCAGACGTTCTTTGATCGAATCAGGGAAGTCTCCTGCGGAAACTTGCTCAGTACGCAGAAAAACAGCAAAACGGCGACAGATTGTGAGAGTGAACGATTTACACAAAAGTGAGGTTAAAAATGGCAGAAGATATTGCGATTTCAGTAAATGATGTCAGTAAAATGTATAAACTTTACGATAATCCCATGGACCGTCTTAAAGAGTCTCTGGGATTATCCAGAAAAAAGAAATATAAAGAGCACTATGCTCTGAACCACGTATCTTTTCAGGTGCATAAGGGGGAAACAGTAGGAATCATCGGAACCAATGGATCTGGTAAATCTACGATCCTGAAGATCATCACAGGCGTACTTTCTCCTACAGGTGGAGAAGTTTCCGTAAATGGAAGGATTTCCGCTCTTCTGGAGCTTGGAGCAGGATTTAACGGAGAATATTCCGGACTTGAGAATGTATATCTCAACGGAAGTATGATCGGTTTTTCCAGAGAGGAGATTGATGCCAAGCTGCAGTCTATCCTGGATTTTGCAGATATTGGAGAGTTTATCCATCAGCCGGTAAAAACATACTCCAGTGGTATGTTCGTGCGTCTGGCTTTTGCGGTGGCCATCAATATCGATCCGGAGATCCTGATCGTTGATGAGGCGCTTTCCGTAGGTGATGTATTTTTCCAGGCAAAATGTTACCGGAAATTCGAGGAGTTCAAGGAAATGGGTAAGACCATTTTGTTCGTAAGCCACGACCTGAGCAGTATCGGAAAATACTGCGATCGGGTTGTTCTTCTCAACAAAGGAGAAAAGCTTGCGGAAGGTGGCGCCAAGGAGATGGTCAATCTCTACCGTCGTGTGCTGGTGAATCAGTATGATGATGCAGATCTGGAGGAAGGTGCAGAGAATGCAGAAGCAAGGCAGGATGGTCAGCTGACAGATGGCACAGCTGGAGAAAATGTGTCGAAAAAAGAGCATGCCGGAGGCGGCAGGGCTATGAAAGACAGCCTGAATCTGAATCCGAAGGTTCTTGAGTATGGCAGTAAGCTTGGAGAGATCGTGGATTTTGCGATCCGGGATGATACCGGAATGATTACAAATGTGATCGAAAAAGGTAAAGAATTTTCTGTTCAGATGAAGGTACGCTTTCAGGCAGATGTCAATGACCCGATTTTTGCATTCACACTGAAAGATCTGAAAGGTACGGAAATCACAGGAACAAACACCATGTATGAACACACTCCTGTGAAACCGCAGAAAGCCGGTGATGTGCGGGAGATTACTTTTAAACAGATAATGCCGCTGGAGGCAGGAGAATATATGCTTTGTCTGGGCTGCACAGGATATAAAGACGGCGATTTTACCGTATTTCACCGGCTTTATGATGTGTGCAATCTGACGGTGATCACAGATAAAAAAGCAGTGGGATATTTTGACATGTTTTCCAAAGTATCTGTGAAATAAGTGGAGGAACTACTATGGCGGAGTTGAATTTAGATTATTATACGGCGAAGGATCATTATTCCGATGGGGATATCGAGGAAACACTTCTGAAAATGGCACAGGAAGGGAAATCGTTTGAGGACCTGCCGGAGGATGAAGTGAGTTTTCCCATGGTCTATCATTTTTCCGGACTGCGGGAGAATATTTTAAGCTGGTACCCTCTGAAAGAGACGGATTCCGTTCTTGAGATCGGAGCCGGATGCGGAGCCATTACCGGAATGCTTTGCCGCAAGGCCGGGCATGTGACTTCAGTGGAGCTTTCCAAGCGTCGTGCAGACATAAATTATGCAAGAAACAATGATAAAGAAAATCTCACGATCATGGTTGGAAATCTCAACGACATGACTTTTCCGGAGAAATTCGACTATGTGGTAGTAAACGGTGTTCTGGAGTATGCCATGAGTTTTACGGAAGGAAAAACTCCTTACGAGACATTTCTTCAGCGTATGGGTGCATACCTGAAACCGGAGGGAAGACTTCTGATCGCCATCGAGAACCGACTGGGACTGAAGTACTTTGCCGGAGCACCGGAGGATCACACAGATCTTCACTTTTTCGGAATCAACGGATATCCGGGAAATCAGTCTGTGCGCACCTTTTCCAAGAATGAACTGGGAGAGCTGCTGGAAAACAGCGGCTTTCCTTTTCTGCACTTTTATTACCCGTACCCGGATTACAAATTTCCTACAGAAATTTTTACAGATGAGAGCCTTTATACCAATTCCTATGGAAGAAACTATCCGGTGTACACAGATAAGACAGCGGATCTTTTCTCAGAACATGCAGGGGTAAAAGCTTTTGAAAAAGAGAAGATCCTGAGCAGTTTTGTGAATTCTTTCCTTGTGGAGGCCGGAAGAACAGAAAGACAGGAGAAGGAAGAAATTCTCTATGTAAAACTGAATCAGGAACGAAAGGAAAAGTTTCGGCTTCTGACAAAGATCGTTCGTGAGAACGGAGAGGTCCGTGCAGAAAAAGAGGCCATGGTGCCTGAGGCAGAGGGGTTCCTGAAGACCCTGGAAAAGCTTGGAGCGGAAAAAACAGGCTCTGATAAATATAAAAATCTTCCATGCAAGGCAGAAAACGGAAAAGTCAGCTATCCGCTTCTTACCGGAAAAACTCTTCATCAGGAAATCGCTGAACTTGCTCATGAAGGAAAAACCGGGGAGCTCAAAGGACTTCTTAAGAATTTCCATCGGGATTTTTTCCAGTCCCGCAGGATCATGGATTACAGAACGAAAGAGTTCTGTGAGGTATTTGGAAAATATCCCGGAAGAACAGATTATGAATGTGTCTGCCCTGCCAATGTGGATCTGATCTGCAGTAATATTTTCATGGGTGAAAGCCAAAATCAGATCATTGATTATGAATGGATGTTTGATTTTCCTGTACCGGTGAATTTCATTATGTGGCGTCTGATCCATGAACTGTATACTCATATTCCGGAGCTGCCACAGCTGATACATGAAGATGATATGATGGCAGAATTTGAAATCGGTTACACAGATTATGAGATCTTCATGAAATGGACCATGCATTTTGTTTATGAGTATGTTGGATGTGGATCCCTGCTTCCGTTTGAACAGAAAAAAGTACCGGTTTCCGTAACAGAGCTGGTGAACAGAGAAAGAGAAAAACACCAGATGCCCGTTCGACGCCGTCCACGATGATCAGCGCCGAGTTGTCGCCCGTCGTGCCCCGGCCGCGGACGAATATCTGCGTGTCGGGAGCACCCGGATCACCCGCACGGGCGTTCACGATCAGGCCCGGAAGACGTCCCGCCAGCGAAGAAGCGACATCAATGGCCGGGCTGGAGGCGATCTCTTCACCTTTGACCGAAACCACCGAACCGGTCAGCGTCGTCTTTTTGCGCGTACCGTAGCCCACCACCATCACTTCGTCGATGGCTGTCGCGGACTCCTCCAGCACGATTTCGAAACGGCTTCGCACCCCTACGGGAACGCTTTGCGAAGCATATCCGATGAAATTCACCAGCAGCACGTCCTCAGGTGCGGCATCAATCGAAAAGCCGCCCTCGGAATCGGTCGTCACACCGAGCGTCGTACCTTCTATAACGATCGTCGCACCGCCGACGGCATTGCCCCGGCTGTCCTTGACCGTTCCGGTCCTCGGCGTTCGTCCGTCGTCCGCAGATGCGGAACTGCCCGCCGTCGCGGGTCCGCCGGTCAGCAGCAATCCGAACGCGAACAGCGCCGCGAACAGACGCGTCCGCCCCGGAAGGCGGAACCGGCAAATCAGAGTCAGAATTTCTTGCATAGGATCAATAATTTAGGTTAATGGGGTTTCGAAGATATCCGGAATTCCGGTGACGGCCGGACCGGAATCCGGCGTGCCGACGATGCGCCTCGGCGGAAAAAGCGTGGAGGAGAAAAAGCATTTATAAAGGTTCATTTCACTGGTTTTCAACATATTGACACATGAATCAAAAGCACAGGGGTTCCGTATCCGGTCGTAGTATAAAAGTAGATGTTTTCCGGATTTTTCCGGAAGGGGAAAATGATTGAACGATATGGAAATTTGACCGAACGGAATAAAAAAACGCCGAGACGATCCCTTCGAAAAGACCGTCTCGGAATATTTTTCAGCCTTATTCCGGCAAACTGGTATTTGCCGCATTCTCCGGTTCTCATCAGGATGCTATTGCCAAAGGAATGCACTGGAGAGAAGAAAAAAATCCGGAACATTGGGACATTCCTTATCTTCCGATCGATCCAAAAGATGTGGGACGCGAATACGAAAGCGATGTGATCCGCA
>OLSX01003944.1_pt1 | contig 11501 bp, 7 predicted proteins | sample 1673141 | NCBI WGS metagenome assembly OLSX01 (sample SAMEA3136759, study PRJEB25190) | human gut metagenome | biome: human gut; feature: human-associated habitat; material: faeces | place: Austria | collected 2013
CTAGACTTTACTGAGCGTTGTAGATATAAACTTCAGTTACATCAATATATGAACCAAAGCCTTCCAATAATTCAACCTTTACATAACGAGCTGTTATAGAAGAGAAGAATTGGAAATAATGATTACCCACACGAGGAACTTCCAACACTCCCTGTGGAGTCCAGTTTTCATTATCCAATGAAGTTGAAATACGTACTTTCTTGGCAGCATACGTATAATAATAATCCATACCTAAAGCTAAGAAAGTCTGTGGAGACTTCATATCGATAACAAACCAGAATGGATTCGAACTATATACATCTGATCCGTAACTACCTCCATTACCATCAATCAAATAACTAGCGCTACCAGAGACACCGGAAGGTATTTCTGCTCCCCAACCATCTTTCGACAATTCAACCCAATTACTACCAATAGCAGACAAATATTTGAAGTTTCTAACTACTTTATCTACATTAAAGGTTAGGATATTCTCTTTGCTATTTACTTTCACAACGGGGTCCTCGCTTTCCACCGATGCAGCTACAACAAGAGTGTGAAACTCTGCTTCCGTTGTTGTCAGCAAGAAATCGTCAGTAATAGACCATGTAATCTCTGCTGACTCTAATTCACCGGCAGGTATAGTAATTTCAGCAGGAGTAACAGTAATTTTATTCATGAACTTTTCGTCCAAACCTGTAGTAGCCAACTTCACCTTTACATCTTTTCTTGCCGGTTTATCCAACTTCATTTTGAAAGCATAAGATATAGGATCAGTATTGACAATCGCCCCTTGAGAGAAAGCTCGCTCGAATGAAACGGTGTTTCCGTTCTCACCAACTACAGAGCATGAAGCGATATATGCTTCCTTTTCTATCACAATTTTAGATTCTATCGACTCCGTTCCTATTTTATAACCTTCCACACTGGCTTTCACACCGAGCTCGTATGTTGCCGCATCATAATTGGATGCTGCAAAACTAAAATCTTCGTCCTTCAAGGTCACTGTGACAGATGCATCTGTTGAACCGGCAGGAAGAACCACCTTAGTATCACTGATTTCTACATTTTCCTTTGGAATATTAGTATTTATAACATCAAAAGTAACTGTGGCATCTTCCGGTGATGCAGCAAAATGGAATGTATAGGTTCTGGTTACAGGACCGTTCAGTTCTAAAGTACCATCAGATTTGTAAACAGCAGTCAACGTCGCTTTGGACGCTCCTTCCGCATCATTAATCGTTATAGCAGGCTGATTCACCGGATATTTCACCAAATCCACTACCTCATCATCCTGACAGCCAGCAAAAGTAACGAATGATCCTATTGCTAGAGATAAAAAGAGTTTATAATGTGCTTTCATATTCTTGTTTTTTATTTGTTTTATTTCTCCATAGCGACTATGTTACTAATCGCTATGGAAGCCATACAATTTCTACTTTATTTAAAGATCATCCGGATATTGGTATGGAGTCGGATCGTTCTTCTTGTAGAAGACTGTGGGGTCTTTTAATGGCGACCCATACAGAGTTTCGGCCCCATCCAAACGCCTAAAAATACTATAGTAATTATCAGGACTCGGAGCAAATCCCATGTACCAACCATATCCATTGTTCATCAGACTCCGAGCAGTTGATGGCGTCAAACTACTACCCCCTCCCAAATTAAATTCCATCGCTATACCTGCACATTGTTTTTTAGTCATATTCCCTATCGGATATGCACTACTTCCATAATTAGGCACAACAATATCAATCCACTCACTCGCATCTACACCATCGACAGTAGCCACACCGTACATTTGACCATACGCAAATACTGTTACCAGCTTATCAGGCATCGCTAATTTACTTTCATAACATAAACGAGCAGCAGCTGCCGTACTTGGAGTAGTAAGGGAAGGATTATTCAAATCCGGATAATTGGAATATTCATCATCGTAATTAACCCCATCCAAATTATAGGCTTTACAATATTGAGCAATTTCACGAGCGAAATCTTTAGCACCTTGATCTGAAAGTTGAGCTAAACCTGTTATATCATGATTACCAAGTAATCCTAACAGCACTTTTACGCCACGTCTACGAAGAGGCTGCAAAAAAGTTTCATTATTATCCAATAAATATTGTACGTTCGGATTACACTGTACACGCGGACGTCCAGCTTCAGAATCATAATTGATATTAGCTGCAAACAAGACAATAACATCCCATATAAGTTTTCCATTTTCCAACTGGAAAGAAAGAGTATTCAATGGGTTAACATCATTTACCTCGAAGAATAAGTAGCCTTTTACCGCATCTTCTCCTTTATAAGTATCACCGGCATTTCTCATGTCTTTCACCAGATAGATGCAGTGTTTCGCACTTTCATCTTTAATAGTAATATCACTACTCTGATCGCTGATGGCTACGGGAATAGCATAAGTCTTGTCATCCTGCAAACCTTCTCCTGCCCGGATAGTCATATCTACCTCAGCCGATTTAGCATTTGCCTTCACCGTAAGCACTCCTTCGTTGGCAAACGTAACCAAGTCTTGCGGATACAATTCAAAATCTGTATTATGCGCTTTATTGTAAGTTTCCAAATAAGCAGCATCTATTTTCACTTTTGCCGATGTAGCCGTATTAGGGGTTTTGCTCAAGCCCATCTTTACTGTAGTAGCATAAGTCTCACCGTGAAGTTCGACAACTTTAGATACTAAATTTGACTTTCCATCACGCAGATACGCATTATTTTCGTAAATGCCACTGTACGCCGACTCATCAATATTCTTTCCAACCTCAAGATCATCGGCACAAGAGGTCAAGAATGCAGTACAGTTCACAATCATGGCAGCTAACAAACCCGAAGTTATATATTTTATATTCATAATGAATTCTTGAATAAAAGGTTAAACCAACAATTAATTTATCTTAGGAAGCTCCACTTGTACCCAAGTAGGATCACCCGAACCTGTAATATCATTACCATGGCCAGTCTGATCGGTAATTACATTTCCGGCACCTTCATTAAACTTCCAGTAAGCAACCAGCCCTTCACTGGCAGGATCTACTTCATAAGGATTGGTAGCGATTTGCTCTGCAGTTCTTTGTACTGACCATACACGAACTTCTGAAATATCTCCCGGCAGCCAACGAGTATTATCCCATGCACGACCAATATAGCAACCACTATTTAGAGAAATATTGCCTGAAGCAGCTTCGTCTTTATAAACGGCAACACCATCCTTATAATAGATTCGCTCTTTTGTCGTATTATCATAAACAACAGCAATGTGTACCCACTCATTAACAGGCAAACCCGCAACGGTATTCGGACCCGGGAAGTTTCCTCCGGGAGCTACTACCTGAACCTGGTCACGTGGTCGGTCAGCATCACCTACACGTATAAGGAATTTACCTTCAATACCGAAAACAGAACTCAATGCATTATCACGGCCTGCAACCCAGTCCTCACTACGAACCAAAGCTTCAATAGTCACAGTAGAAAGACTGCTCACACTGCTCTTCCAGTTTATCGGGAAATAGATTTCTTTGATATTTGCCACTACATTGATAAGTGCAGCACCCTTAAATATGAAATAAGCAGTACGGGCACTTTCGAGCACCTCAATATTGGATGCATCTAAAATGGTAACAGGCAATACATATCGTTTTGACTTATCCAATTCATTGGTGTTTTTAAAGTCAATCACGATATTATCACTGGAGACGTCTCCCGCTTTAATAGTAGCAGTTTTATTAGGAATACTGTAAAAACGAGCATCCAGCGCAGTCGCATTATCATTATAAATCAGATTGTATGCTGCGGTCATAGCAGGGGCGGCATCAAAACTAATCTGAATATCCTGTTCTGCCGGTGATGCTATACGATAGCTTATCTCACGGGTAGCCTCTGTTATATTAGGCTTAATCAGCAAATCATCACAAACAGGAGTCGAGCTGACATATAGTTTATTGTCATAATGATGCTCTTCATTGATATCTTCATTCTTACACCCACTCACTGTGACGGTTGTAAGAGCCAAAAACGCAAGACAATATTTATAGAGTTTCATTTCTATTCTTATTTATTTGGATTCATAATACGAATAACTTCACGCACATATCCATAAGTATTGTTATAATAATCATTATGGACATTCATAATAAAGATACCTTTCCGAGTGTAATTAGGGGATTCTTCTACCATCCACCGAGCTGCTCCCGGAGCTGCTACAAGCTTGTTGCCTTTTTCATCCACCGTACTCCAGTAACCTTTCACTTTATCTTTATCATCAGCCTGCGGCAATTCCACACAAACAATAAAGCGATCAACAGGAACAGGACTTACTCCACCTTCTGTACCACCTACTGCATCTATGCCTGCCTGAATAGCCAAATATGCTTTCAAAGCAAGATCATCAGCATTGGTTGAAGCAGCTGTTTTCAACATGATGAAGTCAAACTTGCTCAACATACTCATATTCTCCGGCACCAAATACTGTACGTTTCCGTAGAACACCAAAGTCTTGTCATCATGACTGCTTTGCCAGTTCATCACTTCACCAAAGAACTTCTGCTGACGGCCATTATATTCTTTCAAAGCTGCCTCCGGAAGACTCACCAACGAACGTCCTGTATAATCAGCAATAATACCATCAAAATTATATTTATCACAAAGTGCCAGCATCTCATTGGTACGTTCACCAATATACTGAAGAGCATCTTCTTCGGTCAATTCCGGTTCAGCTTTTACTTTCTCCTTCCATGCATTTTCAATACTGGAGTAATCAATGCTGTAAATTGTACGGGTGCCTTTCTCACGTATCTTCACCATTTCTGCCTGAACTTCAGGGCTTACTTCCGGATTGTTCAGACAAATAAAATCAACGCTGTCCGGTACAACTGTCAGACGTTCCGCCTGTTTGCCGGGTGAACCTTGGGGGTTCTCAAAAGAGACAAAAGTGAACTTATGTTCTTCAGACTTATATCTGTTCAAATCCTTCAGATAGTCAGCATACAATTGAGGATTCTGCTCTTCGAATGTAGGTGTATTCAGCTGGAGACTTTCCACATCTGTCCAATCACTACATGAAGTCATTGTCAGGGCTGATGCCAGAAACAGCAGAGCAGACAATCTATATTTCAGGTTATTTTTCATATATACTTTCCTTTAAGTTTAATATTATTTTTTAGAAGCCCACCATACATCCGTAGCCATATTGTCGGCACCGTGCAAGTAGTTGGCAATAGCATATTCTACATTTGCCTTATTGCTGACAAACTCATCCAACGGATAAGGCATACGACGTGCACCCTTCTCTGAATCAACTACGCCACCGCTCTTGTTTTCCTTCACCGGAATCAGTTTCGGATAGCCGGTACGACGGAAATCTGCCCAAGCTTCATTACCCAATTGCCAGTTAGCAATCCATTTCTGCACGATAATGCGTTCTTGTTTTTCTTCTTTGTCGGCACTATCATTCCATTTAATAGTAACATTAGAGAGAGCATTCTGATAGGTGTTCGTTCCTGCCGGATCAGTATAGGCAGTCGGTTTATTGACATCATCCTTCAGATAATCTTCTGCACCGTCCGCACCCCACTGTTCAAAAGACAAACGGATACCTTGATTGTAGAATGATTCAGCTGTACCACCCATATTGAAATTGAAAACAGCTTGTCCTTCAGCACGCAAGAAAGCCACTTCGGCTGCATTCATCCAATACAGCGGAGATGTAGGAGCTATATTCACACCGGAATATTTATGTCCGACTGTCTTCAACTCAGGAATCACAATACCTCGGCGCATTCCTACATAGTCGTATCCTGCCCATTCGGATTTAGTGAAGAACTTTTTACGTCTGTTATCCTTGTAACCGTTCATATAGCAGATGATATCGGCTGCAGCATGTGTATCACCACCTGTCAGACAGGCAACTCCACCATGATCGGAAGTCTGCACCTGATTATAGCGGGTAGCTACATATATAGGATTTTGTGAAGTCTCGAAGTAGTTCCATGTTGCATTGTCTGCATTAGATTCGATGACACCTCCGTTTGCCGGTTTTACAGCTTCTTCTGCCATCTGCTGAGCTTTCACCGGGTTGGCATAAGCTATACGGATAGCCAGACGCAGCTTCAATGAATTGGCAAACTTGATCCATTTCTTGACATCACCTTTGTATATATAGTCAGCTGTAGGAACGAGCTGTTCGTTAGGATGCTCATTGAGCGTAGCAATAGCCGCATTCAATTCTTCGAAAAATGTATCATAAGTCACTTCCTGAGAATCATAAGGGGTGGCAATCTCACCATTCGCACCTATCTGAGAATAAGGAATCGGACCAAAAGCATCAGTCACGCGATGCATAGCTGCTACCTTTATCACTTGTGCAATAGCGTATGGCACCGGGTCGTTTGTATTCTGTGATACAAGCTTCACTTGTGTCAGATTAGAGTATAATGTCGGAATAATCTTATCACTTTTCAGAAATACACGGCTCCAGTCATCTTTCGGATTAAAGTTTGAGATGCTTTCTGTAAAACCGGCATTAGAATCAGCAAAATATCCGCCTAAAGGTCCACCCAACAAGCAGTCTGTAAACTGGGCCGTATTTACGTCCGGCGATACCACACAACCTGCCAGGTTATTCATAGCCGATCCTAAAGCATATCCATCCGCTGACAAATCAGGAGCTTCATATGGGTTGGAATTGATATTCTCATAGTTACCGATACACGAAGACAGTGCAAGGGTAAGAGATCCAAATACTATTTTATTTATTATATTTTTCATACCTATCTTGATTTATTTAGAATTTAAAGCTCAGATTAAAGCCAATATTACGCAATGAAGGCATCATAAAGTAGTCAATTCCCTGATAGAAGTTATCAGTAGACGCTACACTTTCAGGATCGAAAGGAGCTTTGTTGTAAATCATCCAAAGATTACGTCCGATCAATGAAACTTTGATATCACACACATTGCCCAACCATTTTCTCGGAATAGTATAACCGATAGAGGCTTCTTGTAAACGAATATTAGTAGCCGAATAAATATAATACTGAGGAACCGCTGTACCACCAGCTACAACAGAATACCAGCCTTCCGGATTTACACGGTCATTTCCGTTTACTGATACATAGCCTTTGTCACGCGCTGCAGCAGATGCCTCCGATACTCCGAAGTTATCCAGAACAGCTTGTGTACGGGAGAATACAACTCCACCCAGACGAGCTGAAACCAAGAAAGCCACATTGATGTTCTTCCAGCTGAAATTGTTGCGCCATGCCAAATTTCCTTTCGGCAATACACTACCTAACTTGATGTAATTATTAGCTTCCAGACTTTCTGTTACAACACTGTTATTCTCATCGATATAAACAGCTCCATTGGCATCTCTCTTCAAATCCATCAAGGAATAAATGTCACCCATACTTCCACCTTCTTTCAGGATAAAACGGGTACTACCCAGACCACCCATATTCAAAGAAGAAATAGAGAATTTTTCATGAGTGATAGGATTGATGGCATTATCGGCCAAAGTCAGAATCTTGTTCTTATTCATTGAATAAGTAACTCCTGTATTCCATGTAAAGTCTTTCCACGTATTATTGTAGTTCAACGCTAATTCAAGACCTTGATTGCGAACGGCACCCGTCTGAATGTAGATACGGGCATATTCACCTACCGGCAACTCAGGATTGAATGTCTGATTCATTGTCTTAGCGTTATAATAAGTAACATCGAGTTCGAAGTTCTTCAAGAAACGCATATTCATACCTACTTCAAAAGAATTGGTACGTTCCGGTTTCAAATCGTATACCGGGAAGTCAGTCAAATTACTCCACTGACCGATACTGGTATTCCATGCGAAAAGAGGATTAGCTATATATCTTTCAAAAGCTGTACCTACAGAAGCAAAAGAACCACGTATTTTCCAATAAGACAAATAGTCCTTATTCAATTTAGGCATCAATTCTGACAGAACGACAGACATACCCACTGAAGGATAAAAGAATGATTTATTGACTGAGTTACGGCCTGCCAACTGTGAAGGCCAGTCATTACGACCAGTCAAAGTCAAATAGTAAGTACTTTGGTAACCAACTTCAGCAGATGCATAGATAGACTGAGTCTGTTCGCGCCAGCCCGACTGCATTTTGCTTGTTTTAGTCGTACTCAGGTTCTGAATATAGAAACCGTTTGTCAATCCGGCTTTTTCACCGGCAAAGGTTTTTGAATCATCAGCAATAGGTCCGCGTACAGCAATTTCATCATATCGCATATCAGTAAACGATCCACCCACATTAGCCTGCAAAGACCATTTCTCACCGAAAGTCTTGTTTACACTTACCAGGAAGTCTGCATACAGCTGCTTTTCATAGCTTCTGGAAATACCATAAAGACCACGATCAGACAATTCTGTCAACTGAGTATTTGTACTGGCATACGCTTTTTCCGTATAATCATTATTAGAATTATCCAGTCGAACGCGTCCGGAAACATTCAGCCAGTCAAGAATCTGATAATTCAGGCTTGCACCCAACATATAACGGTCTTTCTTATTTTCGCGCAAGTTACGGTAGTTCACCCAGTAAGGATTTTGCATCGTCATATTACCATCGCCTGTCGGCCAGTACTGAGTATAAATTTTACGTGCAACGTCATAGCGTTCGTACATCTTTATATCTTCCCAGTCATTGCCGCGAGGGAACAAGTAAGCTCCTACCAACGGATTGTTGTAAGTACCCTGATTCACCATGTTGCGGTCTTTCTGCAAAATGTAGCTGGCATTTACATCCAGTGTCATCTTATCATCGAGGAATGAAGTAGTATTACGCACGTTGAAATTATAACGGTCGTATTTGTTATTAGGAACAATACCTTTTGAATTAACAGCTGCAGCCGAAGCATAAGTCTGGTTCTTTTCCGAACCGGTAGAGAAAGACACACTTTCCGTACCTATAACACCTGTCTGAAAATAGTCATCACGAGGACTATATCCGAAATATCTGGCTTCTGTCAGTTTAGGCCCCCAGCTACGACTGGAGTTATCATCTTTTACTCCACCAATACCTGTACCATAACGAGTCTGAAAACGAGGCATCACAAGAGGAGAATTAAACTCAACATTACTGTTCACGGTAATGTTCACACGGCCTTCTTTTCCTTTCTTAGTAGTAATGATAATCGCACCATTGGCAGCATCAGAACCGTAAAGTGCAGCTGCTGCTGCACCAGTCAACACTGACATTGATTCAATATCTTCCGGGTTGATGTCGGCAATCGGCTCCGTATTTCCTTTAGAAGAAAATTCCGTTCCATTCACTTTATTAGCATTGGAGTACATCGGAACACCATCTACTACATATAATGCATTGGAAGACTGCATGATAGATTTTGTACCACGCATTACAACCTTAGACACACCACCTACTCCCGACGAAGAAGCATTGATGTTGACACCTGCTACTTTACCACTCAATGAGTTAATAAAGTTAGGATCCTTATTGGTAGTTACCGCATCGGCATTAACCTGCTGTACATTGTACGACAGGGCCTTCTCCGAGCGCTTGATGCCGAGGGCGGTCACAACGACCGCATCGACCTGCTGTGTCTCTTCGCGGAGCGTGAAGTCCACCTGCGTGCGGCTTCCCACCACAGCCTCGACCGTCTGATAACCCAGATAATTGACTATCAGGACCGCATTTTCAGCGGGGGGGGGTACCTGCAGCGAGTAGCCTCCGTTCAGGTCGGTGCTCGCGCCGATGGTCGTCCCCTTGACGAGAACGGCTGCTCCGATCACCGGGAGTCCGTTTCCGTCGAGCACCTGGCCCGAAATGCGCACGGGACGGCTGTCGTCCTTCTTCACCGAAAGCAGGATATTCTGCCCTTCGACACTGTAGGTCAGGTCCGTTCCACGAACCAACTGATCGAGAACCTGATTGATCGGCTGTTTCTCGGCATCGACCGACACGATCTGCCGTGCCGCGTCGATCCCGTCACCGAGCATGAAAAGATAGCGGGATTCGCCTTCGATCTTGGAAATAGCCTGCGTCAGAGGAACCTTGTCCAACCGGACCGTGAGCGTATTGTCCTGGGCAAAGGCCGCTGTCGCGAACAGGCAGAAGCATGCGCAGGCAAATGCAGGCATAAACTTGATTAGTTTCCCGATTATACGGAAACTTACGTTTTTATTCATACATTTGTAGAGTGTTTAGGTAATAGGTTTTGTTCGTTCGTCAAGGGCGGGGCCGTTACCTGCCTGCGGGTGTGCAGATCCGCAGGCTTTTTTATGGTATTACTCGAACTTCCCCGTCGGAAAAGGAGGCAGGATTCAACTCATGTAGACAGCGGTTTTAAGAGGTTGGTAATAATGTTATTGTAATTCATTGATCAATAGATTGTGATGACGTTGCTGCGCACGTCGTGTTCGAAACGGAAGTCGGAATTGTGCTGCAGCACGCGCAGGGCGTGGTCCACACCGTCCGAGATGCGGATCTTGCCGCTCTTAAACCCGATGACGGGCATCTCCCGACGACGGATGTCGATGCGCACGTTATAGGCCTTCTCGAACTTGCGCATCAGCTCTTCGAACGACAGTCCGCGGATGCTAATGAGTCCCTCGGTCCAACATACGACATCGAGATCGGCATTCCGCACGACGGAGATCCGTCCCTCGGTCAGACGCGCCTCGTCGTTGGGTTCCAGGATGATGGTCTGGCGCGTCGCAGGATCGGTCAGTTGCACACGTCCCTCGAGAAGCGTGGTCGAGAAAGAGCCGGTCTCGGCTTCGGCCTCAACATTGAACTTCGTTCCCAGCACCTCCACATTCGAGGCGAAAGTCTTGACAACAAACGGATGCCCGGCATCGTGTGTAACTTCGAACATCGCCTCGCCGGTGAGTTTCACCTCACGACGATGACGTCCGAAAACCGACGGATACTCGAGGCGCGACCCCGAGTTGAGCCACACACGGGTGCCGTCCGAAAGAGTTACCTCGATTCGCTGGCCGGCAGGAACATCCAGAGCGACAAACTGGTCGGCAACACGGTCGAACGTATATACATAGGTCGAATAACCCACTCCGAGGAGCAGTGCCACGACGGCCGCTGCACGCAGCACGCGACGGAAAGCCACACGCATGGCCGTCGGCCGGGCGGAAGCCGCAGTTGTCGGTACCCGCTGCGGGACTTCTGCCGAAGCGAGACGCTTGAGCTCGGGCCCGTACATCTTGGTCGTCTCGAAGACGAAGCGAATCTCGTTGAATTCGTGCACATGCTCAGGGGAAGCGTCAAGCCAGTCTGCCATGCGGCGCTTCTCCTGTTCCGAGCAGTTACCCTCGAGTAATTTCAGTATGTCGGTCGATTTCATCGCAATTCTTCTTTTTTGTACGTTTTGTCCGCATCGGCCCAAACCACATACGGTGCATTGCCGGCTGACAGACTATTATCACACTTTTTTCGTTCTCTTGACATCTATATATTGCACAAAAGCAACAATCGGACAACCCGATCGGAGCATTTTGTGCA